>WPCK01121183.1_pt1 | contig 32847 bp, 31 predicted proteins | sample 5399851 | NCBI WGS metagenome assembly WPCK01 (sample SAMN12869471, study PRJNA574797) | sludge metagenome | isolation source: wastewater treatment of pH11 | place: China:Beijing | collected 2019-05-20 | reverse complement strand
CCAGGCGCCGCGCCGCGATGCGGCCATTGACCGCGAGCACGCGCTTCAGCGGTCCGGGCGCCACGATCTCGACGGACACGGGGATCGGCCGCACCGCCCAGGGCCTGGCGTAAAGCACGCCGCCGGCCAGCGCCGCGACGGCGAGGATGCTCAAAAGGGCTCCGCGCGAAACGAAGCGGCGGCGCCGTGGCGGGACCACGGCGGGTTGATTCACGTCGGTCATTCCGGAATGCGCACCCGTCGCCATTTCATCCCCGTCCGTCATACGTTCAACACTGCGGTACGGATCACGCAGCAGTCCTTGAGCCGGCGCAAACCGGGCTGAATTCCGTGCCGGGCCGCGACCATTCCTGTTGACCCCGCCTCTCCGCCCCTTTCGCCGGGTTGGTGATTGCGCTATTGCCGGCAAAATTTTTGCCGGCTGCGGAACGGGGCGCGCGATGTTCGAATTCTTCAAGAAAATGATGCCGCGCGAAGAGCGCTTCTTCGACATGTTCGAGCAGCATGCCGCGCTGCTGGTCGCCGGCGCCAGGGCGTTGCGCGCCGTGCTTGACGGCGGCGACGCGGTCGCCGGCAATTCCGCCCAGGTGATGAAGTACGAGGACGACGCCGATCACGTCATCCAGGACGTGATGGACGCCATCCACCGCTCGTTCATCACCCCCTTCGACCGCTCCGACATCAAGGATCTCATCACCGCGATGGATGACGCCATCGACCAGATGAACAAGACCGTGAAAGCCGTGGCGCTGTTCGACGTGACCGAGTTCGCCCCCGACATGCGGGCCATGGGTGACCAGATCGTGCGCATGGCCGAGCGCACCGCCGAAGCCGTGCCGCTGATGCGCAACATCGGCCGCAACACGCAGCGCCTGCACGGCCTGACCGCCGAGATCATCCGCATCGAGGGCGAGAACGACCACTCGCACGACGCCGGGCTGAAGGCGCTGCTCGCCGGCCCCGCCCGCAAGGACGCGATGGCCTGGATCGTCGGCGCCGAGATTTTCGAGCATCTGGAAAAGGTGGGCGACCGGTTCGAGGATGTGGCCAATACGGTCAGCGGCATCGTCATCGAGCACGCCTGAGCGGGCCGGCGGACATGCTTACCTTCACCATCGTCTTCCTCATCGCCGTCGCCCTGCTGTTCGACCTGATGAACGGCATGCATGACGCGGCCAACTCCATCGCCACGGTCGTCTCGACACGGGTGCTCAAGCCGCTGCACGCCGTCATCTGGGCGGCGTTCTTCAACTTCGCCGCCTACTTCGTGTTCGAGGCGCATGTGGCCAGCACCATCGGCAAGGGCATCGTGTCGCCCGACCTGATCGACAATGCCGTGGTGTTCGGCGCGCTGGCAGGCGCCATCGCATGGAATGTCATCACCTGGCTCGGTGGCATTCCCTCCTCGTCCTCGCACGCGCTTGTCGGCGGCATTGTCGGCGCCGGTGTCGCCAAGTCCGGCTTTTCCGCGATCGTCTGGGGCGGCCTGTCGAAGACGCTCTATGCCATCGTGCTGTCGCCGTTCACCGGCTTCATCCTGGCGCTGCTGATGGTGCTTCTGGTGTCATGGCTGTTCCTGCGCTCGTCGCCGGCGTTCGCCGATGCGCTGTTCCGCAAGCTGCAACTGGTCACCGCCGCGCTCTATTCGCTCGGTCACGGCTCCAACGACGCGCAGAAGACCGCCGGAATCATCGCCGTGCTGCTCTATTCGAACGGCTTCTACAGCGAGTTCACCGTGCCCGGCTGGGCGATCCTGTCGTCCTACACCGTGATGGGCCTTGGCACCATGCTCGGCGGCTGGCGCATCGTGCACACCATGGGCTCGAAGATCACGCGGCTGACGCCAATGCAGGGCGCCTGCGCCGAGACCGCCGGCGCCATCACCCTGTTCGGCGCCACCTCGCTCGGCATCCCGGTGTCGACCACCCACACCATCACCTCCGCCATTGTCGGCGTCGGCGCGGCCCGCCGCGTCTCGGCGGTGCGCTGGAACATCGCCACCGGCATCGTCTATGCCTGGATCGTCACCATTCCCGCCTCCGCCGCCATCGCCGCGCTGGCCTACCTGCTGGCGGCGAATTTCATCTGATCGTCATCTTTTCGGTCCTCACTCACGAATCGAATCCACAGGGAAGTCCCGGCAACCGGCGTCGACATGGGCAACGACAAGGCGGACGTGAAACTGGCAGGACGGACCCGTCGCCTGTTCGGCGGCGATGGCGATGCCATCCAGGTCGCCGCCCTGCCCTGGCGCCACGGCCGCGACGGCATCGAGGTGATGTTGGTGACGAGTCGCGGCACCGGCCGCTGGATCATCCCGAAGGGCTGGTCCGAGCGCGGCGAGATGAAGAACGAGGCTGCGGCGCGCGAAGCCTGGGAAGAAGCCGGCGTCACCGGCATCGCCCGCCCTGCCGTGGTCGGCACCTACGACTATGACAAGGTGCTGCGCTCCGGCGCCGTCAGGCGCTGCCATGTCGAGGTCTATGCCCTCCAGGTCATGCGCACCGACCATATCTGGCCGGAGATGTGCGAACGCGAGCGGCACTGGTTCCCCCGGGCCGAAGCCGTTGCAGCCTGTGGCGAGCCGGATCTCGTGCCGGTGATCGAGGGGTTTGACCCGGAGCCTTCCGCGCCGGCCTGACCTGCGCACGTTCTCCCCGTTTTCCACACCCCCGGCACACCATATCTTGTATCCGGCAAAAGGTTTGGTCCGAGGCCTTGACGGGCCGGCGCGAGTCGCCTTCTATGGTCGGGCAGCAGCGTGCTGGCTGCGACCGGTCGGCGACAATTCCGGTCTTTTTCCCAGGTCGTATCGAGCGTTTGGCGCAGCCGGCGGGCAACCTCCGGGCAAGTGGCATGTGTGTTCGGTTCGGTCGCGTTTCGGGAAGTCGGCTGTGGTAAACGGGCTGTTAACTCTATATTTAGTATTGCCCCCGATCATGGCCACAAGATAAAGTGAATCGCTCGCCACGTGCGGGATCACTGAAATCAGGTAGTCGGGGTCGTGCGACCCGGGGCATTCCGCAGCCAGCGAGGCGCGGGACTGCCGAAGCCGCGTTGTTGCGGCGGGCACGATCGGAGCCGCGGCGGACGATCCGGCGCGGACGGGGCAAATGGGGAGCGTGGCGGCGAATACCCGGGACAGGGGCGGCCGGAAACGCTAGATATAGACGGGGATTGAGACCATGCGGATCGCGCGCCACTACACCAAGTCCGGCCAGTCACCCTACGCGGACATCCCGTTCGCGAAGGTGACGAGCGAGATTCGCAATCCCGACGGCTCGATCGTCTTCCGCGCCGCCGACATCGACGTGCCGGCCCAGTTCAGCCAGGTCGCCGCCGACATCCTGGCGCAGAAATATTTCCGCAAGGCCGGCGTGCCGGCGCGCCTGCGCAAGGTCGAGGAAAATGACGTCCCCTCCTTCCTGTGGCGTTCCGAGCCCGACGAGGCGGCGCTGGCCGACCTGCCGAAGGAGGAGCGGTCCGGCGGCGAGCGCGATGCGCGCCAGGTCTTTGACCGGCTGGCCGGCACCTGGACATATTGGGGCTGGAAGGGCGGCTATTTCGACAGCGAGGAGGACGCCTCCGCGTTCCGCGACGAACTGGCCTACATGCTGGCCACCCAGCGCGTCGCGCCGAACTCGCCGCAATGGTTCAACACCGGCCTGCACTGGGCCTATGGCATTGACGGCCCGAGCCAGGGCCATTTCTACGTCGACGCCTTCACCGGCAAGCTGGTGAAGTCGAAATCCTCCTACGAGCATCCGCAGCCGCACGCCTGCTTCATCCAGTCCGTCTCCGACGACCTGGTCAACGAGGGCGGCATCATGGATTTGTGGGTGCGCGAGGCGCGCCTGTTCAAGTACGGCTCGGGCACCGGCTCCAACTTCTCGCACCTGCGCGGCGAAGGCGAGAAGCTGTCGGGCGGCGGCAAGTCCTCCGGCCTGATGAGCTTCCTCAAGATCGGCGATCGCGCCGCCGGCGCCATCAAGTCGGGCGGCACCACGCGCCGCGCCGCCAAGATGGTGGTGGTCGACGCCGACCATCCCGATATCGAGGCCTATGTCGACTGGAAGGTGAAGGAGGAGCAGAAGGTCGCCGCCCTCGTCACCGGCTCGCGCATCGTGCGCCAGCACCTGACCGCGATCATGAAAGCCTGCGTCAACTGCGAAGGCCATGACGACGACTGCTTCGACCCGGCCGTCAACACGGCGCTGAAGCGCGAGATCAAGGCGGCCAAGAAGAACCAGGTGCCGGAGAACTACATCAAGCGCGTCATCCAGTTCGCGCGCCAGGGCTACACCTCCATCGCCTTCGACACCTACGACACCGACTGGGATTCGGACGCCTACCTCACCGTCTCCGGCCAGAACTCCAACAATTCCGTGTCGCTGAAGGACGATTTCCTGCGCGCCGTGGAAAGCGATGGCGAGTGGAACCTCATCCGCCGCATCGACGGCAAGGTCCACAAGACCATGAAGGCCCGCGACCTGTGGGAGAAGATCGCCTACGCCGCCTGGGCCTCGGCCGATCCGGGCCTGCATTTCAACACCACCATGAACGACTGGCACACCGCGCCGGCCGCCGGGCCGATCCGCGCCTCCAACCCGTGCTCGGAGTACATGTTCCTCGACGACACCGCCTGCAACCTGGCCTCGCTCAACCTGCTGCAGTTCCTCGACCGCGCCAGCGGGCGCATCGATGTCGCCGCCTACGAGCACGCCGTGCGGCTGTGGACGATCGTGCTCGAAATCTCGGTGATGATGGCGCAATTCCCGTCGAAGGAAATCGCGCGGTTGTCCTACGAGTACCGGACCCTCGGCCTCGGCTACGCCAACATCGGCGGCCTGCTCATGACCATGGGCCTGCCCTATGACAGCGACGCCGGCCGCGCGCTGGCCGGCGCGCTGACTGCCATCATGACCGGCGTGTGCTACGCCACCTCCGCCGAGATGGCCGGCGAACTCGGCGCCTTCCCCGACTTCGCGCGCAACCGCGATTCCATGCTGCGCGTCATCCGCAACCACCGCCGCGCCGCCCATGGCGAAACGGCCGGCTTCGAGCAGCTTTCCGTCAGCCCGCTGCCGCTCGACCATGCCGCCTGCCCCGACGCCGGCCTCGTGGCGCACGCCCGCGCCGCCTGGGACCGCGCGCTGGAGCTCGGCGAGGCGCACGGCTACCGCAACGCCCAGACCACCGTCATCGCGCCGACCGGCACGATCGGCCTGGTGATGGATTGCGACACCACCGGCATCGAGCCCGACTTCGCGCTGGTGAAGTTCAAGAAGCTTGCCGGCGGCGGCTATTTCAAGATCATCAACCGCGCCGTGCCGGATGCGCTGCGCGCGCTCGGCTATTCCGAGGCCCAGATCGGCGAGATCGAGGCCTACGCCGTCGGCCACGGCAACATGAACCAGGCGCCGGGCATCAACCCCGGCACGTTGCGCGCCAAGGGCTTCACCGACGAGAAGATCGAGGCGCTGAACGGCGCCATGAAGGCGGCCTTCGACATCAAGTTCGTCTTCAACAAGTGGACGCTCGGCGAGGACTTCTGCCGCGCCACGCTCGGCTTCACCGAGGCGCAGCTCAACGACCCGGCCTTCGAGATGCTGCCCTCGCTCGGCTTTGCCCGCCGCGACATCGACGCCGCCAACATCCATGTCTGCGGGGCGATGACGCTGGAAGGCGCGCCGCACCTGAAGCCGGCGCACCTGCCGGTGTTCGATTGCGCCAATCCGTGCGGCAAGATCGGCAAGCGCTACCTGTCGGTCGACAGCCACATCCGCATGATGGCCGCCGCGCAGCCCTTCATCTCCGGCGCCATCTCCAAGACCATCAACATGCCGAACGAGGCGACGGTCGAGGACTGCAAGAACGCCTATCTCCTGTCCTGGAAGCTGGGCCTCAAGGCCAACGCGCTCTACCGCGACGGCTCCAAGCTGTCGCAGCCGCTGAACGCGGCGCTGATCGCCGACGAGGACGAGGACGAGGCGGTGGAGGAGCTGGTGGCCCAGCCGAAGGCGGCCGCCGCCGCCGCCGTGGCCGAGCGCATCGTCGAGCGCATCATCGAGAAGGTGGTGCGCGACCGCGAGAAGCTGCCGAACCGGCGCAAGGGCTACACGCAGAAAGCCGTGGTCGGCGGCCACAAGGTCTACCTGCGCACCGGCGAGTTCGACGACGGCCGGCTCGGCGAGATCTTCATCGACATGCACAAGGAAGGTGCCGCCTTCCGCGCCATGATGAACAACTTCGCCATCGCCATCTCGCTCGGCCTGCAGTACGGCGTGCCGCTGGAGGAGTATGTCGAGGCCTTCACCTTCACCAAGTTCGAACCCGCCGGCATGGTCCAGGGCAACGACGCCATCAAGAACGCCACCTCGATCCTCGACTATGTGTTCCGCGAGCTGGCCGTCTCCTATCTTGGCCGCCACGACCTCAGCCATGTCGACCAGTCGGATTTCTCCAACACCGCACTCGGCAAGGGCATTTCCGAAGGCAAGGCCGTGCCGGTGTCGAAGGGCCTGACCCGTGGCGCCAGCCTGAAGATCGTCTCCGGCAAGGAGGAGCCGCGCGGTTCGGCCGAAGCCGGCGTCGCGCCGGTCCGGCCATCGCCGGTGCGGGCGATTTCGGCCGCGGTGGTGTCCGGCGTCGCCGGGCGCCCGGCGGTGCTGGCGCTGCGCGAGGAGGCAACGGCTTATGCCGCGACCGAACCCTCGGCCTTCCGCCGCGACTATGAGGAGCGCGCCCGCGAACTCGCCGTCGAGGCCGAGATGGAGGAACGCCCGGCCGAAACGCTGTTCACCGACACCGCCGCCGAGGAAGCCCGCGCCGCCAAGGCGCTGGAGGCCGAACGCCGCGCCAAGGCGATCCTGCAGGGCTACACCGGCAACATGTGCTCGGAATGCTCCAACTTCACCATGGTCAGGAACGGCACCTGCGAGAAGTGCGACACGTGTGGAAGCACGAGCGGGTGTAGCTGAGGGGTGGCAATTTTCGATGAAAGCGAGGTCGTAGCGGGCCACGAGAAGTTCGCTACACTCGTTAAGGGCTATGTTGAAGAAATCGCCGCTTCGACCGATCTAATCCGTAAAGCAGTTCTCTTCGCAGATCGACCGAGAACAGATCCCGAAGAACACGCTGATTTCTTAGCTGGATCTCAACTCATTCTGCGAATCGTCAATAACGCAGGAGCTTGCAGCGTATTATGTGAACGCGGTTACTTTATACAGGCCGCAGCGCAGTTAAGGGATATCGCCGAAATCGCGATGCTTGTCTTGGTGTTTTCAGAAGAATATACCAAACTGAGACATTGGAGAAAGTTAGAAGGGGAAACAAGATATAAAGAATATAATAGGTCAAAACTAAATAAAATGTTATCTCAAAATGCTTCCAAAAAATATTACGATTGGTTTAATTTATATTTCGATTTATATTCTGAATATGGAACGCATCCGACCGGGAATTCGATAATTTTTCATTACGAAGGAAACTCTTTTAATATTGGTCCTCATGTAAACAAGAATCTATATGTTAATTTGTATGCAGATTTGTCGGTCCTCGTAATTCGCGCCACCGATATATGCTTTGGATTGTGGAATAATGTATTAAAGGATGATATTGAAACGACATTTCCGAAAGAACTCGCGCGTTATCGGGCGGTGTATAGATAAGTTTAGACAATAAATGCCGACGGGTTCAATACCCATCCCTCGCCCGCGGTGATACCGTCCTGGAAAGGTTGAGAACCCCTCATCCGTCTTCGGCTCCACAATGCTCCGCCTCAGCCACCTTCTCCCACAAGGGGAGAAGGGAGAGCGGCCTGGTGCAACGCCTCCGCCCGTCGCCGATGCAACCGGCAAGCCGAAATGCCATCCGCCTGACCTTCTCCCCTTGTGGGAGAAGGTGGATCGGCGCGCCAGCGCCGAGACGGATGAGGGGTTATTCCAGCACCACCCCATGCTCTCGCGCGGCAGCGATGATCGTGTCGCACACGCCATTGAGATCGCGCAGCACATCGTCATTCCAGAACCGGAGCACGCGAAAACCCCGTTCCGCGAGCCCGGCATCGCGAAAGGCATCCCGCCTCGAATCGGCATGGTGCAAACCATCGACCTCGACGACCAACCGCGCCTCCATGCAGACGAAATCCGCAATGAACGGGCCGAGCGGCACCTGCCGACGGAATTTCAGCCGCATCAGGCGCCGGTCGCGCAGAGTCTCCCAAAGCCGCGCCTCGGCATCGGTCGGCGCTTGGCGCATCGAACGGGCGAAACCGCGAAGCCGGTCGTTTGTCATGCCCCCTCATCCGTCTGCGAGCATGAAGGATGCCCGCAGCCACCTTCTCCCACAAGGGGAGAAGGACTGGCGGATAGGATTGCCGCCGCTGCCAACTACCAACGTTTGCCGTTTCCCGAAACGTTCCCGCCACGCGCCTGACCTTCTCCCCTTGTGTGAGAAGGTGGCCGAGCGAAGTGAGGTCGGATGAGGGGTCGGTCGCCCCCCACCCATGCGCCGGGCGCAGGGCAGCCGCCCGCCTTCGACGCTTGAAGTCGATGCTGCACTGCACAATATTGCCGGTGGGAGGAGCGAAAGGACCATGCCATGACCACCAGCTTCCTCCGCCGCCTGTTTCCCGCCCCGCGCTCGCGCCGCGACATCGAGCGCGCCTATCTCGATCGCTCGGTGTCCATCTACGACCTGGAGCGCCGCCAGCGCGAAGTGGACGAAGGCAAGTTCGCCGGCCTCTGAGGCCGCTTACCCGGCAAGGCCGGCGGCCGCGGCTGCCACCACAATGTAGCGCCCGGTCTTGGCGAGGCCGACGACGAGCACGAAGCGCCACAGCGGTTCGCGCAGCACGCCGGCGGCCACCGTCAGCGGGTCGCCGATGACCGGCACCCAGGAGAGCAACAGGCTCCAGTGACCCCAACGCCCGTACCAGCGCGCGGCGCGCGCCAGCGCTTCCGGCCGCACCGGGAACCAGCGACGGTCGCGGTACCGCTCGATGAAGCGCCCCAGCCCCCAGTTGACGACGGATCCGAGCACGTTGCCGAGGCTGGCGACGGCAACGAGGATCGCCACCGGAAGGCCGCCGGCCACGACCAGCGCGGCAAGTGCTGCCTCCGACTGCGCCGGAATGAGCGTTGCCGCGGCGAAGGCGAGCGCGAACAGGCCGGCCAGCGTCGAAACCTCGTCCATGCCCCCTCGCCCCGTTCGGCCGCGCCCGACCCCGTATCCGGCCGCCTTGCGATCGGATAGGGGAAGGGCGGGGCCGAAACAACCGATTCCGCCGGCAGGTCCGGCGAGGGAGACCATGATGCGCCGCTTGCTGTCCGCAATCCTGATCCTGTGGCCCGCGACCGCGCTGGCCGATGCCTGCGCGCCGATCGTCGCGGCGTACGCAAAGCTTGCCGAGGTACCCGCCTACCGGCAGGTGATCGCGCTCGCCGGCCAGGAGGGCGCCGAGACCATCGCCGTCGGCGACACGCTCTATGTCAAGTCCGGCGGCGAATGGCAGACGCTGCCGCTGCCGCCCGGCGGCCGCAAGCAGATCATGGCCCAGATCACCGGCGCCGGCGAACTGACCGATTGCGCCGAAGCCGGCGCGGACAGCATCAATGGCGCGGCAATGACGAAGCACGCCTACCAGCCGCCGAAGATGGGCAACTTCCCGATGAGCCGCCAGACCGTGTGGATCGGCGATGCCGACGGCCTGCCCCGGCGCATGGCGACCGATGACGGTACCACCACGGTCGAGATCACCTACGAGGGCGTCGTCGCGCCGAAGTGACCCCGATCGCGGGCGGCGGCGGTTCAGACCTCCGCCAGCCCGATGACGTAGTTCCGGCCATAGGCCTTGGCGCATTTCGGGCAGGTGGTGTAGAAGAACGCCACGCTTTTCGCCGGCGTGCCGCGCTCCCGCGCCGCCTGCTCCATGGCGTTGGCCCAGGCGCCCATCTGGCTGTAGGAGCCCTCGAATACCTTCGTCAGCCAGTCGCCGGACAATGCCGTCATCTCTTCGCCTGGCACCGGCTTGTCGACGGCGAAGAAATGCTCGGCCTTGAACGGCGACAGTTCCCGGCTGATGACGATCATCTGGCCCGGCTCCTGCGCGTCGGCGTCGGCGATTGCCTTCTGCACCCGGGCGAAGACGCGGCCCATGTCGACCGGCACATGCATGACTGAGTGGGTGACGGCGCGCAGGAAGCGCTTGTGGTCGAAATGCAGGACCTGATCGTCCCACCCGCCGGGGTTGAATTGCGGACAACAGCCCGTGGTGTTGACGCTCTCGTCGTAGTGGGGGAGCGCGTTGGTCTCCATGGCGTCCTCCATGGCGCGAAAACGCCATTGTGGCACGGGCGGCGACCCGCCGCCTTGAAGCCGGTCAAGGCACCGTTCGCCTCGCGTTAACGCCCTTCGGCCATGATCGCCAACGCCAGCAAGGGAGACCGCACCATGAGCGAACACTTTGGCAAGGCCGCCGACGCCATCGACCGCATTGGCGGCCGCCTGGCCTACCGCCTCGTCGGCATCGTCGCGGCGCTGGCCGCGCTGATCGCCGCCGGGCTCGCCTGGAGCGCACTTTCGGCCGGCCAGACCGCCGGCGGCCTCGTCGCCATGGCCTTTGCTGCCGGCATGGCGCTGCTGACGCGCTTCTGTTTTTCGCCCGCACGCCGCCTGTCGGACATGGAGTGAGCAACACCCCTTTCCTTCGCATGCAAATATGACTATATGTTCATGCGAACCCCGAAGGAGACCCCATGCGCCGCCTGCTTTCCGCCCTCGCCCTCACCCTCGTTGCCGCCCTGCCCGCGCTTGCCGTGGAGAAGATGACGCCGCGCCAGGTGGCGATCGAGATCGATGCCGGTCGGGTGGCGCTCATCGACATCCGCACCCCGAAGGAATGGGCCGAGACCGGCGTGGCCACTCCGGCCACCCTCATCGACATGACGGCGAAGGATTTCGTGCCGAAGCTCAAGGAGGCGCTCGCCGCCAATCCGGGCAAGCAGCTCGCCTTCATCTGCCGCACCGGCAACCGCTCCAACCAGCTCACCACCATGCTGGAGCAGGCCGGGCTCAAGGACGTGATCGATGTCACCGGCGGCATGGCCGGCAAGGGCGGCCAGAAGGGCTGGATCGCCGAGGGCCTGCCGCTGCGCAAGCCCTGATCAGCGCTTCGGCGCCGACGCCGCCTTGATGTCGGCGGCAAGCTCCGCCGCGCCGGTCGCCCGCCATCCCGTTTCGTCGGCCTTGAGATAGGCCACGACCCGCAGGCCGCGCCCGGCGATTGCCTGCAGCACCAGATCGTCCGGCAGGATCACGGCGCGGCCATAAGCTGTGCGGCGGCGCAGCTTCAGGTCCGGCATCGCCTGGTCGATAAGCTCGGTGCAGTAGAGCCGCTCGCTCTCGCCCGCGTCGAACCGGTGGTCGAATTTGCCGCCGAGCCGCGCGGCCACCACGCGCGTTGCCTGCCGCCGCCAGGCCGTGCCCCGGTCGACAGGGCGCAGGATGGCGATGCGGTCGGTGTTGCCGACGGTTTCGAGCGTGGACAGCGTGGTGCCGTGGCGTTGCGCCGATTCGGCATAGATCCGCCCGGCGCGGATCGCCTCCCGGTGCGGGCGGATCGCCGCGTCATCCCAGAGTCCCGCCGCCCTGAGATCGCGCTCGTCGCCGAAATGGATCGCCGCATGGCCGAACAGGCCCGAGCCGGTGCGCCCGGACAGCCGGCCCTTTGAGGAAAAGGCGAGGATGTCGAGCGGCAGCACGGTGCGCGCCACGCGGGCAAGCGCCGCTTCGTGCGCGCCGAGCCAGCCGGAGCGGAACTCCACCCGCGACACCACGAACCCGACCGCAGGCGCCACCGGATCGGCGACCGCGATCAGCCAGGGCGGGTATTTCTCGAGGTCCGAACGCGACGACGGCGGCGTGGCGCAGGCGCCAAGCGCGGCGAGACCCGCCAGCACCAGCCAGCGCGCCATGTTGCCAGCCCATTTCCTGGAAACGCCCATGGCCCGAGTGTCCACCGCGCGCCGCCACGCGGCATTGATGGAGGTCAATGGTGCGCACGCAGCGGCCGGGTCAGCCCGGCACGGCCGGGATCTCCTGCCGCACGTCGGGCTCCCCGCTTGCGAAAGCAAGGTGAAGCGTGCCGGGCACTTCGCCCGCGCCATCCCCGGCCGCGGCGATCGCCGCGTGGCTGTCCGCGTCGAGGACAATCCCGCCGGCTGCGAGGGAACGGGCCAGCGCGGCGAGGTTCGCCGGCGCCATCTCGAACCGAAACACGATCACCATCGCGCCGAACAGGCCATGGCCGGTGATCCAGCCGCCGTGTGACGCAAACGCGTCGTTGACCAGCGGCATCGCGGCCGCGCGCGGCATCCGGGTCGTGGCGGCAAGCATGATCATGCGGACAGGGTCAAAAGGTGCCGTGGCGTTTTCGGCGACTGTTCCCCGATCATCGATTCCCCCGGGTCACCGTCCCGGCCGGCCGGTCTTGCCCGGGCGGCGCTTCTGCCGGCGGGCGTCGGCGGGGTCCTCGTAGCTGCCCTGCCCGATCTTCTCGCGGCGCACCGGCTTGATCCCCTCGGCCGGAACTTCGGTGCGCCCGACGGTCATTTCGTCGAGGTGCGGCTTGCGGAACAGGCCCTTGCCCGTGGCCGCCTCGCGCCGGGCGGCCTGCGTGTTGGCGATGCCGCTGTCGCGCGCCAGCGGATCGTCCATGACGGCGAGCTCCGCCGCCTTCAGCCGCTTGATCTCGTCGCGCAGCCGTGCGGCGGCCTCGAAATCGAGGTCGGCGGCGGCCTCGCGCATGGCCTTTTCCAGATGCTCCAGATGCGTGGCGAGGTTGGCCCCCACCAACGCGCCTTCCGTGCCCGCGGTCGTGGCCACCGAGGCGCGCACATGGTCGCGTTCCCACACCGATTCGAGAATGTCGGCGATGTTGGACTTGATGCTTTCCGGCGTGATGCCGTTGGCCTGGTTCCAGGCCACCTGCTTCTCGCGCCGCCGGCTGGTTTCCGCCATGGCCCGCTCCATCGAGCCGGTGACATGGTCGGCGTAGAGGATCACCCGCCCGTCGACATTGCGCGCCGCGCGGCCGATGGTCTGGATCAGCGAGGTCTCGGAGCGCAGGAAGCCCTCCTTGTCGGCATCGAGGATCGCCACCAGCGCGCATTCGGGAATGTCGAGCCCCTCGCGCAACAAATTGATGCCGACCAGCACGTCGAACGCGCCGAGCCGGAGGTCGCGGATGATCTCGATGCGCTCCAGCGTGTCGATGTCGGAATGCATGTAGCGCACGCGCACGCCCTGCTCGTGCAGGAACTCGGTCAGGTCCTCCGCCATGCGCTTGGTCAGCACCGTGACCAGCGCGCGATAGCCGAGTTGCGCGGTGGCGCGGATTTCGCCGAGGAGGTCGTCCACCTGCGTGCGTGCCGGGCGCACCTCCACCGGCGGATCGACCAGCCCGGTCGGGCGGATCACCTGCTCGGCGAACACGCCGCCGGCCTGTTCCATTTCCCATTCGCCGGGGGTGGCCGACACCGCCACCGTCGCCGGGCGCATGGCGTCCCATTCCTCGAAGCGCAGCGGCCGGTTGTCCATGCAGGAGGGCAGCCGGAAGCCGTACTCGGCCAGCGTTGCCTTGCGCCGGAAGTCGCCGCGATACATGCCGCCGATCTGCGGGATGGTGACGTGGCTCTCGTCGATGAACACGATGGCGTTGTCGGGCACATATTCGAACATGGTCGGCGGCGGCTCGCCCGGCTGGCGCCCGGTGAGATAGCGCGAATAATTCTCGATGCCGGCGCAGGAGCCCGTCGCCTCGAGCATTTCCAGATCGAACTGCGTGCGCTGCGCCAGCCGCTGCGCCTCCAGGAGCCGCCCCGCCTTCTCCAGCTCGGCGAGCCTGGCCTTCAGCTCCGCCTTGATCGAGGCGACCGCCTGGTTCAGCGTCGGCTTCGGCGTCACATAGTGCGAATTGGCGTAGATCTTCACCGACTTGAGATCGGCCGACTTGCGCCCGGTCAGCGGGTCGAACTCCGAGATCGACTCGATCTCGTCGCCGAACAGCGCCACACGCCAGGCCCGGTCCTCAAGGTGAGCCGGAAAGATCTCGATCGTGTCGCCGCGCACCCGGAACGTGCCGCGGCGGAAATCGTTCTCGGCGCGCTTGTACTGCTGCGCCACCAGATCGGCCAGCAATTGCCGCTGGTCGACGCGGTCGCCGACACTCATCTGGAAGGTCATCGCCGTGTAGGTTTCCACCGAGCCGATGCCGTAGATGCATGACACCGAGGCGACGATGATCACGTCGTCACGTTCGAGGATCGCCCGGGTGGCGGCGTGGCGCATCCGGTCGATTTGCTCGTTGATGGAGGATTCCTTCTCGATGTAGGTGTCGGTGCGCGGCACATAGGCCTCGGGCTGGTAGTAGTCGTAGTAGGACACGAAATACTCGACCGCGTTGTCGGGGAAGAACCCCTTCATCTCGCCGTAGAGCTGCGCGGCCAGCGTCTTGTTGGGCGCGAGGATCAGCGCCGGGCGCTGCGTCCGCTCGATCACCTTGGCCATGGTGAAGGTCTTGCCCGAGCCGGTGACGCCGAGCAGCACCTGGTTGCGCTCGTCCGACTCCAGGCCTTCGGACAGGTCGCGGATGGCGGTGGGCTGGTCGCCGGACGGCTGATAGGGCGTCACCATGCGGAATGGCACGCCGCCTTCCGACTTCTCCGGCCGCGCCGGGCGGTGCGGCGTCCATGCCACGCCGTTCTTGTGCAGCGGGTTGCCACTTTCGATCAGTTTCGACAGCGCCTCGACCGTCGCCGTCACGGCGGTGGTGCCGAGCGCCCCCGCTTCCTCGAGCGACACGTCAAGCCCGGCGACGGGATTGAGCCCCGCGGCGGCCCGCGTCTTCGGGTCGCTGGAGCCGCCGATGGAAGTGCCGCGCGCCGTCTTGGCCTGCACCGGCCCGGCCGCCTTCACCCGGTGGCGCCCCGCCTCGGAACGGATGGCCCGGGTTTCGGCGGCGCGGGACTCCTTCTCCGCCTCGCGCTCCAGCGCGCGCACCCAGTCTCCGACGCTGCCCTCATAGGGCGCGCCCTCGAACGGAGCCTGCGGCGCTTCCGAAAAGCCCGGCGGATGTTTCGGCGATCTGGCCATGGGCCGAATATGGGCGGAGTCCGCCCCGCAGGAAAGGGGCAAAGGTGACAGGGTGGTGTCAGGAGGGAGATGTTCGTCATTCCAAAATGCGCATTGCAAGCCGCCCCCAACTCGCGGAAGCGGAAAACCGCCATTTCATGATGATTGCCCCGCCCCCCCCACCGCCCCCTCCCGCACATGTGATCGTCCCTGCCCTTCCGCCCTTGACGCCGGCGCCCCATATCGGCGTCATTCCACCCGGACCGAGGGAGAACCCGCCATGGGCGAGACCAGATATCGGCGCGACGATGACGCCGTCGCGCGCCTGACCGACGAGCAGTATCGCGTCACCCAGCAGTGCGGCACCGAGCCGCCGTTTCGCAACGCCTTCTGGAACCACAAGGAGCCGGGGCTCTATGTCGACGTGGTGTCGGGCGAGCCGCTGTTTGCTTCCGTGCACAAGTTCGATTCCGGCTCCGGCTGGCCGAGCTTCACCCGCCCGGTGAAGGACGGCCATGTCGCCGAAACGGTCGACACGAGCCACGGCATGCGCCGCGTCGAGGTGCGTTCGGTCGAGGGCGACAGCGATCTCGGCCATGTGTTCGCCGATGGCCCGGCGCAGGCGGGCGGCATGCGCTACTGCATCAACTCCGCCGCGTTGCGTTTCGTGCCGCTCGCCGAACTGGAGGCGCAGGGCTACGGCGAATTCCGCGCGCTGTTCGGCCCGGAGACCGCGTCATGAGCACCGAGACCGCGATCCTCGCCGGTGGCTGCTTCTGGGGCATGCAGGATCTGATCCGGCGGCTGCCGGGCGTCGTCTCGACGCGCGTCGGCTACTCAGGCGGCGACGTGCCGAACGCCACCTACCGCAACCATGGCGACCATGCCGAGGCGATCGAGATCGTGTTCGATCCCCAGCGCATCGGCTATCGCCGCATCCTGGAGTTCTTCTTCCAGATCCACGACCCGACGACACGCGACCGCCAGGGCAATGATCGCGGCCGGTCCTACCGTTCGGCGATCTACGTCCTGACCCCGGAGCAGGAGGCCGAGGCCCGGCGCACCATCGCCGATGTCGAGGCCTCGGGCCTGTGGCCGGGCAAGGTCGTCACCGAGGTGGCGCCGGCCGGCCCGTTCTGGGAAGCCGAGCCGGAGCACCAGGATTATCTGGAGCGCTACCCGAACGGCTACACCTGCCACTTCCCGCGCCCCGGCTGGGTGCTGCCGGCCCGGAGCACGTGAGGGGCCTCAGTTGCACGAATAGGTGCTGCCGTTCACAACCGGATAGTCATAGCCGTAGCAGACCTGATAGGTGGTGTGTCCCTGCCAGAGCGTGACCGCGGCGCGTGAATTGGCGTCGAGATGCTGCATGCAGCCGGTGGAGCAGTATTTTCCATCGGTCCAGCGGACGTTGATGTCCCTGTTGCAATAGTTGCGCAACATGGTGGTCCCCGACTGGTGGATCACGCCGAGGCAGTTCGTCTGCGCGGCGGCCGGGGAAGCAAGGCACAGAACGACGATTGCCATGCCGAGCAAGGTGTGGGCGAACTTCATGGGGGCATCCTCTGTTTGCGGCTCGAACGCCGGACCGATCCGGCACCGCGAACATCGGGCGCGACCGTGAACCGGGCGTGATGAACGCGGCGACCGGTTCAGGCGGAAATCAGGGGAACACGCAGCCGCCGGACAGGAACGCGGCGGTTGCGCAATAGGCGCCGCGCGGCGCCGCCGCGCCGAGATGGGCTGAAAGATCGAGGGCGTCGAGCGGCGCCGCCGCGGTAAAGTCCGGCGCGACGGCATAGGCTGCCGGGTCGCCGCCGCCGGGCGGATTGCGCGTGTCGAGTTGGCGCACGATCAGCACGCGACGTCCCGTGAACCAGCCGGTGTCGAGAAATGCTGCCCCGCGCGCCGCAGCCGCAGCCCGCAGCGCCTCGTCATCGCCGCCGATCACCAGTTTCGCCACGCCGCCCGCCGGCATTTCCGTGTCGGACAGGCAGGCCGAGGTCGAGGTCTCGCGTTCGCCGCCCAGACAGGCCGACAGGTAGCGGAACCCCGTCATCTGCGAACCGGCTGCCCGCAGTGGCGGCAGCGGCACGCTGACCAGCGCCACACGCCCGTCACCCGGATCGAGCGTGGCAAAGCCGTAGACGACATCCGGATTGGCGAAGAAGGGCACCGAGCCGGCATGCAGCGCATAGAAACGGATCGGCGCCGCGTCGCCAGCCCCGATCAGATCCGACTCGCGCCCGGCAATGCGCGCGAAGCTTCGCTGCCGTTCGGCTGTGCGCGCCGGATCGCGCAGGCTGGCCGGGATCGGCAACACCGACGGACAATCGCCGGCGGGCGCGCCATCTGCGTCGAAGGCGGACAACCGGGGCGCGGCCTCGTCGCCCTCGCCGAGATAGATGCGCTCGACCAGCGCCAGCGCCGTCACGCCGGGCGGCGCGGCAAGGTCGATGCCGGTTTGCGCCGCGCCGATGCGCAGCGTGAAGGGCTCCCCGGCCCCAACGCCCAGCGTCTCGTCGGATCGCCCGGCGATGAAATCGCCGCTGCCGCCGTCGTAAAGGTGCACGGAGTGATAGCGGGCGGCGCGACCGATGCCGTCGAGCCGGTAGGTGTAGGGTCGCCCGGCATCATCGGCCGCCGCCAGCCCGATCACGCGATAGGACGCCCGCGTCTCCGGATAGAACGGGACCAGATAGGGCATGCGGGCATCGATCGGCGGCGACCAGTGGCCGGTGCATTCGCCGCCCTCGCCGCCCGCCGTGCCGATCCACCAGGCGGCGCGGAACGAGGCGGCCAGCACCAGGGCGGGGTTCCATGCATAGGCGATCGCGCCGGCGGCGAGCACGACGGCAAGCACCAGGATGGCGCGGCGGAGCAGGGTGATCATCCGCAAAACCCGCGCGCCCGGTGCGGATCAATCGTCGCGATAGACCTTTTCGCGCCGCTCGTGGCGCTCCTGCGCCTCGATCGACAGCGTCGCGATCGGGCGGGCATCCAGGCGCTTCAGCGAGATCGGCTCGCCGGTTTCCTCGCAATAGCCGTAGGTGCCGTCCTCGATGCGGGCGAGCGCCGCATCGATCTTGGAGATCAGCTTGCGCTGGCGGTCGCGGGCGCGCAGCTCGATGGCGCGGTCGGTTTCCGACGAGGCGCGATCGGCCAGATCCGGCAGGTTCGCATTGTCCTGCTGCAGGGCATCGAGCGTTTCGCGCGCTTCCTTGAGGATGTCGCTCTTCCACTGCACGAGCTTGCCGCGGAAATACGCCCGCTGCCTTTCGTTCATGAACGGCTCGTTCTCAGAGGGAATGTATTGGGCGGTCGCCGCGTCCTTCATTCCGATTCCCCTCCCGGTCGAAAGTGGCGGCCTTATATTCCGCGAGCCCGAGGCGCACAAGCCTCGCCGCAAAGTGTGATCACGGACACAGCGAAGTGCTTGCGCCGGCGGATTGGCAGGGATATCCGGGAGTTGGCGCGGGTGTTCGCGCCGCATGTCGCGGAGTTTCCATGGCGCTGCTTTTCCTGCTTCGCCACGCCAAGGCGCAGCTTGCCCTTCCCGGGGTGCGCGATTTCGACCGGCCTTTGTCGGGCCTGGGCGCGGCGCAGGCGGAAGAGACCGGCCGGATGATGGCGGGCGCCGCGTGGCGGCCCGAGCGCATCCTGTGTTCGCCGGCGCTGCGCACCCGCCAGACGCTGGAGGGCGTCCGCCTCGCCCTGGCGCTCGCCGACGACGCCATCGCCTTCGACCAGAACCTGTATGGCGGCGACGCCGGCCTCTACATCGAGGCGATCCGTGCCCGTGCCGGTGCGGATTCGCTGTTGATCGTCGGCCACAATCCGATGATCGAGGATGTGGCCTGCGACCTTGCCACCGCCGGAGACCCTCGCGCCATGGACCGCCTGCGCAGCGGCGTACCGGTCTCGTCGCTGGCCGTGATCGCCTTCGACGAGGGGCTCGGCCGCGCCGGACACGGGCTCGGCACCCTCGTCGACTTCAGGACACCGCAACTGCCCTGACCGGGAACCCCGGTGAAATCCGCTCGGGCGCAACCTATATGCGCGCAAGCCGCAACTTCGGGGAGGCCAAACTGGCAAGCCTGACCACATGGCGCGATGAAGCGCTGATCGTGATGGACACGATCGCCGACCGCGCCCAGGGCCTCGTCAATCCGTCCATCCGGCTCGGGGTCACCGGATTGTCGCGCGCCGGCAAGACCGTGTTCATCGCCGCGCTGGTCCACAACCTGCTGCATGGCGGCCGCCTGCCCATGTTCGAGGCCCGCCGGTCCGGCCGGATCTCGCGCATCGCGCTCGACCATCAGCCCGATGACGCCGTTCCGCGGTTCCAGTACGAGGAGCATGTCCGGCAACTGGTCGAGGAACGGCTGTGGCCGGATTCGACCCGGGCCATTTCCGAGCTTCGCCTGGTCATCGACTTCGAGCCGCGGTCGCGCTGGTCGCGCATGCTGTCGGCCGGGCGCATGGCGCTCGATATCGTCGACTATCCGGGCGAATGGCTGCTGGACCTGCCGCTGCTGGGCAAGTCCTACCGTGAGTTTTCCGACGAATCCCTCGCTCTGGCGAACGAACCCGGCCGCGCCGACGTGTCGGGCGAATGGCGGGCGCTGGCTGCATCCGTTTCCGCCGATGCGCCGTTCGACGAACGCGATGCAGCACGCCTTGCCGCCGGCTTCACCGCCTATTTGCGCGCCTGCAAGGCTGACCATCTGGCGCTTTCCACCCTGCCGCCCGGCCGGTTCCTGATGCCCGGCGACCTGGAAGGCTCGCCGGCGCTGACCTTCGCGCCGCTGCCGCGGTCGGGCGATGGCGGCGCACCGGCCGGCTCGCTGCACGCCATGTTCGAACGGCGCTACGAGGCCTACAAGACCCATGTGGTCCGCCCGTTCTTCCGCGAGCATGTCGCCCGCCTCGACCGCCAGATCGTCCTGATCGACGCCATGCAGGCGCTCAATGCGGGAAGCGACGCGGTTGCCGACCTCGAGCGCGCGCTCGGCGACATCCTGACCTGCTTCCGTCCCGGCGGGAACGGCCCGTTTACCGCCTGGTTCCGCCACCGGATCGACCGCGTGCTGATTGCCGCCACCAAGGCGGACCACATCCACCACGACAATCATGACCGGCTGGAGCGCCTCGTCAGGCGCCTGGTCGAAAAGTCGGCTGCCCGCGTCGGCCTCGCCGGCGCCCGTGTCGAGACCCTGGCGCTCGCCGCGGTTCGCGCAACCCGCGAAGGCACGGCACGCCATGGCGGCGAGACCCTGCCCGTCATCATCGGCACGCCAATCTCCGGCGAGGAAATCGGCGGTGACCGCTTTGACGGGCGAACCGAAACCGCCATCTTTCCCGGGGATTTGGCCGCCGATCCTGAATCGACACTGCAACAGGGCGCGACGGTCAGGTTCGTCCGGTTCCGTCCGCCCAAACTCGAACATGATGACGCCGGGCGCGCCCTCTCCCTGCCGCACATCCGCCTCGACCGGGCCATCGAATATCTGATCGGAGATCGCCTCGCATGACCGCGCCGCGCCAGCCGATGGCTTTCCGGATCGACCCGCCGGCGGAAAAGCCGCGCGCCAGGCCAGCCGCGACGACGCCGAGACCGGCGCGCAAACTGCCGCCGGCCACGGTCACGCCGTCCGAGATCGACGTTTTCGCCACCGAAATGGAAGCAGCCGTGCCGGCCGCGCCGCCGGTGCAGCGCCGGCGTGGCCTGGCTACCGTGTTTCTGGGCGCCGTCGGGGCGCTCCTGTCACTGGCGTTCGGGCTCTGGATCGACGGGCTGGTGCGCGATCTCTTCGCCAGGTCGGACTGGCTCGGCTGGACGGCGCTGGCGCTTGTCGGCATTGCCGCCGCCGCGTTTCTCGCCATCGTTGCGCGCGAGGCAGCAAGCCTCATCCGGCTGTCATCGGTCGTCCGCCTGCAGGAACTGAGCACCAGGGCCCGTGCCGAGGACGACATGGTCCTCGGGCGCCGGGCCACGGCCGAATTGTCCGCGCTCGTCGCCGACCGGGCCGAAACGGCGGCCGGGCGCCGGCTGGTCGCCGCGCAATCAGGCGAAATCGTCGACGGTGCCGATCTGGTCGACCTGGCCGAACGCGAAATCCTTGCGCCGCTCGACGCGGAAGCCAAGGCGCTGGTGACAGGGGCCTCTCGCCGTGTCGCCGCCGTGACGGCGATCTCGCCGCGCGCCATGGTCGATGTGGCCTACGTCCTCTACGAGGCTGCCCGGCTGGTTTCGCGCATCTCCGCCGTCTATGGCGGCCGGCCGGGAACCCTCGGCTTTCTCCGCCTGTTCCGCTCGGTGTTCGCGCATCTCGCCGTGACCGGGACGATTGCCGCCGGTGACGCACTGATCCAGCAGCTCGTCGGCCACGGACTTGCCGCGCGCATTTCGGCCCGGCTGGGGGAAGGCGTGGTCAACGGCATGATGACCGCACGCATCGGCCTTGCCGCAATGGAGGCGGCACGCCCCTTCCCGTTCGTCGCGGTCAAGCGTCCCGGCCTCGGCGAAGTCGTCTCGTCGCTGTCCGATCTTGCCCCCGGCCGCGACGCTGTCGACAAACAAAGCGCCGGCTGACCGCTCCGGAGTGACGAAGCATTAACCAACCCCGGCGAAGATGCAGACGCCTGACCGGTGCGGCTGCGCCGCGCGGGCCACGGGTTCAGTCACAGCCAGTTACGGGTACAACACGACATGCGCGCCACGGTTCTGGCCTCCGTCATCGCCGGCCTTGCCTTCTCCGGACCGGCGATCGCCGGCACAGCCGACAACGACCGTTCGACCTTCGAGACGATCAGGGGCACCTGGAGCGGTCCGGGCGAAATCGTTGCCGGCAAGTACAAGGGCACGCGATTCATCTGCAATTTCACCGGCTCGACACCGAACGGACGGATCGGCATGTCGCTTGACGGCACCTGCCGCGTCGGCATGTTCACCCAGCGCATGTCCGCCTCGGTCGAACGCCGCGGCAGCGGCTATCGCGGCGCCTTCATGGATGGCGCGGCTGGCGACGGGCTCGACGTCATCGGCGGCAACGTGGACCAGCGCAAGGTGGTCATGGCCATCCACCGCAAGGACCTCAAGGGCGCCATGCTGGCCAAGCTCAACAGCAAGGACTCCATGAACGTGACCGTGTCGGTTCGCGTCGGCAACGACCTTGTGCCGGTGATCGGCATGAACCTGAAGCGCACCGACGGCACGGCGACGGGATCGGTCAGCCCGGACTGAAAAGCCTCGGGAATTAGAGTTTTATTGCGGGCTTATACGTTTCGGTGACACTCCGATGCGAGGATGCGGCATCCGGAATGGGGTTGCCGCGATGACGTCGTCTCGACTGCTGTCCAGAACGCTCGCTTGCGCGCGCGCTTTCGCGCGTTCCGGAAGCGGCAATGTCGCGCTCTACTTCGGCATGGCGATCCTGCCTGTCTTCGCCGTGATCGGCTTGGCGATCGACTATGCGAACGCCTCGCGCGTGCAGTCCGACTTGCAAAACAGCCTGGACTCCGCGGTTCTGGCCGGAGCCTCGACGACAATCGACAAGGACCGTGAAAAGGCGGCCAGGCTTCATTTCGAGGCGCTGTTGCTCAATGACGGCCTGATTTCGGCCGATGGAAAGACCGACGGATACAAGTCGAAGTTCTCTGTGAAGGGCGATACCGTCATCGGCGAGGCCCGGCTGAAGGTCAGGACGAGCTTCGGAGCGCTGGTCTTCGGATCGTCGATCCCGGTCTCCATCAACTCGCAGGCCCGTTTTGCCACTCCGGTCGGCGGTCCGTGCATCAACATTCTCGACAATGCCAGTCAGGCGCTGCTGCTGAACTCCGGCGCCGACGTCACCGGCACGAAGTGCGAAATCCACGTGCACTCCACCAAGAACCCGGCCTTCATCATGAACGCCGGCGTCTCGCTGGACATCGCCAGGCTGTGCGTGAAGGGCACGAAATACATCAAGAATGGCGGCACGCTGTCGAAGCTCGAAACCGATTGCGACGTCGCCGATGACGAGTGGGCCGGGCGGATTCCGGAGCCGGCCCTGCCGAAGACCTGCACGACATCGGGTGTCCAGAGCGGCACGACGTTCAACCTGGCACCGGGCATGCACTGCGACACGATCTTCAACGGCAGCCCGACCATCACCTTCAAGCCGGGCCTTCACATCATCAAGGGCCGGCTCATCGCCAACGCCGGCGCCGTCATCAAGGCGGACGGCGTCACCTTCTACTTCCCCGATACCGACAGCGAGATCCGCGCCAATGGCGGGCTGACCTTCACCGGCAAGGCGCCGACATCGGGCACCTACAACGGCATCCTGATGTTCGAAAAGACATCCGATCCGGCGAACAACGCCAAGAAGCGGCAATACGTCTTCAATGGCTCCGTGTCCGAGACGATCGAAGGGGTGATCTACCTGCCGAACCGCGACGTGACCTACAACTCCAAGACCAACGTTACCGCCTCGAAGCTGTCGCTCACGGCAAACACCATGATCATGAATTCGGCGAACTGGAAGATCGAGCCCTACGCCAATGTGGGGGCGGTCACGGCGGCGGGCGCATCGCTCATCGACTGAAACGCCACCACGCCCCGGTCGCCGCGCGCGTCATGCCTTGGCTATCGCCAATGCCGAGTTCGGCCGCGCGCTCATGCGCAATCTCGGCCATGGGCACCAGCACGAACGCGCGTTCGCCGGCGCGCGGATGCGGAATCGCCAGACCATCCTCGGAAATCACCCGATCGCCGAACGCGACGATGTCGATGTCGAGCGTGCGGGGCCCCCACCTCTCCTGACGTTCCCGCTTCATCGCCCGCTCGATGGCGAGGCAGTGATCGAGCAAGGCGCGCGGCGAAAGCACCGTCGCGATTTCAGCCACGGCGTTGAGGAAGTCGGGCTGGTCGGTCTTGCCCCAGGGCGGCGTCTGCCACAGCGAGGAGACCGCCTTGACCCGCGTTTCCGGCAGTTCGTCGATGCGCGCGAGTGCGCGGCGCATCGCCTCCGCGACATCGCCGACATTGCCTCCCAGCCCGATGAAGACCCGTTCGTCAGGACGGCCAGGCGACTGTGACTTCGACATGGTCGAGCACCCCCGCGACGGGCGCATTGGGCTTGCGCACGGTGATTTCGGCGCGGGTCACGCCGGGAAAGCGCGCCGTCAGCGCACGCGCCACGTCCAGAGCCAGCGCCTCGATGAGAAAGCGCCGGCGACCGGTGATGATCTCCTCGATGACCTTGAAGGCGACGCCATAGTCGACGGTCGACTCGATGGAATCATCGTCGAGCGGCTGCGCCGGGGAGACGGTGAGCACCGCGTCGACATAGAAGCGCTGGCCGAGCGTTTCTTCCTCGGCCATCACGCCGTGGCGGGCAAAAAAGGCGCAATTGCGCATGCGGATGATATAGCTCAACGATCGCCCCCGGATTTCCTTCGCGCCGCCAGGATAGCATCCGCGACACGTACCGCGTCGACCGTGCTTGCGACATCGTGGACCCGAAACACGTCGGCGCCGGCCATCCGCAGGATCGCGTTGGTTGCCGCGGTGGCCACGTCGCGATCCTCCGCCTCGCGTCCGGTGATCGCGCCGAGGAACCGCTTGCGCGACACGCCGACCATGAGCGGGTAGCCGAAGGCGCGCAATTCGCCGAACCGCGCGATCAGCACGGTGTTGGCCTCCGTGGTTTCCTTGGCGAAGCCGAACCCCGGATCAAGCACGATTGCACCGCGCGCAACACCGGCTTCGCGCGCCACTTCCAGCGAGCGCGCCAGGAACGACGCCTGGTCGGCAACGGGATCGGCCAGCAGCGTGCGGCCGCGGCCGGTATGCATGATGACGAGCCCGGCGCCGGTCTCGGCCGCCACCGTCGCGATGGCCGGGTCGCGCTGCAATCCGTGCACATCGTTGATGATATGGGCGCCGGCGCCGACTGCCGCCCGCGCCGTCTCTGCCCGCCACGTGTCGACCGAAAGCACCACATTGCTGGCGCGAAGGGCTTCGAACACCGGCAGGATGCGCCGTTGCTCCTCGGCGGCCGAGATCGTCTCGGCGCCCGGCCGGGTCGATTCCCCGCCGATGTCGACGATGTCGGCGCCCTCGTCGCGCAGCCGCAGGGCCTGCGCGATGGCGGCATCGGCGCCAAGGAACCGCCCGCCGTCGGAAAAGGAATCCGGCGTGACGTTGACCACCCCCATCACCAGGGAGCGGCTGCCGAACTCGAGATGGCGGCCGTGCGCCAGGTTCCAGGTTGCCATTGGCGGATTTTCCGATGCCATGCCTCAATCCGGCCCGATTGCCCGGTTGTCAATGCGGCATGGCGGTCTTGCCCGCGAACCCGGCACGCGCCAAGGTGGCCGAATGAAACACATCCTCGCGACCCTGCTCGTCCTGACGGCCGCCGGCGGCGCCGCGCATGGCGCTTCCCTGTCCCGGACCTACTCCTATTTCACCGTCGGCGGCTCGACGCTCGAGACGATCGAGAAGGAGCTGGGCCGGCGCGGCCCGAAGGTCGAATCGACCGGAATGCGCCATCCGGGCGCCACCGAAATGCGGTTCTTCACCGATTACGGCCTGGTGGAGAAGGATGGCCGGTGCCGCGTTGCCAAGGCAACGGTGACGGTCAAGGCGAAGATCATCCTGCCGCGATGGACCGGCCGCAAGGGCGCCGACCGCGACACGCGCCTGATCTGGGACACGCTGGCCAGCGACATCAAGCGCCACGAGGAAAGCCATGCGCTGATCGCAAAGAGCCATGCGCGCGACCTCGAGACCGCGATGCTGGCGCTGCCGGCCGCCAAATCCTGCGCGGAACTGAAGCTGAAGGCCGAAAAGGCCGCCGACAAGGTGCTGGCCGCGCACGACAAGGCGCAGAGCGACTTCGACCGGATCGAAGGCAAGAGCTTCGAACGGCGCCTGATCCGGCTGCTGCAGTACCGGCTGGAACGCGACCGCTGAGGTTTCAGCCGGCGACGCCGAGCTTCTTCTGCAAGTTGGTCGATGACGTCGTGTACTGGAACACGATGCGCTCGCCCGGAGCGCAGATGCGCTTGGCGGCCTGCGCCATCAGCGCGCCCTCGTGGAACCCCGACAGGATCAGCTTGAGCTTGCCCGGATACCAGTTGATGTCGCCGATGGCGAAGATGCCGGGTGTCGAGGTCTCGAACTTCTCCGTATCGACCGGAATGAGGTTCTCATGCAGGTTGAGGCCCCAGTCGGCGATCGGGCCGAGCTTCATGGTCAGGCCGAAGAACGGCAGGAGCCGGTCGGCCACGATCGTCTCGGTGCCCTTTTCGCCCTTGACGGTGACGTGGCTGAGGTTCCCGTCCTCGCCCTCAAGTCCGGTCACCTGGCCGACGATGAAGCGCATCTTGCCGGCTTCGACCTGCTCGAACATCTTCTTCACGCTGTCGGTGGCGGCGCGGAACTCGGGCCGGCGGTGCACGAGCGTCACGGAGCGGGCGATGGGCAGAAGATTCAATGTCCAGTCCAGAGCCGAATCGCCGCCGCCGACCACCACCAGATCGCGGTCGCGATACTCTTCCATGCGGCGCACCGCATAGAACACCGACTTGCCTTCATAGGCCTCGATGCCGGCAATGGGCGGGCGCTTGGGCTGGAAGGAGCCGCCGCCGGCAGCGATCACCACCACCTTGGCGTCGAACACCTCCTCGTCATCGGTCCTGACGCGAAAGCTCCCGTCTTCGAGCTTTTCCAGCGAACTGACCATGCGCGACCAGGTGAAGCCGGGCTTGAACGGCGCGATCTGCTCCATCAGCTTGTCGACAAGCCCCTGCCCCGAAATCTCCGGCCAGCCGGGAATGTCGTAGATCGGCTTTTCCGGATAGAGCTCTGCGCACTGGCCGCCCGGACGGTCGAGAATGTCCACGAGGTGGCACTTCAGATCGAGCAGGCCGAGCTCGAACACCGCAAACAGGCCGACCGGCCCGGCGCCGACGATGAGAACATCCGTTTTCGTGGGCTCGGCCATCATGGCCTCCTTGTGCGAAGATCCTGCGGTGCGACCGGTGTCAGGCCTGGCGTTCGGGCACGGTGACGACGAGGCCGTCCAGTTCGTCCTTCACCTTGATCTGGCACGACAGCCGCGAATTCGGGCGGACGTCGAAGGCGAAGTCGAGCATGTCCTCTTCGGTCGACTGCGGCTTGCCGACCTTGGCGGTCCAGGCATCGTCGACATAGACATGGCAGGTCGCGCAGGCACAGGCGCCCCCGCATTCCGCCTCGATCCCCGGAATGGCGTTCTTGATCGCCGCTTCCATGACCGTGGAGCCGTTGACGGCGTCGACGTCGCGTCGCTGTCCGTCATTGGTGATGAATGTGATTTTCGCCATGACCGTCCCGCCAGTTCCTGCAGTCGCTCGCAGATAATCGCTTGCCTCGCGGAGTCAACCGGCAAGGCCGATATGTCGCACGGCGCGGGCGTTTACCGGCTGATGGAGGCGATGAAATCGCTGATTTCGTCGATGCGTTCCTCCACGATGCGCACCTGCGCTGTGGAGGATGGCTGCAGTTCGAGGACCGCGGCGGCATCGGCAAGCGGAAACGCCCCGACCCCTCGGGCCGATCCCTTGATGCCATGGGCCAGGCGCTTGCGATCTTCCGCGCCGGCCGCGCGCAGCGAATGGCGGGCGCTGGCGGCCTGGCTTGCAAAGAGCTGCAGGATCTCCGCCTCGAGTGCCCGATCGCCGAAAGTCTGCCGGGCCAGGTGGACAAGATCGATCGGCCGCGCCCTCGACGGATGACCCTCCTCGCCTCCAGGACGATCGAAGGCCAGGGTCTCAACGCGTACCGATTGCATAACCAACTCCGCAAGGAATGATCCCAAACGCACGCAGAATAAGGTTTTCTTGTGGAAATCCGGTTAACAGGAAAAAGCCGGCGGATCGGCGGGGAACTCACGTAAAAATTAACCTTGTTTTTACAGTTTTACCCATTTGGCCGATCGTCCGTTTCATTTGCCTCCCGTGGCAGGTAGGATAAGTCGGGCGCAAATGTCTGCGGCGGGGAACGGGGCCCGGCGCCATACGGGGATCGGGGACGATCCGGCAGGACGAGGATGCGAGCGCATGGCGAACAAGAAAGACGGCTCCAAGCCGGCGTCGATCGAGGTTGACCTCGAAAGCGCCCTGGCCCGGGATCTGGCGGACGTGAGTTTCGCTGAACCGCTTGACGACATCGAGGACAAGATCAATCGCGCCACCGACGATCTGGTGCGCGCCGCAGCCCCCGCGCGCCCGGCGAAGGCGCCGAAGGGTGCCGCCAAGCAGGCGTTGCGCCCGGTCGAACCCGCCCCGGCGGCCGGCGTGCGTGCGCCGGCCAACGACGATCGCTTCGCCAACAACCGCCCGCTGCTGACGGCATTCGATCGCCGGTCCCCGCGCACGATCTACTGGGCAACGCTGCTCCTGTCGCTCGCCTGGATTGTCGGCGGCGTGCTGCTTGCCGACCGCATTCTCGGCCCGGCCCTGCGCGAGATCTCCTCGCTCGATGCGCTCATGGCCACGCCCGGAGCGATTCTTGCCCTGATCGCCATCGTCCTTCCGGTTGCCCTGTTCTGGGCCTTCGCCGTGATGGCCCGGCGGGCGCAGGACCTGCGGCTTGCCGCCCGCACCATGACGGAAGCCGCGCTGCGGCTGACCGAGCCGGAGACAATGGCGCAGGATCGCGTCGCCACGCTCGGCCAGGCAGTGCGACGCGAGGTCAGCGCCATGGGCGAAGGCATCGAGCGCACGCTCGCGCGCGCCGCCGAACTGGAAACGCTTGTCCATTCGGAGGTCAGCGAACTCGAACGCGCCTACACCGAGAACGAGGTGCGGATCCGCTCGCTGGTCGACGGCCTCGGCCAGGAACGCGAAGCCGTCGTCACCCATGCCGAGCGCGTGCGCTCGTCGATCTCCGGTGCACATGAGCTCCTGCGCGAGGAAATGGGCGCGGCCGCCGACATCATCCGCCAGAACGTCATCGAGGCCTCGGGCGTGCTGACCAACCAGCTGTCGGAATCCGGCGACATGCTGCTCAACCGCTTCACCGAAAGCGGCGATGCCATCTACCAGTCGATCGACAAGCGCATGGATGCGGTGGCGAACCGCATCTCGACCTCCGGCGAAGCGTTTGCCAGCCTGCTCGACACCCGCATTGCCCGCCTGTCGGAAAACGCCGACCAGATCACCCGGACGCTGTCGGACATGCTCGACGACCGCGCCACCGGCATGGTGTCGCTGCTTGGCGAGGCCACCCATTCGCTGACGCGCGAATTCGACGACCGCCTCGCCGGCATCGAGCGCACGCTCGCCGAACGCGGCCAGACGCTGATCAACGAATTCCAGACCCGCGCCGAAGCGGTCGACGCCTCAACCGGTGCCCTCAACGCAGCGCTCGAGGCGCGCGCACGCCAGATTTCCGAATCGCTTGCCGACCGCACGCGCGAAATCGCCCAGGCGTTCCATGCCGGACGCGCCGAACTCGAACAGGCGGTCACCGAGGGCAAGGCCATCATCGGCGGCGACATGGCCGAAATCGTCATGTCGACCTCGGCCATGCTGGAAACGCGCGCCGGCGATTTCTCCGCGCGCCTGGCCGGCAGCCGCGACCAGATCACCGCCGTCCTCGACCAGGATCTGGCGAAACTGGCAGCCGAACGCCAGGATTACGAACGGGTGCTCTCCGAGCACGTCCAGGCGATGGACGCCAACCGCAAGGTCACGACCAGCGCGATCTCGACCGATCTGGAACGCCTTGGCTCGATGCGCGAAGAGATCAACGCCTCGCTGCGCGAGCATGCCGGCGCTCTTGTGGAAACCCGGACCGAACTGTCCGGCGTGCTCGAAAAGGACCTGGCGCGGCTCGCCGAGCAGCGCGCCATGGTCGACAACGCCATCGCCGAGCATACCCGCGCCCTCACCTCCAGCCGCACCGGCCTCTCGGCGGCGCTGGCCGACGACATGGCCCGCATCGGCCAGTTGCGCAACGAATACACCGACACGCTTGCCCGCACCCGGTCCGAACTGGCCGGCGAACTCGAGACCGATCTCGGCCGGATCGCCGCGTTGCGCGACGAGCATGGCAAGGTGCTGGCCGACATGCGCACGGTGCTGGCGGCGGAACTCGAAAAGGACCTCGCGCGCATCGGCGAGATGCGCGACGAGCATGCCAGCGCCCTCATCGAAACCCGCGCCGAACTGGCGCAGGCGCTGGAAAAGGACCTGTCGCGTCTGGCCGAACAGCGCGGCATGGTCGACAACGCCATCGCCGAGCACGCGCGCCAGCTCGCTTCCAGCCGGTCGGGCCTTTCGGCGGCGCTCGCCGACGACATGGCGCGCCTCGGAAACCTGCGCACCGAATTCGATGCCGTCATCCGCCAGCATGCCGACGCGCTGGTCGAAAGCCGCGCGGGCATGGCCGGCGCGCTCGACCAGGACATGGCCAAGCTCGCCGACGAACGCAGTCGCCTGGAGGCGATGGTCGCCGACCATGCGCGCTTCTTCGAGCAGGCGCGCGCCAATCTCGCCGCTGCGCTCGACGCCGATGCCGGACGCCTGCGCGACCTGTCCGACGAGTTCGACGCCCAGGTGAAGGGCCACGCGGCAGCGCTCGTTGAGAGCCGCGCCGGCTTGAGTGCCGCCCTTGAGAGCGACGTGGTACGCCTGCGCGACCTGTCCGACGAGTTCGACGCCCAGGTGAAGAGCCACGCGGCGGCGCTCGTGGAAAGCCGCGCCGGCATGACCGCAGCGCTTGACCGCGACGTCGCCCGCCTCGCCGAGGCCCGTTCGACCATCGACGAAGCCGTCCAGGCGCATGTGGCCACGCTTGCCGAAAGCAAGCGCGATCTGTCCGGCGCCATCGAGAACGAACTGTCGCGTCTTGCCGAAGCGCGCGCCGAAGTCGACCGCGCCATGGCCGATCATGCGCGCGCCGTTGTCGACAGCCGCGCCGCCATGTCGGGGGCGCTCGACGAGGACATCGCCAAGATCGCCTCGGCTCGCGACCGCATCGATGCCACGATCGAGGAGTCCCTGCAGCGTGCCGCCGAGCGCGAACGCCGCATTTCCGAGACCATCCTGGCGGAAGTCGCCAATATCGGCGAGGCGTTCGAGGCCCATGGCCGGACCGTGGACCAGCGCACCGGCATGATTTCCGACGCCCTCAACCGCGGCATGGACAATATCCGCACCGTGCTGGAAGGCAGCGCCGGAAGGGTCGCGGGGGAACTGCGCGACCGCGTCGTCGAGATGGCCAACACCATCTCGGCAAGCGCCGACAGCGCGCTTGCCGACGCCGACCAGCGCATCGCCACGCGGGTTGAGGAGACCGCCGCCCTGCTGTCGCGCCAGACCGACGACACGGCGGCGCGGCTGCGCGCCGTCGCCGGCGATCTCCAGAACACCTTCGCCGAAATCGACCGTCGCATCGCCGACCGGACCGACGAGACGGCGGCGACCCTCGAAGGCCGCGCCGTGGAAGTCGCGCGCACACTCGACGAGGTCGAGACCAGGATTGCCGCCGGTGCCGATCAACTGGCCGGACGCCTCGCCTCGGAAGTCGAGGCCGGCGAACGCCGCCTGTCTGAAACCGCCGAGACCACGGCGCAACGCCTCGCCGAGGAGTTCGTCCGCACCCAGCAGGACTTCACCGGCAAGGCCAACTCGATCGCCGAGACCTTCCGGGCGGTCAACGAGCACATCGACGAGCGCACCGGCGAGGTTGCCCGCCTGCTCGACCAGCGCAGCACCGAAATGAACAACCTCCTGGTCGAGCGCACCGGCGAAATGGAGCGCCTTCTGGAGGAAACCGCCAAGCCGCTGGCCGAGCGTTTCGCCTCTTCCGGGGTGGACCTCGCCCAGCACATGGAGGCCGCGACCGATCTTGCCACCGAAAAACTGCGCGGCGAAAACGCCAAGCTGGTGGCCGCGCTCGCCAACCGCGCCTCCGAGACGGTCGCCGCGGTGGAAGGCGCGCGCGCCACGCTTGCCGAAAGCGTTGCCCAACTGTTCGAGCGTCTGTCGCTGTCCAACAGCCAGCTCTCCGAACTGATCGAGCAGGCCACCGTCAACCTCACCGATGTCGAGGTGAAGCTCGGCCGCACGACCGAAGGTTTCGCCGTCAACACCGAGAAGGCGGCGCAGTCCTTCGCCACGTCGAGCCGGATCATCGAGACCAACAGCCAGAAGCTGTCGGACCTGTCGACCCAGACGCTGCACCAGATCGGCTCGATCGCCGCGCGCTTCGACGACCATTCCCGCACCCTTGCCGCCGCTTCGGACCTGCTCCAGTCGGCGCAGTCGAGCCTTGCGGGAACGCTGGACGAGCGCCAGAAGGCGCTGGAAGCGCTGGCCATCGGCCTCGTGCGCAAGTCCGAGGAAGTCGAGAAGAGCATGCGGTCGTTCGAATCGCTGGTCAGCCAGGCCATGGCCTCGACCGTCGAGGATGCCTCCTCGCGGTTCGCCGCCGCCACCGAGGATGTGCGTCGCGCTGCCGAGGCGATCCGCGCCGAACTCGACGAAACGCGCAACGAGATGCGCCGCGGCGTCATGGAGCTTCCCGACGAGGCGCGCGAATCCACCCATGCGATGCGCCGCGCCGTGGCTGAGCAGATTTCCGCCCTTCAGGAACTGTCCGACATCGTCAACCGCGCCGGGCGCGACACGCCGCGCGAGCGCCGCGTCGCTGCACCCGAGCCCGCCCCTGCTCCC
>WPCK01363366.1_pt1 | contig 32918 bp, 26 predicted proteins | sample 5399851 | NCBI WGS metagenome assembly WPCK01 (sample SAMN12869471, study PRJNA574797) | sludge metagenome | isolation source: wastewater treatment of pH11 | place: China:Beijing | collected 2019-05-20 | reverse complement strand
AGCAATCTGGCGATGCGGGGGAGGGATCGTCACGAGGGACTTCCCGATTCGTTCAGATCCTGGCGGAAACGGGTGCCGCCGCCGACCACCCCGTGGCCGTCCACGTTCGCGAGTCCGAATACCTTTGTTGCGTCTGGTTGCGGGTTTCGGGCGGTCGTCGCGTCGACCGATTGGAACCGACCGGTCCGGTACCAGTCGATCCGAAATCCCCTGGCCCCCCTCACCCATCGACGTGACCGTTTTTCTACCGCACATTCCGAAGTTCTGCCCCCTCTCCCCCACGCTTCGTGGGGGAGAGGGGTGGGGTGAGGGGGAAAGAACGGCGGTATGGATCGAGACTTCGCGGTTCGGAAATCGGTCACGGCGTTGCCGCTCCCCCGTCCCATGCCCGCTGGGATGATGGAGGGGGTCCGCGTGAGGGGCAGAAACGCGTGGAGGCGCCGAAGGTGCCCCGTGGGCTTGCTAGCCCGCGGCGCAGGAGATGGGGCCTGTCCCGGCTCCGGAGGCTAGACGGCCTGTTCTTCCGGCGCGGCACCGCCGATCTTCAGGCGAGTGGCGGCGGCCGAGACGTCGTCCAGCCCGACACCCGTCTCACTGCGCATCCGCTCGTTGATCATCTGTCGAGTTTCCATATCGAGAGGCATGGGGAGCGCCGACTCCAGGGACAGACAGATTTCTACCAGTTCCCGGCAGATGGAGACTGCCCGCTCATATTGTTGCAGGAGTTCCTCCCGCTGCGAGGGAGCGATCCAGGAGTTGGTGGCATCGCTACCGTCGACTTCGGGCACATCGGACTCATGGGAATCCAGGTCCTGGCTGCGCGCGGCCCGCTGGGCTCGCAGCAGCGATTTATAGGCGGCGCGGCGGGTAAGCCACGGAGGAGTAAATCGTTCGGAGGCGAATAGACGAACCGCCGCGGCGCGGATGTCGACTTCGGAAGGGAGCCCCAGGTCCAGGCACCAAGATTCCTCCAGAAGGCTGGAACCGCCGGTGACCGGGTCGGCCCCGGCCGTTGCCGCGATTTCGTCGTACAGCCCTACCAGGCGGGACAGTTCGGGCTCCATGCGCCCCAGCTGCACTCGAAGGTTCGCCAACAGATGAATCGGGATGCGTCGGTCGAGCGACCAGCGTGGCGTCTTGTCACGACCATTGCCAGCCGTGCCATCTTTGTCTCGACGAAAATCCATGATGCCAAACTCTAAGGGGCAAGCGAGATGACCTACGAGACACGGTATCTGTCACAAACCGCAAGCGAGGTTGGATAGGCGCTCCCATTTCAACCATGACGAGTATTGCTGCCTAGATTACCTTAATCCTGAATCGCAAAATACGGAAGAAGAAATTTGGAATCACTACAGAAATTTCAAATTCATAGTGCGCCACGATATTGTCGGGATAACTATGCACCATGTCGACTCCCCCCTAGGCGCAATCCCAGGACTGGTGCATAACAGCGCCCCCGCCGCCCGTGTGTTCCGTGGGTGCTCTGTGGACCGCGGAATCTGAACCGAACCGTTTCGGCGCCCGCGTCACGTAGATGTCGTCGCGAGCGCGGTGACATGCGCAGCGATTGCTTTGCTCAGTCCCTGCAGTTGATAGCCACCTTCCAGGACTGATAGCACGCGTCCCTCGGCATACTCGTTCGCCCAGGCTACGATGGCGGCCGTCAACTCCCGGAAATCGTCGTCCTCCAAGCGAAAGCCGCCCAGCGGATCTCCGCGGCGCGAATCGAATCCGGCGGAGATGATGATGAACTCGGGGCGAAACGAAGCGATCGCTGGCTGCAATTGCCTCTCCCAGGCAGCCTGCATCGCATCGCGGCCAGTACCAGCCGGCAGCGGTACATTCACCGTATAACCGCGTCCACGGCCAGCACCCACTTCGTCGCTCAGTCCAGTTCCCGGGTACCAGGGATGCTGGTGGGTACTGAAAAAGAACACGGAGTCATCCTCGTAGAAGACCTCTTGCGTGCCATTCCCATGATGGACGTCCCAATCGACGATCAGGACCTTGCCCATTCCATAGTTCCGCTGCGCGTAACGGGCGGCGATGGCCACGTTATTGACGATGCAAAACCCCATGCCGCGATGGGGCGTGGCGTGATGTCCCGGTGGCCTTACCCCGCAAAAAACGCGGCGGGCCGTCCCTTGCAGGATCGCATCGACACCCGCCATCGCTCCCCCCGCAGCCAGACAGGCCACTTCCCACGAACAGTCCGATACGGACGTATCCCCCGTGCTCAAGCTCTCCAGCCCCAACGCAATTTCTTCCCGTGCCTGCTGCAGATACGCCGAATCGTGACAGAGGTGCAGGGATGGTCCGTCCGCTTCACGAGGTGGAAGGAACAACAGCGGGTGTTCGCGTTGGACTTCGTCAATGCCCCGAGCGACCGCCTCCATTCGCTCGGGACATTCCGGATGCCCAACACCAGGACGATGCCTGCGGTAATTGTCGGAAACCACGACAGCCGTGGTCACACAGGGGTTCGAATCCATGGAAATGGCCCTGAAATCACGAAGCAACGCCACCTAGGATCGGGCAGGGTCCCAACCGGGGCAAGCCACCATCGGGCCTGGCTCTTGCAATCCGCCAGAAAAGCTTGCAGTCGCCGCCGACTCCGTCTACCCTGAACCGGCTTGGATGCTGCGGGCATATCGACACGGAGGTATTCATCCGGAAGGTTTTAACTCATGCGCAATTGGATTCGAAATCGACACATGCCCTTGGTGCTTCTTGTCATGCTTGTCCTTCCTGTGGCGAGACTTTCGGCACAGACAGGTCTGCAACGCGTGGGCTCGGGTATGTCTTCTCCCATCTATGGGACAGCGATCCCCGGCGATACCAACCGTTTATTCATTTTGGAGCAAGGCACCTCGGGAACCGCGAATATCCGCTCATTGGACCTCACCACGAACACCCTGTCGACCTTCATGACCATCTCGGGGCTGTCCACAGGTGGGGAACGGGGCCTGCTGGGATTGGCGTTCCACCCCGACTACGCCTCCAATGGCTACTTCTATACCTACACCTCAGTTCCAGGAGGGACAGGCGACCACATGTCCCAGCTCCGCCGGTATCGCGTGCTGGGAGACCCCGCCACCTCGAACGCGGGTGACCCAGCGTCGGCAACGCCCGTATTGAGCTTCTCGCAACCCTATTCGAACCATAATGGCGGCTGGATCGGCTTCAATCCCAACCTCAGCGGTTCCGATCCGCAGTATTTGCACATTGGTTCAGGAGACGGTGGCAGCGGCAACGATCCTGGCAATCGCGCGCAGGATATCACCAACCAGCTTCTGGGCAAAATGCTGAGGATCGACGTCAATGGCGACGACTTCCCCGCCGACCCCGCTCGAAATTATTCGATTCCCGCCACGAATCCCTTTGTGGGGGTGACAGGGGACGATGAAATCTGGGATTACGGGCTCAGGAATCCCTGGCGGAACAGTTTTGATCGCGCGACGGGCGACCTCTGGATAGGGGATGTCGGACAGGGCGCCCGCGAAGAGATCGATCTGGAACCGGCAGGAAGCGCCGGGGGCCTGAACTACGGCTGGCGGGTCAAGGAGGGAAACAACTGCTTTGACAACTCCCAGGCTGGCGGGAACCCGCCGTGCAACTCTCCTTTGCTGGTTCCCCCCGTGCACGAATATCCGCACGGCAGCGGGACGGGAGCAGGGAATTCCGTTACGGGAGGCTACGTCTATCGGGGATCGATCGCCCAGTTTCAAGGGCTCTACTTCTTTGCAGATTTTGTTAATACCAATGTCTGGACCTTGGATCCCTACGCCGTCAATGTCACGGCGTCGGTCCTTTACCGCAACGGCATCCTACCCCCGAACGCTGGATCGTTGAGCGGCGTTTCATCGTTTGCGGAGGATGCGCGGGGCGAACTGTACGTGGCCAGCTACAACAACGGCAACTTTTTCCGGGTGCAGTCCACCGCCCGGTCGTCGACCTGGAACGGGGACGCCGACGTCGGCGTGCCGGGTGACGGAAGCAGTTGGGGTGACCCCAACAATTGGACCCGTGACGCCACGGTGGACGGCGGGTTTCTGCCCAAGGATGAAGCGATTTTCGCCGCCGGCTCCAGCCAATCGGCGATTCAACTGGGGTCCGATCGCGTCGCCGGGGGGGTCCGATTCCAGTCGGACTACACGCTCACCGGAAATCGCCTCACCGTCCTCTCCGGGAACATCACGGTCGACTCCGACGTCACGGCCACCATGCAGACGATCCTCGCCGCGGAGACCGCGAATTCCAGTCTAAGGAAGCTGGGGGCCGGCACCTTGTTGGTCGATTCCACGGCGGGACAAACCGTTGTCTTGCAGGGGACGCTCGGTGGCAACGGTACGTTGGAATACCTCACGGCCTACCCGGGAGGGACCGTCTCCCCGGGCACGTCAATTGGCACCTTGACCGTTACTCGAGATTTTCGCCAACTGGCTGGCGCCGTGTTGACCATGGAAGTTTCCGGGTCTGGAATGGACCTGGAATGGGATCAGCTCGCCGTGGGAGACGAAGCATTCTTGGGCGGTCGCCTGGATATCATTCCTGCCGCAGGGTACTCCGATCCCGTTCCACCTGGCACCGTCGATCGCTTCGCCTTGATCACCGCCGCGGCGTTCGGGGGCTCCTTTGACGAGGTCTCCTTCGACAGTCAGATCCTGTCCCCCACGTTCGGTCCGGATCCAGATGGCTCTTTCCGCAGTTTCGCGGGGGAGGGCCTGTTTCGCGTCGTCGACTATTCCGAAACCGGGATGACCTTCGAAAACTATCGGGCCCTGCCCGGTGATGCCAATGGCGATCAGGTGGTGGACGGCACCGATTTCAATATCTGGAATGCCAACAAGTTCACGAGTGCGACGAATTGGATCACGGGCGATTTTAACGGGGACCAGGTCACGGATGGGACCGATTTCGGGATATGGAACGCCAACAAGTTTACGGCCGTGGTGAGTTCCGTGCCGGAACCGGTGTTCCCGTTAGGGCTGTTGCTGGCGTGCCCCTGGGCGAGGCGGTTTCGCCGGCCCCGCGAGGATTGAGAACGCGTGGCCTCGCGCCGTGGGGGATGGCTGGGGGGCTATGGAGCTTCATCCCCCACGGAAATCGCCAGGATCTGTAACCGCAATTTGCCGCGGGGGACGTCGATTTCCGCGATGTCTCCGATTTTCTTGCCGACCAGTCCCTGTCCGATGGGGCTGGTGATCAGGATGCGTCCCTGGTCGTAGTCTTCTTCACCGGCTCCGACCAGGGTGTAGGTTTCTTCGTCGTCGTATTCCAGGTCCTTGATCTTCACGGTGGCGCCGAAGGCGACCTGGTCGCGGGGGAGCGTGGTTCCGTCCATGATGTCGGCGCGGGCGAGCTTGTCCTTCAGCAGGTTGATCTTGGCCTGCAGCATGCCCTGGCTTTCGCGTGCACCATGGTATTCCGCATTTTCGCTGAGGTCCCCTTCGGCGCGTGCGGCGGCGACGCGGTCGGCCAGCAGCGGCATTTCCTCGTTCTCCATTCGGAGGACTTCCGCTCGAATCTTCTCGTATCCGGCGCGGGTCATGGGAATGCGATCGGTCATGGGGATACCCTTTCGGTCTTCACCACTAAGGCAGGTAGAGCAAGCGGCCGCAGTTCTTGCAGAACACCAGGCGATGCATCCTCAGTTCATTCAACATCTGTGTTGTGATGCGCTGGAAGCAGCCGCCACAGGTATCGTCATCCACGCGGGCGAGCGAATCGGCTCCGTGGGCTTTCACGACACGGTCATAGGCGGCACGGGCCTCCAGAGGTAGAAACTTCTCGGCCTCCGACAAACGCTGTTCGACCGAGGCAATTTCCGTGGCCAGCTTGGCGCCTTCGGCCGTAACGCGTGTGAGTAGCGACTGCAGATCGGTCTTGGCTTTCTCCAACAACCCTTGCGCCATGCCGATCCCTTCTTGCTGGGTCCCAATCTTGTCGAGCAGTTCCAGTATCTCGTCCGAGAGGACGCTGTTGGCTTGTTCATCCGCGGCGATGCGTTCGATGATGGTCTGGTATTCCTTATTCGTGCTGCAGCTGTTCAGTTTTCCCTTCAAGTCCAGGATGCGGTTTTCCCGTTCTTTCAATTGCAGTTCGCGATCCGCCAGGGTCAATCGCGATCGCTTCATTTGTTCCTGCAGGCTGGTCAATTCCTGCTGGCACCGCTCGACTTTCGTCTCTCCCGCTTTGACCTGCAGGGGTCCCCGCGCGTGCCGAGCCCGCAGCTCGTCCAAGAGCTGATGGACATGGTGGAGATCGCGGAGCGACGCCGCATCAATTGTCATGTTGGATCACCTTGAGCCCGTATTGTGGTGTTTCCGTTGGCCAAAGAAAACCGCCGGTCAGAAGGTCTGCCGGCGGTGAGTTTCTCGAATTCGACGAGCCGCGGTCACCCCGCGGCACGTACGAATCCTTCCAAGTGTCGACTCCGAACGGGATTCTGCAACTTTCGGACCGCCTTGGCCTCGATCTGCCGGACCCGTTCCCGAGTGACGCGGAAGATCCTTCCGACCTCCTCCAAGGTGTAGGTATAGCCGTCACCCAGGCCATACCGCAACCGAATGATCTCCCGTTCACGGTAGGTCAGCGTCTGGAGCAGCGAATCGATTTTCTGCCGCAGGACGCTGTTGTTCGCACGGCCGAGCGGGTTGTCGTGGGTGTGATCCTCGAGGAATTCACCAAACGCGCAGTCCTCGCTCTCGCCGACCGGTCGGTCCAGACTGACCGGGTGACGGCCGATGTCGAGCACGCGACGAACCTCATCCAGGCACAATCCGGCCCGGTCCGCAAGCTCTTCTGTTGTCGGTTCTCGGCGGAGTTCCTGCAAGAGCCTCTTCTGGATTTTTCGCAATCGGGACAAGACGTCGATCATGTGGACGGGAATGCGAATGGTCCGCGCCTGATCGGCAATCGCCCGGGTAATGGCCTGTCGGATCCACCAGGTGGCGTAGGTGGAAAACTTGAAGCCGCGGCGGTATTCGTATTTGTCGACGGCACGCATCAGCCCCGTGTTCCCTTCCTGGATGAGATCGAGAAAGCTCAGTCCCCGGTTCCGATATTTCTTGGCGATGGAGACGACGAGGCGCAGGTTGCCGCTCGAAAGCTGGCGTTTGACCTTTTCGTAGACCTGCGATTCCTGCCGGATTCTTTCCAGGCGGCGTCGCAGACTGGTGGGACTCTCTTGCGTGCGGATCAGCAGGTCGCGCATTTCCCGTCGTAAACGGGATCGTTCGCCGCGAGCGGTTGGGTCTCGGCGAATGATCTGGAGCCTGGTGCGAATGGCGTCCAGCCGCTGCAGGTAGGTTTCGACGAGCCGTTTGAGCGGTTGGACTCGCCGCGTGCGGAGGCTCAGCTCCTCGGCCAGTTGCAGACACTTCCGTTTGCGGCGGCAGAGGCGACGGCGAATTTCGGACTTCTCGGCAGCGGGAACGGACCGACGCAGCAGCAGGCCGAAGTCCCGGCGGTTCTGGACCAGCAGCTCCTCCAGCGTCCGCAGATTGTGGGGCATCCGCGCCGTGATCTGGTCCTTCGTCAGGCGTTCCGTCAAGGAGACCTTGATGGTGCGATCAAAGGGGAGGTCCCCCTGGTGGACTCGCCGCAACGTATCGACCGTGGCGCGCACGGCGAAATCGCAACTCAAGAGGGCTCGCCGAAACCGTTTCCGCGAAACTTCGATCTTCTTGGCAAAGTCGATTTCCTGGTCGCGTGTCAGGAGTGGAATCCCTGACATCTGGGCCAGGTACATCCGTATCGGGTCGCTCGTCAGCTTGCGCAGTTCGTCCGGTGGCAGTGCCGCAGGGTCCTCGTCGCACGGCTGGTAGTCTTCCAGCTCTTCCGCCGTGATGCGGATCGTATCCGGCTCCTGAGCCGGAATCGTGCAATCCGCGGTCGGTTCGTCGATCAATTCGATCCGCTGTTCTTCCAGCGCCAACAGCAAATCGTCCAGCTTGCCGGCGTGGGAATCTTCGTCCGGCAAGTACGCGTTGATGGCCTGATACGAGAGATACCCCTGTTGTTTTCCAAGAGAGACGAGGGTCCGCAATTCTTGGTCCATGATCACCACGGCAACATCCTTTCGCGCGATCCTGCGCCCTGAGGACATCGTTTGCTCGGCACGCGGCCGTTGCCCCCCGCGGGTCGCGGGACGAGTTGGCCGAGCACGCACGGGCCCGTCACCCCTCCATAGGGACGGAAATACCCTGGCGGTTTCTCTGTTGGTCGACGATCCGCACCAGTGCTTCCACTTGTTCTTGTTCGCTGAGCGTGGGTTCCTCCAGGATGGTCAAACCACTGCGCGCTTCTTGGTCCGCGGCGCGGCGACGGAAAGCGGCCAGCAGCTCTTCCAACACGCCATCGATGTCGGCCTCCGACTGCTGCAAGGCCGCGGCAGCGGCATCCAAATCGACCAGGATCCGTTTGATCTCGCCATCTTCCGTCGCCATCAGCCAGTCCGGCAGCACCGGGGAGGCCTTGCTGGACAGGAGTTGCTTCAGCAGGTCAAGCAGTTCTCGACCCGCCGACGAACCCAGATAGCTGCCCGGAACCTGGTCCACGGCCCGTGGGGCCAGGTCGGGCCTTCGCAGCAACAGCGTAAAGAGTTCGGCATCCCAAGGGTCAAGCAGCCGCGTGGCCGTCGGTACCACCGGAGCCGATCGCGTGGCAACTCGACCACGCATTTCGCGAAGCCGCGCCTGCAATATTTCCGGTGTCAAGCGAAATACCCGCGACAACAACCCCACGGCCTGCTGGGATCGCAAGACCAGCCAACTGGCGTCCTGCTTGCCCGCCTGGGGAATCAGGGCTACCAGCCGCAGTAGCTCCTCCAGGGCCGCATTGGCGGCCGGCAAATCCCGAATCAGATCCACGCTTTCGGTCACCAGCGACAGCTTATGTGCCAGCGCATCGGGCGCTTGATCCAGCAGCGATCGAAACTGCCCGCCGCCGCGATGGAGCAGGAAGTCACAGGGGTCCATCCCGCTCGGGAGCGTGGCGACCTTCAGGTCAATCGGATTCGCCATGAACAGTTCCAGCACTTCATTGGCGCGGCGGCGCCCTGCCGCATCACCGTCCAGGACCAACACGACGCGATTGGCGTACCGCTGGAGGAGCTGAACGTGCCGTGTGCCCAACGCCGTTCCCAAAACGGCGACCGTGCATTCCACCTGTTGCTGCCAGGCCATGATCGCGTCGGTATAGCCTTCCACCACAACGCAGCAATTCTGCTGGCTGATGGCTTCCCGCGCAATGTGCAATCCATACAAGTGGTGCGATTTGGAAAAAAGTGGCGACTCGGGCGAGTTGATATACTTGCCCATGGAGTCCCCCGAATCACTGGGAAGGACCCTGCCGCCGAAGGCGATCACCCGCCCCTGCGCGTCGCAGATGGGAAAGATCAATCGCCTGCGAAACCGATCGTAAGGTCGTTCGGAGGTGGCCGATCGGGAGACCAGCCCCGCAGCCTCCAGCGTGGCATCGGCGAACCCCGCGGAGGCGGCGCGATCTCGCAGCCACTGCCATCCATCGGGTGCAAATCCCAGTCGAAAGCGGCCGATACTGGCGGTCGACAGCCCCCGTTCCTGCAAGTAATCGCGTGCTTCCTGGGCTGCCGGGGCGGTGAGCAGCTGCTCATGGAACTGGTTTGCTGCCCAGGCCAGTGCCGCAAACAACTGCTTCCGGGAGCCCGTTCCGGCCGCCGAATCGCCCCGCTGCGGGTGAGGGACCCCCGACCGATCCGCCAGGAATTCCAGCGCATCTCGGAATTCGAGTCCCTCCCTCTGCATCACGAAAGCAAACACATCTCCACCGGCCCCGCAGGCCCAACACCGGTACGTCTGGCGCTCCTGGCTGACTTGCAGGCTTGGCCGCGTGTCGTCGTGAAATGGGCAGAGGCCCACGTAGATCCGGCCGCGACGCTGCAGCGGGACGTAGCCACTGACGAGATCGACAATGTCCACGGCGTCGCGGACACGTTCTTTGAATTCTTGAGCCGCCGCTGACGACACGGACAACTCCTGAGGCTTAAGGCTGCGGGTTACAGCACCTGCCGCACGACGGTGACGCCGCGATATCCGGATCACGGCAACACGCTCCGGCCGACGCATGGGTCCTGGTCCGACCGGATCTGTCAGAGCGAATCGAGATGCTCTCCTTAGCACGAACCCGGGATTGTAGAATCACCGTGCGGAGGTGTCAACGCCGCCTTGCCGATGAGGTCACGCTCCCGCCCTATGGAAATTTCAAATGAGAATCGGGACGTGACGTTGCCCCCCGAACGATGGGAATCGCTGTTCATACCGGGAATGGACTGCCCCGACGAGTTCGTCGTGATTCGCGCGGGCCTGGGACGGCTTGCTGGTGTCCAGGAACTGCGACCCGACTACCTCTCGCGAACGCTCCGTGTCCGCGTTCACGATGTACATCTCAGTCGCATCGAGATCGAACGCGCCTTGGCCCGGCTGGGATTCCCCACGGCAGGCGATCCGCTAGCGGCCGCCGAGGAACGGAACAGCCGTCGGCGCTGGCAGGGCCTGATCGTCTTCGCCATTCTCCTGGGACTTGCGATCGGTTCGTTTCTGATCAAATTGCCGCCCGCCGTTTACTTTTCGCTGGCGGCCGCTTCGGTGGCCATGGGGGGGCGCCGCACCGTGGGCAACGCGTTTCGAGCCCTGCGACAAGGAACGCTCGACATGCATGTGCTGATGACGCTGGCCGTACTCGGCGCATTTGCCATTGGGGATTGGCTGGAAGCCGCCACGACCCTGTTGCTCTTCGATGTGGCCACCTGGCTGGAAGGTCGCAGTGTCGCTCGGGCTGGAGCCGCCATCTCCGACCTGGGGCAAATGATCCCCACGATGGCGGAACGCATTCGGCCCGCCGGCCTCTCACCAGCCGCCTCCGACCCGACAGGAGACGACGTCCCCACCGAGTCGCTGCAAGTTGACGACGTGGTGCGGGTTCCGGCCCATTGCCGAATTCCGGCCGATGGGCAGGTCGTGGCGGGAGAAAGTGAAGTCGATGAATCGACCATTACGGGAGAAGGGCTGCCGCGACATGTCGCTCCTTCGTCCCCGGTCTATGCGGCCTCCCTGAACGGGGCTGGCTCCCTGCTCGTCCGAGTCACCACGCCCGTCGCCGCCAGCGTCGTACGGGGAGTGGCGAGGATGGTCGAGGACGCACGCTCGAATCCGTCCCCCACGGAACGCCTGGTGGACCGTTTTGCGTCCTACTATACCCCCGCAGTACTCCTGCTGGCCGTCGGCGTGGCGCTGCTGGGACCGTGGATCGTCGAAGCGGTCGCGGCCACCCCCCCGCAAGGCGCTCGCCTCGATTGGTGGTATCGCGGCCTGGTCGTTCTGGTGATCGCTTGCCCTTGTGCGTTTGTCATTGCCACGCCGCTGACCATCGCGTGCGGATTGCGTCGCGCGGCGACGATGGGGTCGGCGGTGAAAGGTGGCGTCCATTTGGAAAACCTGGCTCGCACGCAGATCGTTGCCTTTGACAAGACGGGTACCCTGACGGACGAAGGCGTCGTGGTGGACCAGGTCATGGTGGTCTCGGGTGGCGATGTCGCGGGCATGTTGGCGATCGTGGCAGGGCTGGAATCGCATTCGCGTCATCCGCTGGCCCAGGCCGTGATCCGCCATGCCCGCTCCCGCGGAATTTCGGCGGAACCGGTACAGCAGGCTCGCCAGGAGCCCGGACTGGGCATGCAGGGCCTGCTGGCAGGTGACGTCGTCCTGGCTGGCAATGAGAAGCTGCTGCGGCAACATGGGGTGCCGGTCGATCTCGCCATCCAGGCCGCATTGGCAGGCCGGCCCGCGCTGGCGTCGCTGCTCGTCGCTCGCAATCAGCAGCACTTGGGGGCAGTGCTCTTTTCGGCCAAGGTGAAACCTGGCACGGCCGCGGCCATGGAACAGCTGCGGAATTGGGGGGTCGAGCGCCTGGTCCTGCTGACCGGGGATCGCGACGCCCCCGCACGGGAATTGGCGGCCTCTGCCGGGATCCACGAGGTCCATTCCGAACTGCTACCTCGCGACAAGCTGGCAATCATCCAAGGATTGGCCCGGGATACGCGGTGCGTCGTGATGGTCGGCGACGGCGTGAATGATGCACCGGCGCTGCAGGCGGCAACGGTGGGTATCGCCTTGGGCCATACGGCGAGCGACCTGGCTCGAGATTCGGCCGACGTCGTGCTGTTGGGTCGTGGCGTTGATGGAATCGTGGATCTATTACAATTGGCACGCCTGACCCTGCGACGCACCTGGCAGAATATCACCATTTCGCTCGTCGCCAAGGCCATCGTCCTGGCCCTGACCTTGTGGGGACTGGGTTCCATGTGGCTGGCCGTCGCCGCGGATGTGGGGACGAGCCTGCTGGTGGTGGCCAATGGCATGCGGATCCTTCGCGACCGACTATCGTAGACGACCAACTGGGAGCGCACTCATGACACGCAGCCCCGCCGCGCTTGGCAGCCAAGAGTCCACCTTGCTCGTGGTCGACGTCCAAGCCAAGCTGATCTCGCTCATTCATGGCCAGGCACGCATCGTATGGAATCTCGAACGCCTGATGGATGCCGCGAAGCTCTTCGCGATTCCGACTCGGGTCACGGAGCAGTACCCGCAGGGCTTGGGACCAACCGTCGAGGTGCTGCGGTCGAAGTTGCCGCCCGCCACGGCCAAGGTCCACTTCAGCTGCGCGCAAGCCGGGGACCTCCTTTCCCAGTTGCATTCCGACGGTCGCTCGAAAGTGGTCGTGGCGGGAATTGAAACCCACGTCTGTGTGCAGCAGACCGTCCTGGACTTGCTCACCGCGGGATTGGACGTCTATGTTCCCGCCGACGCGGTCGGGTCTCGGTACCCCGAGGATCATGGCGTCGCGCTGCGGCGGATGGAATCGTCAGGTGCCACGATCACCACCACAGAATCGGTCCTTTTTGAGTGGTGCGAACGATCCGATATTCCCCAATTCAAGGAAATCAGCGCCCTGATCCGAAAAGCCCCGCCAGCTTGACCTGGGTAGTGCGATTTCGCTACCACTTCCAGATTGCCCAGCCAGTCGCAGACGTTTGATTTCGACCTGGACCACTACCTTGCGCTCTTGGAATGGACGGGCTGGCAGGTGTGATCGGACAAGCGGGGCGTGATCCCCGTGGACCGGGCTCTCATCCTGGAGCGGCTCGAGATTCGGACCGAATCCTGGGTCGAGCTGGCGCGCGAGTTTGGCCACCGATTCCGGCGCGTGATTGGCCGTCCCTCCGAGATCACCACGGCGGCCTCCCATGGCCACCAGCGCTGGACGCATGGAATGAAATCGGCGCGGCGTGCCTTCAAATCCCGGAGCATTGCTGGAACGGTGACCATACCCGCACAACCGCCTATTCCCGCCCGCGCGCCGCCCCACCGCGCGCCGACCTGACAAACGGGGCCTGTGGATGACTCCGTTCTGGGAGGCGTGTACGATACAAGCATGAGCGACATGTTGAGAATTGCCCGAAGAGTGGACGACTTTTTCATGGAACGGTCTCCGGTTCACGACACCATGCGGCGGCTGGCAGAGGCTTTGAGGGAGTTGGAGATTCCATTTGCCATCGCCGGCGCCATGGCGGCCAACGCGCATGGCCATCATCGAACGACAGCCGATGTTGACATCCTCCTGCGTCGCGAGGATTTGGCGAAGTTCAAGGAGCGTTGGTCGGGACTGGGCTGGATCGACGTGTTCCAGGGCTCGAAGGCGTTTCGTGACACAGCCAACAATGTCAAAGTGGATGTGTTAATCGTCGGTGACTTTCCAGGGGACGGCAAGGAGAAGCCGGTTGCGTTTCCATCGCCAGAGTCCGCGAGCGAAGTTGCTGACGGAGGATTGCCCTACTTGACCCTTCCCGCCTTGATCGAACTCAAGCTTGCCAGTGGTATGACGACGACTCATCGGCCGAGAGATTTTGACGATGTGATCCAATTGATCCGCGCCAATCGTCTCCCGCGGGACTACGCCGACCGGCTGAATCCATACGTCCACGACAAGTTCGCCGAGATGTGGCAGGCAGCCCAAGTCGAAGAAGACTATTGAGCGGCCTTGGGATTTCATTGCAACCCATTTGGTCCGCGCGCTGGATCAGCATCCCACATTGCATCGGACGCGCAAGGCTCGGGGACGCAAGGCCTCGGGGAACGCAAGGCCTCCGCCAAGGCCTCGGGGACACAGCATCGATGCTGCTGCGTCGGAATGGTATAATAACGAACCATGACGACTCCTCATTTCACCAATCCAACCGCCCAGAGAGTCGCCGAATTGGACGCGCAAGAACTACGGCGATTGCGCGAGCTCTCGTTCGAGGAGCGTGCGCGATTGCTGGCCATGGCATGTCGCGCGGCGGCCCGGATCGAGCAAAGTCGCACTGCGAGCGGAATGCCTCGCAGTCAATCCACTCCGTGGCCAGCCTCCACATGGGAGTTCCTCAGGAAGAGCGCCCAGCATGACAACGGATAAATTGCCCCGAGATATCGTTGACGTGGCGGTCGCCATCGCATTCTTTCTTCATTCTCGTTCCTGTGAGTACGCATTCGGCGGGGCAATTGCACTTGGTTACTGGGCGGCTCCTCGCGGCACGGTCGATGCCGACGTGACTCTTTTTCTCCCGCCGGACCAGCCTGAAGTCTGTGTGGATCTGCTTCGCGACCTCGGATGTGATCTGCGCGCAACCGATGCCACCGTCTCACTGTTGGAACATGGATTCTGCCGGGTTCAGTTCCAAGGTTTTCAGCTTGACGTATTTGTCCCACGGATCCCGTTCTACGAGGATGCCCGAGCGCGACGAAAGAAAGTCCCTCTGGACGGTCATGCCGTCATGATTTGGGATGCCGAGACGCTATGTGTTTTCAAGATGATGTTCTTTCGCTTGAAGGATCTGGCGGACGTAGAGGCAATGTTGCGCACACAAGGTACCCACTTGGATCGGGACTGGGTCCGCGAGCAGATTGTTGCGATTCATGGTAAGCGAGATCCTCGTGTCGCGCGATGGAACGAACTCGCGGACGCCGTTTCACGGGAATGATCTAGCCCGTATCCCTCCACATTGCAAGGACGTCCGGGGAGGGGGCACTTCCGTATTTCCGTCCATGAACCGTCGCATGCGCACTCGTTTTGCAGGGGTCTTGAGCGTCCGCCGTTCGGCCGGCGTCAACGCGTCCCCATGTGTCGCGAGAAGGGAGATGGCCGCATCGAATTGCCCCGCCCCTTACCCCATCAATTCGCAAATGCCCCGGTTTCGCGGGGATCCTTGCGAGTGTTCCACCCCCCTGGGGACTCGCATCGCGGACGCAATTGGTTGCGATCAGGGAGTGGATTTGGTATGACGGTTAGGAAGCATGGATTCGGGCCATACCGCCAGCCGGTCGTTTCGTCTGGAACATGCGACGTGATTCGGCCTGTAAGGAACGTACGGCGATGCTGGTGCTGAGCAGACGGGTTGGCGAGCGCATTCGCATTGGCGGAGACATCACCATCACCGTGGTTCGCATCAGTGGCGGCGGGGTGCGTCTGGGAATTGAGGCACCCACGGAGCTGCCCGTGGTGCGGGAAGAACTCTGCCGCGATGCGGCCGACTTGGCCGTACGGCCACACGCCGAAACCTCTTCAAAAAAAGTCCTGTAGCGCCCGATGAAGTCCCTTCCCATCGTTTCCAGCCCCGACGGTCGGAATCGCGACCTGGAGGATTGGTTGGCACCCACCACCGGTCCGCTGGCCGCCGATCCGCTCCCCATGACCCCTGCGGAGGCCGCTGCCCGAGGATGGGACGAACTGGACGTTGTCTTCGTGACCGGAGATGCCTACATCGACCATCCCAGCTTCGCCATGTCCATCCTGGGTCGCGTACTGGAGGCCGCCGGTTTTCGTGTGGGAATCGTGAGTCAGCCGGACTGGAGGTCCTGCCTGCCCTGGCGATCCCTGGGTCGACCGCGCCTGTTCTTCGCGATCAGCGCCGGCAACATGGACAGTATGATCAATCACTACACGGCCGCGCGCAAAGTTCGTAATGACGACGCCTATTCTCCCGGCGGACAGATTGGACTGCGACCTGACCGGGCGACGCTGGCCTATTGTCAGCGCGCGCGTGAGGCCTATCGAGGCGTCCCAGTCATCGCGGGAGGGGTGGAAGCATCGCTCCGCCGACTGGCCCACTATGACTATTGGAGTGATAAGGTCCGCAAGTCGATTCTGCTGGACGCCAAACCCGACCTGCTGGTCTATGGCATGGGGGAGGCGGCGATCGTGGAAATCGCGCGGCGACTTGATGCCGGACAGCGCGTACGTGACCTGCGAGACATGCGGGGCGTGGCCTATGCGCTCGGCGCATCCGAAACGCTGTCGGGCGATCCCCTGGAGCTTCCCAGTTACGAACAGGTGGCCTCGGACAAGAACGCGTTCGCCGAGGCCACGCGCATGTTTCACAACGAAACGAACCCTTACAACGCCCGTGGCGTCGCCCAGAGGCACGACCGGCAGTGGATTGTGGTCAATCCTCCCCAGTTTCCCGTCTCGCAAGATTCCATGGACCGGATCTATGGTCTTCCGTACACGCGGAGACCGCATCCCAGCTACCGACGTCCCATCCCCGCCTACGAGATGATCAAGGACTCGGTCACGATCATGCGGGGTTGCTTTGGCGGGTGCACGTTCTGCTCCATTACGGCACACCAGGGCCGCATCATTCAGTCGCGGGGGAAGGAGTCGGTACTGAACGAGGTCCGGCAGATGGCGGCCGAGCCAACCTTCAAGGGGACGATCAGCGACATCGGGGGACCGACCGCCAATATGTACGAAATGAACTGCCTCCGGCCGGAGGTGGAGCAGATCTGTCGCCGCCAATCCTGCGTCCATCCCAAGATCTGCAAGCTGCTCGGGACCAGCCATGGCCCACTGATCGAGTTGATGCGGGAATCGCGCCAGGTGCCCGGGGTGAAGCGCGTTCTGGTGGCCAGCGGCATTCGCATGGACCTGGCTCGCCGGTCCCCCGAGTACATGCGGGAATTGGTGGAACATCATGTGGGAGGTCGGCTCAAGGTGGCCCCCGAGCACACCGATCCCCAGGTGCTCGACAAGATGCGGAAACCGTGCAACGACGACTTCGAGAAGTTCGCCGCCAGTTTTCGGAAGGCCTCCCAGGCATCGGGCCGCAAGCAATCCCTCGTTCCCTATTTCATTGCCAGCCATCCCGGCAGTGATCTGAATGCGATGATCGATCTGGCCGTTTTCCTCAAGCAGAACGGATACCGGCCCGATCAGGTGCAGGACTTCATCCCGGCCCCCATGGATGTGGCGACTGCCATGTATTACACCGGGATCGACCCGTTTACCCGCAAGCCCGTGTACGTGGCGAAACAGCTCCGCGATCGCAAACTGCAGCGGGCCCTGATGCAGTTCTTCAAACCGGAAAACTACTTTGAAGTTCGCGAGGCGCTGCGCGAGGCGGGGCGTACCGACTTGATTGGCGACCAATGTGACTCGCTGATTCCGTCCCAGCCCCCGCGTGAGGCGCGGCAGCAACGGCGGAAAGAGGCCCAGGCGCGGCTGCAGGATCGATACGTGCACGCGATGACCAGCGACCGGTCGAGCGTCGGGGCTGGCAAGTCCACCGGACGCAAGCAGTCGCGGCACCGGCCCGCGGCCGGATATCGGCCGGCGCGACGCGGGCTCCAGCAGCGTGAGCCACGCACCCCATGAAGTTTCACGCGACCACGATTCTGACTGTCCGGCGCCCGGAATCCGTGGCCATGGGGGGCGATGGTCAAGTGACCCTCGATACCGCGATTGTCAAAGCGGATACCGTCAAGATTCGCCGGCTGAATGAGGGCCGCGTGCTCTGCGGCTTCGCAGGAGCAGGCGCGGACGCCTTCGCCTTGCTGGAACGGTTTGAAGCTCGTATTCGCGACTTTCCCGATCATGTCCCGCGGGCCGCGATTGAACTTGCCAAGGAATGGCGCACCGATCGCGTCCTCCGCCGACTTCAGGCCCTGCTGGCAGTCGCCGACGCCCGTCACACCCTGCTCATCAGCGGTACGGGAGATGTGATCCAGCCGACCGATGGCATCCTGGGGATCGGCTCGGGTGGCAATTATGCGGTGGCCGCCGCGCGGGCCCTTTGGTCCAAGACACAACTCCCGGCCGCCGACATCGTTCGCACCGCCTTGGGAATCGCGGCCGAAATTGACATCTACACCAACCAGCAGATCACCGTGGAGGAACTGCCGTGCTCGACCTAACGGGCCCCCAGGACGCGAGGCACGATCTCCGGGAATTGACCCCATGCCAGATCGTGGATGCCCTGGATCGACACATCATTGGTCAGCAGGACGCCAAGCGGTCCGTCGCGATCGCGCTGCGGAATCGGTGGCGTCGACAGCAGCTGCCGGACGAGATGCGCAATGAAGTGGCTCCCAAGAACATCCTCATGATTGGCCCCACCGGCGTCGGAAAAACGGAAATCGCGCGGAGACTCGCCAAACTGACCGGGGCCCCGTTCATCAAAGTCGAAGCGACCAAGTACACGGAGGTGGGCTACTATGGCCGCGATGTCGAGAGCATGATCCGCGAGCTCGTGGAAAATGCCATCGGCCTCGTCCGAAACCGGGAACGGATCCAGATCGAAACCGAAGCCAATCGCCGCGTCGAAGACCGACTCCTCGACCTGCTCATTCCCGTACCCGCCGTAATCGAAGTCGGCACTGAGAACGAACCGGCGCCCGACCATTACTCCCGATCGCGGGAACGGATGCGGACCATGCTGCGGGAGGGGGAACTGGAAGAACGCCGCGTGGAAGTTACCACCGAGCAGCGTTCCTCGCCCATCATCTTTGGCGGCGCCAACGCGGAACATATGGACATCGATCTGCACGGCATGCTCGAGAAGTTCATCCCCAAGCAAACGGTTCGCCGCCATGTCTCGATTCGCGAAGCCAGGGACATCCTCTTTGAAATCGAATGCGATGCCATGCTCGATCAGGAAAAGATCCATGCTCGGGCCATCGAACTGGCGGAGAATCTGGGCATCGTCTTCGTCGACGAAATCGACAAGGTCGTGGCCAGCGACGGCAAGGGCGCCGACGTATCGCGGCAGGGGGTCCAGCGGGACCTGCTGCCCATCGTGGAAGGGACAACCGTCCAGACGCGCTACGGTTACGTCCGTACCAACCACATTCTCTTCATCGCCGCCGGGGCATTTCACCGCAGTCAGCCGAGTGACTTGATGCCCGAACTGCAAGGCCGGTTCCCCATCCGCGTCGAATTGAGCGACCTGACGAAAGAGGACTTCGTCCGCATCTTGACAGAACCCAGCAGTTCGCTGACACGGCAATACGAAGCCCTGCTGGCCACCGAGCAGGTGTCCCTCTCCTTCACGGAAGAGGCGATCGACGGGCTCGCCACGTTCGCCTTCCGCGTCAATCAATCCACCCAGAACATCGGAGCGCGCCGCCTGTACACGATTCTCGAAACCGTGCTGGAAGACGTCAGCTTCAAAGCTCCCGAACTCCGCGGCTCGACCGTGGTCATTTCCCGAGAACTGGTTTGTGAAAAACTCGAAAAGATCACCCAGAACGAGGACCTCAGTCGCTTTATCCTCTGATTCGGATTCGGACGGCCATGGCGCGGCCGTGCAGGCCATGAAAAAATCGCCGATCGACCCGTATTTTGCCGCTTTCGCGCAACTTCGAGCTTGGCAATTCTGATAGACTGTCGGCACGAACTCGAGTGGTCGCCAGCGGTTGGGGTCCATCGTGCGGGTACGTCCTTACCATTGAAAGGGTCTTGGAATGGACATTCCGACATTGATCATTCAGTTGTTGAGCGGAGCGGCTGGCGGAAACATCGCCGGGGCCCTGCTGAAGAATATTAACCTGGGGACGCTGGGCAACTCCGTTGCGGGCATACTTGGGGGTGGACTCGGAGGCCAGATCCTGAAGCTGTTGGCGGGTGGCGCGGCGGCAGCCGGGGCTGCCGGCGCTGCGGGCGCCGTGGGAGATGCCACGGGACTCGACCTGAACACGATCCTTCGCAACGTCGGAGGCGGTGGCATCGGCGGCGCGGTGCTCATGATGATTGTGGGCTTCATCAAGAAGGCGATGGTCAAGGCACCGTAACCCGCCACCCCAGGTGCCCGAACGAATTTGCCGCTACAATCCATGGTTCGAATGGTTGTGAAGGCCCCGAGTGCGTCGGGGCTTTCGTTCGGTTCGTCTTAGCCCCCTGGGGCTGGAGGACGGGGTCTTCCGTGAAGCGCGGAGGTCACCCCGCGGTTTGTTTCGACCCGCCCACACGTCAAGTGCCCGCCGCACGATTCTGACACCCACCCTTGCCCCTGCCTCAGAGATGGAGCCCTCTCATGTCCCTCCAAGCCGCGTTGCTGACCCGAATGAACCGACACCGATTCCGCGGAGCTTCCTGCATGGCAAGCCAACCGCCGCTGGTTGCAATCGTTTGGTTCCTTCTGATTCTGGCTGGAGTGTCCGGGTATCTCCTCGCTCCGTCGGTTCTCGGGGAAGAAGCGGTAACGCCGGTAAAGGTGACCAGTGTGGAAGGCATTACGGAATACCGCCTGCCGAATGGACTGCAGATCCTGCTCTTCCCCGATCCGTCTCAGACGACCGTAACGGTCAACATCACCTACCGCGTCGGTTCCCGACATGAGGGACGCGGAGAGGCGGGCATGGCGCACCTGCTGGAACACATGGTATTCAAGGGGACACCCACGTTTGCCAATATCTGGGGTGCCCTGGAGGACCACGGTGCCTCGTTTAACGGTACGACCTGGGTCGATCGCACCAATTACTTCGAGACGTTGCCGTCCACCGACGAGAATCTGGCATTTGCCCTGCGGATGGAGGCCGACCGGATGGTGAACAGCTTCATCAGCGACGAGGCCTTGGCCAAGGAAATGACCGTCGTCCGCAATGAGTTCGAAATGGGAGAGAACAATCCGACGGGCGTCCTGTCCGAGCGCATGATGTCTACGGCCTACCTGTGGCACAACTATGGCAAGTCGACGATTGGCAATCGCAGCGATATTGAACGGGTTCCTGGCGAGTACCTGCGGCGTTTCTATCGCCTGTATTACCAACCGGACAATGCCACATTGCTGGTGGCAGGCCGCTTTGACGAGGCGCGCGTCCTGGAACTCATCGGTCAGTATTTTGGGTCGATCCCGCGGCCAGACCGCGTACTGGATGCGACTTATACGGAAGAGCCACCCCAAGATGGGCCCAGAATGGTCACCTTGAAGCGCGTGGGCGATGTGGCGGCCGCCGGTCTGATTTACCATATCCCGGCCGGATCCTCGGAGGAGTTTCCGGCCCTCGAACTGCTGGTCTCGGTGCTGACCGACCAGCCATCCGGCCACCTGTACCGCCGACTTGTCGTTCCCGGCATTGCCACCGGTGTGTCCGGCTCGGCCTTCAGCTGGGCAGAACCGGGAGTTCTGGAATTGGGGGCACAGGTGGCCCACGGCAAGGACCCCAAGGAAGTTCTCGAGTACATGATCGATACGGTGGAGCGCATCGCGCCGGGGAGTATCACCGACGCGGAGGTACAGCGTGCCAGGACGCGCGCGCTGAAGGACATCAAGCTGGCCATGACCAACAGCGCCGGCATTGGCATCATGCTCAGCGAGTTCATCGCCCAGGGAGATTGGAGGCTGTTCTTCCTGCAACGAGACCGACTGCAAGCGGTGACGACGTCGGAGGTACAGCAGGCGGCCGCACGCTATCTTGTCGAATCCAACCGAACCGCGGGCTTGTTCATTCCTACGGAGGAGCCCGTCCGCGTGGCAGTTTCCAAGACCCCCGATGTCCAAGAACTGACTCGCGACTATCAAAGCCGACAGCAGATCGCGCAAGGTGAAGCCCTGGCACCCGAGGTTGCGGAAATCGAGAAACGAATCACGCGGAAATCCCTGCCGTCGGGCATTCGCCTGGCGTTCTTGCCCATGCAGACTCGCGGCGATGCGGCCTATCTGGCCTGCACTCTGCACGTCGGAACCGAAGCCGATCTGACGGGAAAGACCACAGCGGCGAATTTGATCCCCAGCCTGCTGATGCGCGGCACCAAGCAGCACAATTTTCAGCAACTGCGCGACGCGATCGATAAACTGCAGTCGTCGATTGACGTCGGCGGTGGAGGCGGTGGCCGCCGAGGTGGGGGCGGCATGGGAGGTGATCGGCTCGGAAGCGTATCCGCCTCGATTACTTCCGACCATGACCATATCGTCCCCGCCATCCAACTCCTGGGAGAGATCCTCCAGCAGCCGGCCTTCGATCCGGCCGAGTTTGACATCGTGGTCAAGCGCCAACGCAGCTTTATGGAAATGGGAATGTCCGACCCGTCCGCGCTCGGCATGATCGCCATGTCCCGGGCGCTCAACCCCTGGCCCGAGTCCAACATCCACTACGTACCGACCCTGCCCGAACGCCTGCAGCGACTGGACACCGTCACATTGAAGGACGTCCAACGCATCTACCAGCAGCTCTACGGAGCCAGCCGCATGGATATCTGCGTCGTGGGGGACTTTTCCGTTCCGGAAGTGACCCAGGCGATCGAATCCACGTTCGGCAATTGGAAATCGGCCACCCCCTACCAGCGCATTGCCGAGCCGCTGCGCCCCATCAAGGCCGACTCAATCGTCATCCAGACGCCTGACAAAGAAATGGCCATCGTCGGTATGGCCACCACGTTCGCCATGCGGGATGATGACCCCGACTACCCGGCGATGGTCCTGGCAAGCTATGTCTTCGGTCAAAGCGCCAAGTCACGCCTGATCAACCGCCTTCGCCACGAAGGGGGTCTCTCCTATGGCGCATTTGCAGCCTTCTCGGCCGATGACCGGGACCGCCGCGCCAGCCTGCTCGGCAGCGCCATCTGCGCCCCGCAAAATGCCAAGCCGGCACTGGAGGGAATGCAGGAAGAATGGCAGCGCTGGGTCGCGCGCGGGATCGATGACGACGAACTTCTGGAGGCCAAGAAAGGCTACTCCTCACGCTTTGAAAGAACACTCACGAATCCCCAGTTTCTCGTGGGTGAGATCCTGTCGGGACTCGATAACGATCGAACGCTCCAGTTCCGCGCGGACCTGATGCAACACATCGAGTCCCTGACTGCCGATCAGATCCAAGAGTCGCTTAAGCGTCAGCTTGGCGCGGTCCCGATCGTGGAAATGATGGCCGGGGACGTGGAGCCCCAGGCTGCCAAGACCGCCCGGCGGCCGGGACCGACGGAGTAGCGGCCAACCCGACCTGTCCGGTTCCGATTATTCCGGCACATTTTTGGAATTGCAGCGCTTTACACTGCGCGGGCCCGAATTTATACTCCAGTTTATCAGGCCTGCGCATTCAGCGCGGTTTTGCAAATTGACCTCGATCCGTCGGACCATCCGTTGGGAGACGACCATGCTGCGCCTCTTCAAATCGTTTCTTTCGAATGCCGCCGTCGTGGCGTTTTGCGTTCGGGTCGCCTGCGGTGACCAGTTATTGAATGAACTGCAGCAACCCATTTTGGAGGATTCCACTGCGGAGAGTGTTCCCATGGTCGATGAGGCGGCCCATGCGGTTCCGGCGGAGATCATGTTGCGGTCGCCTGGCGAACTCGAGGGGCGACTGCGTCTCGTCTGGCCAACGGGCAAGATGCAACCGGCGAGCGCCGAGATCTCGCTATTGAAGGAAGGAAACCTTGTCACGACTGGGCACACCGACGATCAAGGCCATTTCAAGCTCACGGGCGTGGAACCAGGTTCCTACGTGGCTCGGGCGTCCATTGCGGAAGGGAGCAAGGATTTTGACGTCGCGTTGGTTGCGCACGCCGACGGGGCCCTGCCATCGGAAACCTACTTGGATGCAACCTTGACTCCCTTGCCCAACATGGTGGACGGTCAGATCTTGGCGGACACCTGTGGTGGGTGTGGCACGTGTCCCGAATGCCTTGGTACGGAAGTGATCGCTGAGGCGCCGGTTGTGGATGAATGCATGCCGGCCCCCATGCCGATGGGCGCGATGGGTGGTTGCTGCGAATCGACGGGTGGCGGCGGATTTGCAGGCGGAGGGGGAGGTTGCGGCGCGGGCCTGGCCGGTTTGGCCGGCCTCGCTGGCCTGGCCGGCTTGGCCGGCTGGAACAACAACCGCAACAATAACAATGGCGGTGGCGGTGGCGGCGGCAGTTGCAACGGCGGTTGCGGCGGCGGTTGCAGTTGCTGCCTGAAGATCGTCAGCCCCTGCACTCTGTAAACCCGTGGTCCTGGTTCTCGGGCAGATTGCGTGGCGGTCCAAGCCACGCGGGAGTACGTCGGCTACGATTGGGGGGCCGCGCGGTTGGCGGCAAGCTGGCGCGATTGGCAGGCCTGCAGGGCCTGTTGAAGTTCTGAATCGCCTGGTCGCCTTCTCAGGCACCAATGGAATTCCTCGTAGGCCCGTTCGAAGTTACCGTTCAACGAGAACTGAACCGCCAGATTGTGGTGAGATTCAAAATGGTTGGGGGCGGCGGCTACGGCGGCCTTGGCATGCTCCGTCGCCTTCTCGGCCTCGTTCAAACTGCGATGTAACACCACCAGCTTCAGGTGCAATCGGGCCGCTTCGGGCCCCTTGGCCTGGGAGAGCTGCCGATCCAGACGATCCACGAGTGCCGTGGCCGCGATCCGCGCCTGATCGTGTTGTTTCAACGTGATGTAATAGTACATCAGCTGTCGCAGTTCACGTTCTTCCAGGGGAAAGAACTTCAGAAACTGGTCGGCCGGCATCTGAGGTGCCGCGACGCGAATGATCTCGTCACGATACTCCTGATCTTGCCGAAACGCCTCCTTCCAGAATTCGAGGGTTGCGGGAAAACTGCCACGCATGGCGGCCTCGCGACCGAGTTCGAACAGAACCATGCCGTCATGAGGACGGCAGATGGCCCCTTGCTGGAACAGGGCATCGACGACGGCTTCCCGGTGCCCGTCCAGAAATGCCAGGTCACCCCACAGCACGTAGGCATTGCCCAACATGGGCGACTGCGCCAGGGCGCGGCGGGCGTGTCGCAGGGCAGCCTGGACCAACTTCAGATTTGGGCCTACCGCACGCTGCAGCCACTCCTGTTGTGCAGTGGCTGTCGGGAATTTTGAGTGGAGCGCTGCATCTCGAATCTGCAGCAGCCCCATGGCGTTCTGATTGTGCTGCTGCGCGATTTCGAAGACCCGTATGAGCAGGCTGGCCATTCGTAAATTGGCATACGCGTGGCCAGGGACCCGGCGCAGAACCCGGTTGAGATGTCTCGCCATCGTCTGTTCATGCTGGTATTCTCGTCGCAGCCTGCGTGCCTCCGCCTGCTGCGGCGTCTGGCCGCTGGCGGCTCGAGCTCGCGTGGGTGGGACCTTGCCGCGCGAGGCGATCAGGTATTGCTCCCAGGACAGGGAGGCCAGTCCCCAGGGAGCCAAGCCCGTGACACTGTAGCCGATCCAAAGGGCCGTCAGCAGTGCCGCCACATGGAACGCCAGCCCGCGGGTCGACGGATGGGACCGCTCGAGAGAACGGCCCGGTCCGGACGAGGCATCCTGAAGTTGTGAAAGGGACCAGGCGGCGGCAGCCAGCACGACGGCGATACTAAAACACGCGGTCAAGTGCCAAGGAAAATCGGCGATGGCCTGCAACAAGGCAGTGACCACGCCAGCAATCACTGCCAGCGCGACGAGGCGGAACCTCTCGTTCCCTGGATGCCGGCCGGCTCGGACCAGCCAGACGACCACGGTGAACACGCCCACCAGCACCAAACCAAGGCCCGCAGCCCCGGCTTCTGTCAGGATCTGCAGATAGCTGCTTTCCGCGTGGGTGAACACCAGGCGAGTCGGCTGGTCGTAATAGACGGGATAGACATCCACATGACTCCCGACGCCGGTGCCCAGGAGCGGAAACGCCTGGGCCAGGCGTGCATTGGCCTTCCAGATCAGGCGGCGTCCCTGCCCCATGTCGAGTTGTTCGAGGTCTCCACTGGTCAGCGTGGACAACTCCGCGGCAACCTCCCTGCGGCCGTGGATCCACAGACAGGCCGCCGTCACCGCGGCAACTCCCAGCAGCGCCAGCAGGGACTTCCGGTGAAAGGACCCGAGCCAGACACCAACTCCTACCGTCACGGATGCAGCCAGGGACATCGCGAGGATTCCACCTCGCGACCGAGTCAGCAAACCCGCGATGGCGACCGTGCCGAGAACGAGTGTGAGTCCTCCCGACCAGTAGATCGCTTCCGATTGCCGGGAGGAAAAGGTCTGCTTCCCCGTGGGTCCAATGTGGGCCGGTTCGGGAAGGCTACGGCGCAGCCACCAGATCAGAGGTCCGATCCCCAGTGCGACGAAATGGGCGAAGTGATTGGGATTGGAAAAGGGACCGGATACCGCCACGGATGCCTTCCGAGATGGGTGGGGAAAGATCCAGGCGTAGCGTTCGGCACCACTCAAGTACTGCAGCAATCCCAGGATCGCCATGACGGCCGTGGCGGTAGCAATCAACTGCAGGAGTCGCTCGACCTTTTCCAGCGTACGCAATCGCTGGCAGACGACCAAGAAGAGCAGGGCGTGAGCACCATAGACCCAAAGTCCGATGCGCGTGGCGCTCGGCGCGAGGCTCAGCTGATTCCAGGCGGGGAGAAGCGCGGTCGTCGCACCGTCCGGGGTTGAAGCGCCCCATTGGGGGAGCCACTGGGCCAGTTGCGGCGCCAGTCGCGCAATCCAGTTCGAGGGCAGCGGTACGCATTGAAGTGCCAGCAGGGCCCCACCCACCAGAAGCAGCCATTCGATTCCGGTAACGCGATAGCGCGGTGTACCGGTCAGGTATTCACGGCCGATCCAGGCCAGCGCCAGCAGACCGGTCAGCGCGACATAGACCAGGCGGCCGAGATCGGTCCGCCCCCCCTGGATCCAGGGGGCCAGGGCCAGGATGGAAAACAGCAGGGCGTCGAGGCAAAGATCCCAACCGTCCTGGTCCGTGTCCGCTGGACAGGTCGATTCCGGGCGGCGCGGTTGTCTCGTCTGGCGGTAGCCAAGACCGTTCATGGCGACTCGTCATGCGGCTCGGCGTGAGTGCCTGGCAATCCGACGCAGGCTTTCTTCAATTTCGGCATCGCTGGAGGCACGCGCTGCACGGGGGGGGGCCGTGGCGCGATCACCATGGCTACGATCCGGCATCCTGACCGACGCCGGCAGTTCCTGAGGCTGGCCTTCTCCCGATTCGCCCTCGCTACTCTCTCCGTAGCCGTAGCCATAGCCGTAGCCATAGCCATATCCGTAATAGTCGTGACCATCGTTCTCGGAGACCGCGTTGACCACGGTACCCAGGACGTTGACCCCCAATGCATGCAGACCCTCGAACGCCCGCAGGACCAGCCGCCGATGATTCTTTTGCGGCTGAACGACGACAATGACGCCATCGACCTGACGCGCGGCGATGGCGGCATCGGCCGCTGCCAACACAGGTGGGCTGTCAATCAGGATCTGGTCGTATTCCGATTCTGCCCAGGCAATCAGCTCGACAAATCGCTCGCGGCTCAGCAATTCCGCGCTGTCGGCGGGGCGCCGACCGGCGGGAATGACGTCCAGCCCTTCGAAACCGCTGTGGAAGGTTCGAGCGCGGCACATGGCGGCCACGTCGTCCTGGCCGCGAAGGATCTCAGAAACGCCCTCTTGCCCTTTCCTCGCGAACAGCGTGGTCAGCCCCGGCCGCCGCAAATCGCAGTCCAACAGCAAGGTACGGCGGCCCGCTTGGGCATAGGAAACCCCCAGGTTGCTGAGCACGGTGGTCTTTCCATCCGATGGCTCCGCACTGGTGATCACCACACGGCTGCACACCTGGCCAGAGAACGCCAAGGTCGTTCGCAGGGTGCGGAACGCTTCGCTGGCCACGGCATCGGGCGAGCGATAGACCTGCAGCGATTCCAGACCCGCGCCATCCGGGACCTCGTGCTTGCGAATCATGGCGAGCACCGCGGTGCGCAACTGCTCCTGCAGCTCTTCTGGCGACCGGAATCGATCGTCGATGGTGTCGAGCACATAGACAATCAGGGCGCCGGTACCGAGTCCCAGGGCCAGGCAGGCCATGACGACATGCGTCAAGACCGGGGAAACCGGTTGGTCCGGCATGGTGGGGGTCGTCACAATGGATGCGTGGACGTCGCCGTAACTCTGGCTGATGTCGATATTCTTGATCTTGGCGATCAGCCCTTCGTGGAACTTCACTTGCTGGTTGACCTGTCGCTGCAGCATATCGACGTGGGCCATTTGTTGGCCGAGCGTCTGCGCCTTGGCCTCGGCCAGTTGGAACTCCGTCTGCAGTTCGCGCTCTTGCTTCCAGGCCAGCGCCAAGTCCTCGGTCAGCATGGAGACGAGCATCTTCCCCAGGTCTTCGTTGCGGGCGCCCTGCATTCGATCCTTGGCGCGGGACTGTTGGGCCTCGATTTGTGCTTGAAGGCCGGCAATTTGCTGGCGGGCCTCGACCATGCGGGGATGGCTGTCACCAAAATGGGCCTTCATGGCCTGGATCTTGGCCTGCCACTCGAAGATCTTTCGCTGTGATTCGCGGGCCGTTTCCGCATCCTGGGGAGTAATTCCCAGGGCGTCCAGCAGGACTTCCTTTCCCACCAAGGGTTCGAGCGCCATGATATGCTGTCGCAGATCGCCGCCCGCCGTGATCGTGTCGCGAACCGCGGACAGGGATGCCTCGAGTTTTGCACGGCGTTCCCGGATCACGTTCAAGCTCTCGTTCAGCTTGACGACGTTTTGGATCGTGGGATGGACTAGATTGTCATGGTTTCCCATTCCCAGATCGGCGGACTTCTGCCGTGCCAGCAGCAGCTTGTGTTCGCTCTCTCGAACCTGCTGCTGGAATTCCGCTTCCTGCTGCTTCAGGTCGGCCAGTGTCTTCGCCACGACACTCCGCAGGTTCTGATCGATGTACTCGACATAGGAAGTGACCAGGGCGTCGACGATGTGCATGGCGGCTTCCGGGTCCTGGGAAGTGCAGCCAATCTCGATAATGCTGGTGCCGCGGAGTGTTACCGCCGCCACCATCTCTCGCAGGATTTCGATCGCCTTTTCGCGCGAGGCGTCGGCGGGAATCTCGGGAGGCAAGGCATCCAGTGAATCAAAGGCCCCTTCCAGGATCTTGGCGCTGTAGAACAGCCGCTGGAACGTGGCCATCTGGTCCTGCGTGGAACGGTCGGCGGTCAGCGACACGGACTGCGTTTCGGACTGGGAATGCAGCAGCAGCACCTGGGCCTTGGCTTCGTAAATGCGCGTGGCGGTGGCGAAATAGAGGCCACCCAGGCCCCCCGAAATGATGAGCGAAAAGATGACGATGGGCTTGCGGCGGCGAAGCAGCCACAGGAACCGAATCAGGGCATGGACCGCCGTCGAGGTGGTGGTCACGCCTCCCGTGGCTGGCATCGTCGAGATGGGGGATAGTGGTTCCGTCATGGCATTAGAAGGTCGCGACCGCTCCATTGACCCCGACACGGACCATGGTTTGGATGGCCCCGATGACAAAGGTGGTGGGCGTCTCTTCCACCACGACAACATCTCCGTCCGCCAGGCGCAGGTTTTCGTGGAGCGATTTCTTGGCGTTCCGGATCGACAGGGAAATCGCCACGGGCTCCGCGCCCGGCAAGCTTCGCCGGACGGTGACGCGATCTGCCACGGACAGCTTCAGGCCGCCCGCCAGGGCCAGGGCATCCAGGACATAGATGTCGCGACCGGGTTTGATCTCGAACCGCTCCGGTTTGTTCACCAATCCAATCACGTGGATGTATCGCGGCTGCCGCTTCAGCACGCGAACGACATCGCCGTCGCGCAGGCTCACGTTGGTGGGGGCCTGTTCGCTTGTCAGCGAAGCCAGGTCGATCTTCATGAGACGACCGTCCGCGGCAGCCTGGCGGGGTGCCGGGTAGCTGGTCCGCGCGACATGCGTCTCCGATTCGCCCGGCGTCGGATCCACGACCGATCGGCGGATCTCCACCTGCGTATCGGCATATTCCGTCAAACCGCCGGCGGCCACGATGGCGGACAGCAAGTCGCTCCCCAGCGTCGGCAGTTTATAGTTTCCCGGTTTCGACACGGCGCCGAGCACGGTCACATGGTTGTTCTGCCGATCTTCGATTTCAATGGACACGGTGGGCTGCCGAAACATGCCCCGTTCAATGCTGGCATCGTGAATGATCTGTTGAGCTGAGGGAACGTCGCGCCCGGCCAGGGGAATGGCGCCCACCAGCGGTACGTTCGCGGTCCCGTCTTCCGCGACGACAACCGGCCAGGGTTCCGGCACCTCGTCCTCGGCGCCGGTCAATACCGTCACTGCCAGTCGGTCGCCCGGCTGGATATGTCGGCTGTTGTATTGTCCGGTCGACAGCGGGGAGAGATCCAAGGACTCCACGTCGGTGGTGGGAGGGGCCCAATACTGGGTCGGCAGCGACCGGACATCATACGTCCCACGGTGACACCCTCCCACGGCGATGTGCAGACCGATCAGCAAGGCGAGTTTCCATGGCGCGACATGCCGTGGGCCAGATCGCACGAACGGTGCGACAACCACGGACAGGACGCTGCGGCGGAAGGCGAGGAACTCCATTAACTTCCCGGTGGCCGATCATCGGAATCATGGACCGCCAGAGGGATGGCGATCGCCGCGGCAGCGAGGATTCCAATCATCAAGGGCTCGTTGCCAAAAATGGAACAAAACGGCTGTTGGCCTCGAATCACGTAGGGATCCGCCCAGACGGCTTCATAGCACGTCAGACTGCCCGGCGGCGCCGTGCCAAATGCCCAGGTCCTGGCCTCGTGACGGACACTGCCGGCCTGCACGTGCACCAGTCCGCCGGTCATGGGCCCATATTGAAACTGACCTTCCGCGTCGGTTCGTATCTCCCGTGGCGGCCCCGAAGGAGTTGTCCACAAGCGAACGATCGTATCTGGCTTGGGTTCCCCTTTCAGGTCCACCAACCTGCCGAACAACTGGCCCGAAGGGGAAAGTTGGACGTCCCTGGGGTGCGGACCCTCCGATCGGCATGGCGAGGGGAGCAACATGCCTGACATGGCCAGGTAGAACAGGCATCTTGAGAGGGACGACATTTCGGAACCCTTTACTCGCTGCTCGCTTCGCGGTTTTCGCGGTTGCTGTAGACCGCCACCGGGATCGCCACGGCAGCTACGACAATTCCCGCAATGACCCAGGGGTTGGAGAGTCCCCAGCAACTTGGCTCAACCTGGCCTCGGTACGTGGGGACGGTGGAGAGGACCAGCCGATCGACGGCATGGGGTGGTGCCGCAGGGCCTTGCCAGCAGCGAAGGCTCAGGACACGATCTCCCGCGGCCAGCTCATAAACGCCGCCACGTTCCGCCGGAAACTCAAACTCTCCCCGCAGGTCGGTCTTCTCGGTTACCGATGGACCTTGCGACGTACGCAGCGTCAGGGGGACGTCGGCCTGGGGATTGGCGGCTGCGTCGAGCACGACTCCTCGAAGACGCCCGGTGGGATCCAGACGCACGTCCCAACAGAGCGGACGGCCAGCGACGGGCGTCACGGTGGGCGATTCCGCCAGAGCAGACCCTGGCAGCTGGCATCCGAGCCAGGCCAAGGTTGTCACCAGGTAGGACCAAGGACGCTGTCTGGACATACGAACTGCCTTTCGCAAAATCGTGTATCGCGGACGGTGAGCATTCCCAATCGTGGTACCGCGTCAGCTGGCAGAGTCATCGTCGTCGTCGAGTGCCAGGGGGATGGCAATGGCGGCGGCGATGGCGGCTCCAATCACGATCGGGTTCATGAGAAAGCCGAGGCATCCACCCCCCGCGCGTCCGCAGCAGGCATCGCAAGTTCCGCCGCATTCGCCGTTGCAGCTGGATGTCGTGCAGCTCTGACCTCTCAGGACAGGGCTAGCCACCACTTGGAGGTCTTGGGGAGCTCCCGGAGGCGCCGTATCCGCGGCCCAAATACGGATGGCCTGCTGCACCCCCGCAGTGCTCGCCAGATACATGCCGCCACGCAAGGAACCGATCGCGAAGCGACCGTCGGCGTCGGTGGAGGTATCCGCCACCACGACACTTCCTTGTCGCAGCTGGATGGGCACCAGGGCCTTGGCACGTCCCTGCGAATCGATCACGCGACCTGACAGGACTCCATTGGCATCCAGCGAGATGTCCCGTGCTTGCCGGCCGGGAATGACGGTGGATGGTGTCGGACCTGGCGTTTCGGCCAATGCCGTCGCCGGCGAAATGACCATGCCAAGACTCGCCGCGTACATCATCCCCCTTGCCAGCCAACTCCAGTTCTTCATGGCTTACCGTCCCTCGCACCTAAGAGAAGAGATCGTACCGTGCCGCGCTGACTGGCCGTGGCTCGCAACCCAGGTGATAAGCAGGTTGCCAATCCTCGGTGCAGCTGGTCTGAGCAACCACGTGCACAAGACCCGCGACCATTACCGACCGGCAGCCCCGTCCTGGGGCTTACCTACCGGTCTGGGGCGGGGAGGTTATCAGAATCGCTGGCGAGAAAAAACCCCAATGCACTTCCTGGGAATCCCGCGTCCATCGTGCCTGCTGGCACCGACATCAGAGAGCGGGGCGGGGCGGGGCGGGGCGAGACGACAAGCCCTGCGGCCGATCGATCCGACCCCGTCGTGCTGGGAAAGATGCATCCTCCGCGTCGCGGCAGGTCGTGCGTGGAAACTGCGGCAGCGGGAAGATGGTCAACCGAGCGGACTCGAGCGCGTCTCGCATCATCGTCGCGGTTTTTTCGTCGTCTGCGTCGAGGGTCGGACGCGAGGCACGAGCGGCCGGGGAGGGCGATGGACGCCCCTCCCCTCGCTGCGCTCGACCCTCCCGGAGGGCCTTGGTGTCTACACAAGTTGGAGTTCCAAGAAGG
>WPCK01278356.1_pt1 | contig 32961 bp, 35 predicted proteins | sample 5399851 | NCBI WGS metagenome assembly WPCK01 (sample SAMN12869471, study PRJNA574797) | sludge metagenome | isolation source: wastewater treatment of pH11 | place: China:Beijing | collected 2019-05-20 | reverse complement strand
CTTCTAATGTTTTAATTTGTAGGATTGCTTCATAGAAGTTTTTTCTTTTCATCAGTATCACCACACTTATTATAAAGTTTAAAACGCCTGTTAACAAGCGTTTTAAATTGAAAGTACCTTAGATTGTGTAAAATAAGTGCGGAATCCCAATTCGATATGATTGGGTGGGTTAACTTCATCACATTACAAAAAAAAGAAGTGGCGCATGTTTATTTTTTCGAAAACATAATCCATCATCATTCAATGGAATAAGACGGGTCACGCTTTGAAATTTAAATGCTTTGATATTAAGATATGTATAAGTAACGATTCATTAAATAATGTGTTCAGCAACAATCTCAAATTTAATCCGATCAGGATCTTCAAAAAAGAAGGCATCATGATCTTTCCCTCCGGCATAGGGATATTTCTCGCCATACAATTCTACGACACCCTTTTGCTTTAAGGATTCTCTTATTACATCTACTGTAGCATTATTTTTAACTGTAAAAGCCATGTGATATAAACCAATATTTTTTCTGTGATAACCATTAAGTTTGTGATTATCTTCAACTTGTACAAACACGATTAAGGAATTATCTTGAATGTAACTTACTACCATATTCCATTCTTGATACAAATCGTAATCAATTAATGAGAACAAATTAGCATAAAAAACGTTTAGTTTTACTTAATTCACTAACATAAAGTTCAATATGATGAATCATTTCATTTGCCTCCTACACGTATTATTCAGACTTACTTGACACCGACAGTACTTTTTCAACAATGGCGTCCCTACTGATATTTTCAGAAGTTGCTTCTGATCTGTGTTTAAATTCAACTTCGCCTTGATCCAATCCACGACCAATGGTGATGCGGTAGGGAATACCAATTAATTCCATATCATTAAACTTAACGCCGGCTCTTGCGTCACGATCATCCAGGATTACTTCAACCCCTTTGGATGTGAGTGTGTCGTAGAGTTGGTTTGCGTAGTTTACATGGTCTTCATTCTTCATATTAATGACCACAATGGCAACTTTAAAGGGTGCTAAGTTAACAGGCCAATTAATGCCATGTTCATCTGCATATTGTTCGACAATTGCAGCCATGGTACGACCCACCCCAATGCCATAAGATCCCATATATACATCTTGTAGTTTGTTTTCATTGTCAAGATAATCAAGGCCCATTGCTTGTGAATATTTGGTACCAAGTTTAAATGTATTACCCACTTCAATACCTTTAGAGAATGTGAGTACGCCTTTTCCTTCAGGATTTGGATCACCTTGTTTAACGTTGGAGATATCCGTAATGTGGGTGGCTTTAAAGTCATGGTGATTCACATTGATGAAGTGATAGTCGGTTTCATTGGCGCCGACTGTAAAATTACGCAGGTTTTCAATGTGTTGGTCTACTACAATATCAATATCACTGAGTCCAAGGGGACCCGCAAATCCAACAACAGCACCGGTAATTTCTTCAACGTGAGCAAAGTCTGCCAATTCAACTTCATTGGCTTCATAGAGTTTGCGTAATTTGGTTTCGTTGACATCACGATCACCCAAAACCAAGGCGGCGACATATTTGTCATCGACACGATAAATCAAAGTTTTCACAAAAGTTTGAACATCTTGGTTTAAAAATGCGGCCACTTCCTCAATGGTTTTGGCATTGGGAGTATGGACTTTTTCATATTTTTTATAGTCTTCATTAGAAGCTACTTTGCCAATATGGGCTGCCACTTCTAAGTTAGAAGCATAACCTGTTTCTTCACCCAAAACGAGAATATCTTCACCAATAGGGGAAATCGCTTGGAACTCTTCAGATAAAAGCCCGCCCATAATTCCAGTATCAGCTCTAACGATACGATAGTTAAGTTTTAAACGATCAAAGATACGAACATAAGCATCAAACATGTCTTGGTAAGACTGATCTGAGGATGCTAAATCTTTGTCGAAAGTATAAGCATCTTTCATAACGAATTCACGCACCCGAATCAAGCCAAAACGGGGTCTTGCTTCATCTCTAAATTTTGTTTGAAACTGAAACAAACTCACGGGCATGTCTTTATAGCTTCTGACCATGGCTTTGGCAGCTTGTGCAAACAATTCTTCGTGGGTAGGTCCCAAAACAAAGGGTTTGTCATAGCGATCTTTTAATGTAAACATGCTGGTACCAATGATGTCACGACGACCACTGGCAACATAAACATCTTCAGGAATGAGTGCAGGCATGCTGACTTCAACTGAATGAATCTGTTCCATTTCTTCGCGAATGATTTTTTCTATTTTATTTTTGACACGCAAGCCCATGGGCAAAAACATATAGACACCGGAGGAGCTTTTCTTAACGAAACCGCCTCTTACCAACAGATTCCCGGAATTGGAATCTTCGTCTTTTACATCTTCTCTTAACGTGTAAAAATAGTCTCTACTTAATTTCATAATTCACCTCTATATTTATCTTCATTAGTATAACACGAATTTATATTTTGTGTTATAATAGGAATACCCAAAAGGACAAATATATTTCCGACACTATTGAATAAGGGAATCTGGATGTTTCTTAGATGGCGTGAAGGCCTGTTACGTACAGGAATCCCGAACTAAGAACAGGATACCCACCTGTACATACAGGGAATCAATCCCCTTTTGGGTTTCTTGATATTATGCAAGAAAAAGGTTAAAATAGTACAGTATATGAAAAAAGGTAGGAGTGAGAGATATGTTTTTAATTGCTAATTCATTATGGACAACTTTCTTTACGTTTTTAGGTGGCGCTGCTATTGGTGCGATTGTGACTTTCTTTGTGACAAAACGTATGTTTGAAAAACAACTTAAAGAAAATCCACCCATTAATGAGAAAATGATTCGTGCCATGTATTTACAAATGGGACGTAAGCCAACTGAAGCACAGATTCGACAAACGATGAAGTCTCTGGGTCAATAATAAACGCAGGCGACTGTGTTTTTTATTTCTTATGAAGAAATTACTCAGAAGAATTATTAGACTTGTCTTAATAGTGGGACTGTCCGTAGGTTTGGTTGTGTGGTTTTTGGGGTATCAAGAGTATCAAGAAGTAACAAAGGATCATAATCTGGTTACTATAATTCATGAAATCCAAAACCAAGATCACTATGCCACTTATGAAACAGTCCCTTCTATTTTTTATGACGCCATTGTTTCTGTTGAAGATGCGCGTTATTGGGATCGTCAAGGCGTCTTAGATTTTAGAGCCTTGGGTCGCGCTTTATTTACCAATGTTAAAAACATGTCACTTGAAGAGGGTGGATCGACCATTCCCCAACAAGTCTCAAAAAATCTATATTTTGATCACGCTGCATCCTTAGTACGAAAAGTATCGGAGTACTATGTGACCCGTGATTTACTAAATACATACAATAAACAAGAAATTTTAGAAATCTATGTGAATATTATCTATTATGGAAATGGCGCCTATGGTATCCTAGATGCAACTCAAAATTATTTTGATTTAAATCCATGGGAGCTCAATGAAGGGGAACTTGTGATTTTGGCTGGCTTGCCGCAAGCACCTTCTGTCTATGATTTAACACAAAACTTTGATTTGGCCAAAGAACGCCAAAAACATGTTTTAGAGCGCATGGTCGTCAGTGGCCATATAACTGAAACAAGAGCCAGTGAAATTTACAATATGGAGGTTCGATATTATGAAACGTATGATTAGTGGCATTAAGCCTACAGGACATTTACATTTGGGAAGTTATATTGGTGCATTGCGCCCTTTTGTGAGTTATCAAGATGATGTTGAACTGTCAGTTTTTATCGCAAACTTACACTGCATTACCATGCCCATTGATCCCAAGGAATTGAATGAATACTTAGAAGATGCGACTTTATTTTATTTGGCTTGTGGATTGGATCCCAAGAAAACAAACATATTCTTACAAACAGATGTACTGGAACATGCACAATTGGGTTTCATTTTATCATCACTCACTTCCATGGGTGAATTAAATCGACAAACTCAATTTAAAGATAAAAAAGACAGTGGGGTCTCACTCAGTGCAGGGTTCTATACTTATCCTGCTTTGATGGCATCAGATATATTAATCCATCAAGTTGATCAAGTTCCAGTAGGGGAAGACCAAAAACAACATGTTGAATTGGCCCGTGATTTGGCAGAACGATTCAACAATCGCTATGGGGAGACTTTCAAGATTCCTGAGCCCGTTATTCCTAAAGTGGGCGGCCGGATTATGTCGCTTCAAGATCCAAGTAAAAAAATGAGTAAATCGGATCGTGAAGGGGACAAGGGTGTCATTTATCTTAAAGATGACTTAAAGAAAGCGCGTAAGAAAATTATGTCTGCAGTGACAGACAGTGATGATCGTGTTTTCTACGATAAAGATAATAAACCTGGCATTTCAAATCTATTAACCATCTATGCTTCCTTGAAAGATATTTCTATTGATGAAGCCCAATCTCACTTTGTGGATGCACAATATGGGACCTTTAAAAAGGCGGTTGCGGATGTGGTTTGTGAAGAACTTGAGAAAATTCAGGGTAAATACCATGAAATTAAGGAAAGCAATGTGTTAGAATCTATTCTTGAAGAAGGTGCTAAAAAAGCGCGTATTCAAGCTAAAAAGACCTTAGATCAGGTTCAAAGAAAAATGGGCATGAATCTTTGATTAAAAAATACTCTTTAAAAATGTCAAGAGTACGGGTATAATGATAAGTAGAAGGGAGGCGTTATGATGATTGTGCTTTATTCATCTCCAGGATGTGCATCCTGTCGCAAAGTCAGACAGTGGCTCAAGGAACATAACCTCAAATTTATTGAAAAGAATATTTTTACTTCTATGTTAAGCGAAAAGGAAATTAAATATCTTTTGATGCGTACCGATAATGGTGCCGAAGATATTATTTCAAAACGCTCAAAAGTAATGCAAGAATCTTCAGTTGATTTGGATGATTTATCAATTAGCGAATTGATCACATTTATTCAACGTCATCCGTCCGTTTTAAAACGTCCAATCGTGATGAACCAACGTTCATTCTTAATTGGATATGATGAAGAAGAAATTGATGCTTTTTTACCGCCCCATTTGAGAGGTTCAAATGTGAGCTTGGAAGAAACAGATTCAGAAAATTTTAATATAGGTGGTAAGCGATTGTAATGAAAGTATTGGTAGGATTATCAGGAGGTGTAGACAGCGCGGTTGCGGCATATTTACTGAAAAAACAAGGATATGATGTAACCTGTGCGTTTATGCGAAACTGGGACTCACTGACGAATAATGACATTATGGGCAATCCAACAATTCTTGATGAAACATGTTCACAAGAATTAGATTATCAAGACGCATTGCGTGTTGCGAATCATTTGGGATTGCCTCTTTTACGCGTAGATTACGTGAAAGAGTATTGGGATAATGTGTTCTCTTACTTTATTTCTGAAACAGAAAGAGGGAATACCCCCAATCCAGATATCTTGTGTAATAAATATGTCAAGTTTGATTCGTTTTATGATTATATGATTGAAAATGGTTTTGATAAATTGGCAACCGGACATTATGCGCAAAGCGTTGATGGTAAAATGTTACGTGGGATTGATGGAAATAAAGACCAAACGTATTTTTTAAGTCGTGTGAATCCAGATATATTGGATAATGTTTTGTTTCCTTTGGGTGGTTTAACCAAAACGGAAGTGAGAGATATAGCGAAAGCCATCGAAATCCCTGTTGCAACCAAAAAAGATTCCACGGGAATTTGTTTTATTGGTGAAAGACATTATCGTGATTTTTTAAAGAATTATGTTAAAGACAAAGCTGGAGATATCATTGATATTGATAACGGTATGGTTTTGGGCACCCATCATGGTGTCATGTTTTATACGGTAGGTCAAAGACATGGCCTAAATATTTCTGGTTTTATGGGACCTTGGTTTGTGGTGGGTAAAGATATGGCCACCAACAAACTCTATGTCGCCAAAGGGGAAGACCATCCCAAACTACACTATACAAGAGCCATTATTGAAGAAGTCAATTGGTTCTATGATTCTAAGGAAGATATGGATGTGACTGCAAAATTTAGATATCGCCAAAAGGATCAACCCGTGTCGATTAAATTTATAGATGATACAACCCTTGAAGTGGTAATGAAAACCCCAGTAAAAGCTGTCACATTGGGTCAAGAAGCAGTTTTTTATATGGATGAGATCTGTCTTGGGGGTGGGCGCATTGCCCATGTGTTCAATCAAGACAATGAAGAAGTATTGTATGATTTGAGGATGGATGCATGGAAACAAGAACAACCTATTATGAAATATTAAATGTAGAAAACAAGGCTTCAATTGAAGCCATCCAGTATGAATATGATGTTTTAAGAGCGCGTTTTGCACGCGCTTTATTAAATGAACAAGAGATGCAAGAAATTGAATTTGCTTATAACATATTGATGAATTCTGCTTCAAGAAAAGCCTATGATAAATCTTTAGAACAAACAACGACCCCTTTCAATGGTAAAGATGCGCTTATATTGGCAGCTTATTATCTTGCGGTAGTTAATTTTATACTCCCTGTTATTGTTCAAGTCATCATGGCTTTGCCTTATGCTTCTATGGGGATGGATATTGATGCAATTTTAGCAAGTATTGATATGGGTAAATACCAATTCTATGTTTTTGGGATCAGTACCGTCATCATTTATTTTTTCTATCGTAAAAAAGTTAAATATGAATGGGTAAAATTTAGGGAATATCTCAAAACTTTCAAATTTAAAGTCATAAAGAACTATTTAATGAATATGGTGGTGATGTTACTCATCAATATGTTTTTACTCTATGTCTTAAATATTGAAGATACATCGGATAACCAACAGGCAGTAGAAGCCATATTATCGATGTCTCCTTTATTAATGGGGATTTCTACGGTCGTCTTTGCGCCGCTTTTAGAAGAAATCATCTTTAGAGGGGGTCTTTATTTAGGACTGAAAGAAAAGTTTGGCATTGTTAATGCAAGACTGATTTCAATTGTCATCTTTGCGGCCATTCATATGGTTGTCCAATTGACGGACTTACAATCCATTTGGCATTTATTCTTAATTTTACCCTATCTATCTCTTTCCTATTTTATGGTTAAGTCAACTGATGATACAAATTCTCTTTTTGGAGGGGTTACCTTCCACTTTATCAATAACTTAGTAGCTACTTTAGTATTAATTTTTATGTGAGGGATTTAATTGAGCGAACAAATTAGAGGTATGGTCGAAAAACAAATATACTATAATGATGCGAATCATTATGGTGTTTTTTTGGTGTCTTTAGAAAATATGAACGACTATCCTTTAACCATTGTGGGTAATTTTATGGGTTTAGAATTAGAGGGTTTCTATGAGTTTAAAGGGGACTACGTCGAAAACGCACGCTTTGGGTTACAGTTTAAAGTTGAAGCGTTCAAACCCATCATCCCTACAGATAGAGGCTTTGTTTTAAGATATTTAAGTGGTCCTTCTTTTATGGGGATTGGTTTAAAATCAGCAGAAGCCATTGTCGAAAAGTATGGCAGTGATGTGATTGAGAAAATTAAGGCTGATCCTGATATTAAACTCAGGGTGACAGGGATCTCAAAAGCCAAATTAGATAATTTAAAAGAAGTCATTCTTAAGGAAGATCCTATGGATCAAGCCATTACTTTCTTAAATACCCATGGTATTACCGGAAAAGCGATGATGCACATTCTCAATGTTTATAAAGAGAATACAGAAACTTTATTAAAAGAAAACCCCTATCGTATGATGGAGGAAGTGACGGGTGTTGGGTTTAAGACCTGTGATAAGATGGCTTTAGCAATGGGCTTTGAAAAAGAAAGTCTATATCGCTTATCCGCTTTAATGAATCATAATTTTAAAGAGCTTTGTTTTAATCCTGGCCATTCCTTTATAGATAGAGATATCCTTTTTAAGTCTATGCCGCCTTTTGAAAAGGCGTTATTAGAGGAAGCGTATCATCGATTAATTAAGGAACGTATTCTTATTTTAGATGATGAAAAGCTTTATCACCACACACAATATGATGCAGAAACCTATGTGGCTAAATATTTAAACAATAAATTAAAATCGGATCATACGCTATACTTGGATGACTTTGGTGCTTCCATGGCCAAGATTGAACGTAAGTTATCCATTGAGTTTGATGATGTCCAACAGGAAGCCATACAAACATTCTTAGAAAATGATGTTGTGATTTTAACAGGGGGTCCGGGTACGGGTAAAAGTACTTTGTTATCTGGGTTGGTGACTTTGTTTCAACAAGAGTTTCCTGAGTATCATGTTTCCTTATGTGCACCGACAGGACGTGCAGCCAAACGTTTGGAAGATTTAACCAATGTTTCAGCATCCACGCTGCATTCTATTTTAAAGTGGAATCCAGATACCAATGAGTTTGCTTTTAATGAAATGAATCCCTTGGAGACTGACATCTTAGTTGTAGATGAGTTTTCAATGGTCGATATTTGGGTTTTGTCTAAGTTATTTTTAGCATCCACATCAGTCTTAAAAGTTTTGTTTGTTGGAGATAAAGACCAATTGCCCTCTGTCGGGCCTGGTTTTGTGCTAAAAGACTTATTGGATTCTAAAGTGATTCCAATTGTGGAACTTAAATATAACTATCGTCAAGTAAAGGGTTCAGAAGTTATTGATTTGGCGCTGAATGTGAATGAGGGTATGTTTGAAGTAGATCAATATCATAAAGATGTGAAGTTCTTTGATGTTAATAAGTACCCAGGGGTTCCTTTGGTTTTGAAAATTGTTGAAGAAGCCCTTCAAAAGGGGTATTCAATCTTTGATATTCAAGTATTGGCGCCTGTGTATCGTGGTTCTTTGGGTATTGATAATTTGAATTACTTTCTTCAAAAAGCTTTTAATCCTGAATCTGACTCTAAACGCTTTGTGCAATTTGGAAGTCGCATTTTTAGAGAAGGTGACAAAATTCTTCAATTGAAAAACCAACCAGATGATTTTGTGTTTAATGGGGATATTGGTATTTTGGTTGAAGTGGGGGATGATCGTAGTATCATCGTTGATTATGATGGTAACTATGTTACGTATGATATGGGGGATTTAATCAACATTACCCATGCCTATTGTATGTCCGTTCACAAATCCCAAGGAAGTGAATATCCAATTGTGATTTTACTGGCACTGGATCAGTATCAAGGGATGTTAACCAAAAGGCTCTATTATACGGGAATCACCCGTTCTTCAAAGTCCTTGGTTTTGATTGGTGAGATGTCTGCTTTTACAAAAGCGTCACAAGAAGACAGTGAAATAAAAAGAAATACTTATTTAAAAGAAAGGTTGGTTAGTGCATGAAATTTTATGATAAAGTCATACAATCCAAGTTGTTTTTAGAAAAGAACACCCAGATAAAGCCGAAGGTGGGGATTATTTTGGGGTCTGGATTGGGTTCACTGGTAGATGACATTGAGGTTGAAGCCTCAATTGGTTATGATTTAATTCCGTATTTTCCCAACTCTTCACTAGAGGGTCATGCCGGAAACTTGGTTTTTGGTAAATTGGGTCTCTATGATGTGATGGTGATGCAAGGTCGCTTTCATTTCTATGAAGGTTTTGAAATGAAGGAAGTAACCTATCCTATCTTTGTGATGAAAGAGATGGGTGTGACCCATTTGTTGATTACCAACGCATGTGGGGGAATCAATCCCGATTTTACACCGGGTGATTTGATGATCATTGATGATTTTATCAATGGGGTGGGAACCAACCCACTCCATGGTCCCAATGATGCGCGGTTGGGTGTGCGTTTTCCTGATATGTCAGATCCTTATAATTCTGGATTGAGACAAGTGGCACGTGATGTTGCCCATGATTTGAAGATTGATTATAAAGAAGGGGTCTATGCTTTCTTTCAAGGTCCATATTATGAAACTCGAGCTGAGATTAAGATGTATGGTCGCTTGGGGGCAGATGCCATTGGGATGAGTACCGTTCCTGAAACCATTGTTTCAAATTACTTGGGACTGAAAACATTGGGTATCTCAGTGATTACGAATATGGCAACGGGTTTAAGAGATGGTGCGCATTCTCATCAGGAAGTGGTAGAGATTGCGAATAAAGCATCCTTGGACTTGGTTAAATGGGTTAAAGCGATCTTAGAGAGTGATCAATTATAAGTGTGAGGCGATTATACAGTCGCCTTTTTATTTGTGACTAATGTAAATACTTTCACGTTATAATGTAAATATATTACATTATTTAAGAAAGTTTTACATTTTCTATTGACTTATTGTTTTCATTGTGCAAAAATAGTAATCATTACAAAAGGAGAAGTATATTTATGGAACGAAAGAGAAATAGACTGTTAAAGTCCTTATTTGCATTTATTGCGATCGCGCTCCTCATTACTGGTTGTTCAAGCGGTAATGGTGGCAGTGATACGAGTACTTTGATTGTGGCCAATGGTTCTGACCCTGTTACATTTGACATTCAGGCAACCAATGACCAGTCAACAACCCGTATTGCGAGACAAATTTACGATACTTTGATTAAACAAAGTAATGATTTAACTTTGGAGCCTGCACTTGCTGTCAGCTGGGAAGAAGTTGCGGAAAACGTATTTGAGTTTAAACTTAGAGATGACGTTGTCTTCCACAATGGGGAACCTTTCACTGCAAAAGATGTTGAGTATACCATCAAGCGTGCGATTGCATCGCCAACGATTGGGCATATTGTGGGATCAGTAGATCCTGATAGTATCAAAGTTATTGATGACTATACCATTCAAATTGGAACTCTGGGTGCCTTTGGTCCATTCCTTACTCACCTTGCACACCCTGCAACGGCCATTCTAAATGAAAAAGCTGTTACAGAAGCAGGCGAAGACTATGGAACATTGGTTGTAGTCGGAACTGGTCCTTTCAAATTTGAAAGCTGGACTACAGGTGATAAGGTCGTCGCAACACGTAATGATGACTATTGGGGCGATGCTGCGAAAGTCGAAAAAATAGAGTTTAGAACGATTGCAGATCCATCCGTTCGTTTAATTGAACTTGAAACAGGAGCCGTTCATATTGCGTATGACATTTCACCTCCTGATATTGAAAAAGTGCGTAGCAATGACACATTGACACTGCTCAACACTCCTAACTTAGGTGCTGAGTATATGGGAATCAACATGGCCAGTGATACGCCACTAAGAGATAAGAATGTACGTAAAGCCATTGCACATGCAGTGGATGTCAAATCAATTATTGAAACCATTTACCTCAATGTTGGTTCACAAATGACCGGTCCAATTAACGAATTGGTATTTGGATATAACGACAAATTATCAGCTTATGACTATGATTTAGATAAAGCGAAGCAATATCTTGTGGATGCAGGATACCCTGATGGTGGCTTTACTTTAACACTACAAGTTGGAGATAACTCTCAAGAACGTATTAAAGTTTCACAAGTTGTCAAAGCCTCATTGGCTGAATTGGGAATTACGGTTGATGTTCAACAATTGGAATGGAGTTCATTCTTAGATTCTACATCTAAAGGTGAAGCCGATCTCTTCCTACTTGGATGGACCACTGTAACAACTGATGGTGATTATGGTCTTTACCCACTCTTCCACTCTTCACAGTTTGGATCAGCTGGAAACAGATCCTTCTATGCAAATGATAAAGTGGATGCGCTATTAGAAGCTGGTCGCTTTACATCATCTGAAGATTCGGATGCACGTTTGGCTGCATACCAAGAAGCACAGGAAATCATTCACGATGAGTTACCATGGATTTTCTTACAAACCCGTGAAAACGTAACTGGTATCAGCAATCGCGTGAAAGGTTTTGAACATCACCCAACAGGATCATACTTCCTCGTTGATGTTTCAGTATCAGATTAAGTGTGTTAAAAATTTTACATAAAGGGTCTTCCATGACCCTTTATTTCTTGGAGGTAACAAAATGTTTCGATATATTCTCAAGCGAATTCTTTGGTTAATACCCATATTAATAGGGGTAACCTTTGTCGTTTTTACGATTATGTATTTATCACCTGGGGATCCTGCGCGCAGTATCCTGGGAGAAAATGCGACACCCGAAGCTCTTGAGGCTTTGCGTGAACAAATGGGTTTGAATAGACCCTTTATTATTCAGTTTTTTTCCTATGTTTATAATGTTTTCTTTAAATTTGATTTTGGTCGCTCTTACATCAGCAACCGTGTTGTCTTAACTGAAATTATTTCTCGTTTGCCCAACACCATTAAATTGGCGACCATTTCAGTGGTTGTGGCAGCTTCCATTGGGATTCCTTTGGGTGTCCTTTCAGCAACAAGACCTTATTCTAAAGTAGATAACGCCACCATGATGTTTTCACTCTTGGGGGTTTCTATGCCTACTTTTTGGCAAGCGTTATTGCTAATCATTTTATTTTCTGCTAACTTACGTTGGTTGCCCGCTACAGGATTTGATTCTTGGCAACAAATGATCTTACCGGTCACAGCTTTATCCACTTCTTCGATGGGAACCATTGCCAGAATTACCCGTTCCTCGATGTTGGATGTGCTGGACCAAGATTATATTAGAACAGCGCAAGCCAAGGGGGTTAAAGATGCCCGGGTTGTAAATTATCATGCACTGAGAAATGCACTCATCCCTATTGTCACAGTAGTGGGCCTTCAGTTTGGGGCTTTACTCGGTGGGGCTGTCTTAACAGAAACTATTTTTAGTATCAATGGTTTGGGTACTTTGATGGTGAATGCGATTCGTCAACGGGACAGTATGATGGTTCAAGGTGGGGTCTTATTTATTGCCTTTCTCTTTACCTTGGTTAATTTGGGTGTCGATGTCCTTTATGCTTACATTGATCCACGCATTCGTGCGCAATATAAATAGGAGGCCGTATGTTTAAATCGAAAAAAAATCAAATAGATGACTTGGCCAATGTTCCTTATGGTTCAATGAAGGAAATTTGGGTCACACTCAAACGCAATAAACGCGCCATGGCAGGCCTTATTTTTATCATTGTAATGGTCCTGTTGGCTATTTTTGCTGACTTTGTGGCACCCTATGGCATGAACCAACAAAATCTCTCCAATGCCCTTCAGTTCCCAAATGGAACCCATATAATGGGAACAGATGATTTGGGACGGGATGTTTTCAGTCGTATTATTTATGGGACCCGAATTTCTCTTACGATTGGTGTTTCAGCTGTTATGTTCGCACTCACCATTGGGGGAATGATGGGTTTGTTGGCTGGATATTTTAAAGGATGGGTAGATACCATCATCATGCGTGTATGTGATATCTTATTATCCATTCCCTCAATTTTATTGGCCATTGCGATTGTGGCATCATGGGGTTCTAGTTTAACCAACTTGATTGTTGCGATTGGGATTGCCAGTATTCCAATTTTTGCCAGAATTATTCGTTCAGGTGTGCTTTCAGTTTCAGAAAAACAATTTATTGAAGCCAGTAATGCATTGGGGGCCAATGATTTTAGAATTATCTTTAAGCACATTCTTCCCAATATTATATCGCCCATCATTGTTCAATCCTCACTTGGAATTGCGACCGCAATTCTATCTGCTGCGGGACTTGGGTTTATTGGATTGGGTGTAGAAGCATCGGTTGCAGAATGGGGTACCATGCTCAACTTTGGTCGTGGTTATATTAGAACCCATGCTTATCTAACTATTTTCCCTGGACTCAGTATCATGATAACCATTCTATCTTTTAACCTTTTGGGTGATGGAATTCGTGATGCGGTTGATCCTAAGATGAGAGAGAGGTAATTTGATATGTCAACATTATTAAGTATTAAAAACTTACAAAAATACTTCCCAATCAAAAAACAAAATATTTTTCAAAGAACTCAAGAATACGTTAAAGCCAATAAAGATATCTCAGTGGATATTTTAAAAGGTGAGACACTGGGGGTCGTGGGGGAAAGTGGTTGTGGTAAGTCTACCTTTGGTCGTACCATTATCCAACTCCAAAGACAAACCGGTGGTACCACCCTTTACTATGGGGATACCATCGAGAATTTTATGCCTAAGTATGTCCAAAAAGTATATGCAGATCTACCAAAAACTTCTGATATGTATGATGCGGACCAAAAAGAAATTGTACGTTTGGAAGCAGAACTAGAATCTTTAAAAGGTGAAGTTAAAGAAAAAGCTTTTGAAGTCTTACGTCTTAAGAAGATTGATTTTGACAACACCTATGGCAATACTTTGCGACTTGTTGGGGGATTGGTTGCCCATCCTGATTTAAACCTTGTATCCAATATCTTGGTTAAAAGATATGAAGCAGCTTCTTATGTCGCAAAACTTAAAAGAGATTTAAAATTTGAAAAAGATCGTAAAGAAATGAATCCGAAATATGATGACGCTAAAATTAAAGAAATTGAAGTAAAACTTGTTGATGCTGAGGTGAAACTTAAAGCCATTGGTCAAGAAATTAAAGCCATTAAGGAAACCATCAAAGACGATGATAAGTTTGTTAAGTATGAGGATTATCGAGATTACGGCATTGATTTGGCCAGCCTTACGAAAAAGGAAACACAAATTCTGCGTAAAGATCTTCAAATCATCTTCCAGGATCCTTATTCCTCTTTGGATCCAAGATTGTCGGTGGGGGAGATTATTGGAGAAGGGCTTTTAATTCATAAGTTTTTTAAGAGTAAAAACGATCCAGGGTATCAAGAATATATACTTGATATTATGGAAAAGTGTGGTTTAGATAAGGAATATATTCATCGTTATCCGCACCAATTTTCCGGGGGACAACGCCAAAGAATTGGGATTGCCAGAGCTTTAGCTTTAAGACCTAAGTTTATTGTTTGTGATGAAGCGGTGAGTGCCTTGGATGTTTCCATTCAATCTCAAATTATTAATTTGCTTCAAGATTTGAAGGAAAAGCATAATTTAACTTACCTATTCATTACCCATGATCTTGGGGTCGTACGTTATATCTCAGACCGAATTGCAGTTATGTATTTTGGAAATGTGGTTGAGATTGCGCCGGCTCAAGAAATATTTGAAAACCCGCAACATCCCTACACCAAACAACTCTTAAATGCGATTCCAACCATGGATGAAGCCCTTGAGACCTCTTGGGATGTGGATGCGCTTTATGAAGATTTTGATTTTGCGCTTCATTTAAAAGGAGAAAAAGATCCAGATTGGGTTGAGGTCTCTAAAGATCACTTTGTTTCAGCACGATTGAAGAATCGTGATGCCTACTATGCCAAGAAAGGAGTTTTATCATGAGTTTATTAGAAATTAACAATTTACATACTTATTTTGAGACCCGGCGTGGTGTAGTGAAGGCTGTAGATGGTGTGAGCTTTAAACTTGAAGCCGGGAAGACCCTTGGCATCGTGGGGGAAAGTGGTTCAGGTAAAAGTCAAACAGCCATGAGTATCTTACAACTTTTCCAAAAAAATCAACGCATTGTTGAAGGGAGCATTACCTTTGATGGTAAGGTTTTATCAGAAATGCCCAAGAAGGAATTGTTTAAGGTACGTGGCAATGATATTTCTATGATTTTTCAAGAACCCATGACGTCTTTAAATCCCGTATTTACAGTTAAAAATCAATTGGTTGAAGCTTTGATGCTACACCAAGATTTAGATCGTAAACAAGCTGGAAAGCGGGCTAAAGCACTATTGGAGGCCGTTAAAATTCCCAATCCTGATCGTGTACTCAAACAGTATCCGTTTCAATTGTCAGGGGGAATGAGTCAGCGTGTCATGATTGCGATGGCTTTGGCATGTGATCCCAAGTTATTGATTGCGGATGAACCAACGACCGCTTTGGATGTGATCATTCAAGCTGAGATTTTAAAACTGATGAATGAATTGAAGGATAAATTTGAAACCAGTATTCTCTTTATTACCCATGATTTGGGGGTTATCTCTAAGATGGCCGATGATGTTATTGTTATGCATGGGGGTAAGATTGTTGAAAGTGGACCCATTAAGTCTATTTTTAAAAATGCAACCCACCCTTATACCAAGCGGTTGATGGCTGCATTTCTTAAAACAGATATCCGTCAACACCAACAAAATGGAGATTTGGATTTCTTTGTTGCTGAAAATGATAGCTTTGATTTCTATAATTTTAAGCATGATAATAAAGCAGATGACGATTGGGTCCAAGTGGGGGACGATCATTTCGTAGCTGCAAGGTTACTTTAAAAAAAAGAAGGCTGCCAATTGGCAGCTTTCTTAATGATTTGATTTCTTAAGTTCTTCGTAAATTTTTTCTAATAATAAGACTTCATCTGAAGGGGGTGTGGGTTCTTCCACTGCTTCTTCAATTGATTCTGTTCGCTTTAATTTGTTGATAGCTTTAATAAACATAAAGATAATCAAAGCAATAATTAGAAAAGAAATGATGGTATCAATGAAGCTACCATATCTAAAGACGACGGCTTCTTTAATTGTTTCACCATTCACAATAACGGCTTCTCTTAAAGTATATTCTAGGGTTTCTAAATTAGAGGTGTTGGCAATCAAACTGATGATGGGTGTGATAATGTCGGTTACCAAGGAAGTAACGATGGCAGTAAATGCGCCCCCAATCACAACCCCAATGGCCAAATCAAATACATTTCCTTTTAATGCGAATTCTTTAAATTCACTGATAAATTTTTTCATATAATTTCCTTCCTTTATCGATATATGTATAGTTTAATGAAGTCGTTTAATATAGTCAATCTTTCTAACGTTTATTTTTTAGTTGAAATTTTAGTGAAACACTTGATTAATTTATGAAATCGGTTACAATTATATTATAACAAAGAGGTGATGTATATGACTCGAGTTCTCATTGGCATTGACGTTGTTGTCGTTGGTGCGCATCACTGTGATTTTTTAAAACAAAGATAGGCTCTGCTTTTTTGAAAAGCGCCTGTCTTTTTTTATACTTTTATGTTTGATAGGAGGTATGTGATATGGATCAAACAAACAAGTTATTCTTCGATGCCTGTGCGCATGGTGATTTGCCACTTGTCCAAAATGCATTGGATCAAGGTGCCGATGTCAATGTGGTGAATAAGGAAAACCGTAGCGGGCTGATGCGCGCTTCAAAGCGGGGGCATTTGGAAGTGGTTTCCTATATTTTAGATAAGGGTGCAGATGCATCACTATTGGATATATTTGGTAAGGATGCATTGATGTCAGCAGCCAAGAAAGGTCACTTAGAAATTGTTGACTTATTGATTAAACATGGCGCCAATATTAATTTACAAGACGGTCGTGGTAGATCTGCCTTGATGCGTGCTTCATTCTTAGGTCAAACGGATGTGGTTGAAAGATTGATTGAAGAAAATGCGGACGTAAATCTTCAAGATGAACTTGGAAGAACTGCATTGATGGAAGCTGCACTTGCGTTTAGAAGTGACGTTATTAAGATTTTGGTTGAAAATGGAGCCGATGTGAATGCGAAAGATCACAATGGCTGTACAGCCTTAATGCGCGCAAGTTATTCAGGATTCGAAGATTTAATTGTTTACTTATTAGATCACGGTGCTGATAAAACAATTGAAGATAATGAAGGAAATTTAGCCATTCATTATGTGCGTCAACATAGCTTTGAAGCTTTAAAACATCATTTCAAGGTATAATTTGGAGGAAAGAACATGACAATGAAAGATTATTTATCCCAGGATGTCCGAAATGTTGTCTTATTGGGACATGCTGGTAGTGGTAAGTCAGCGCTGATTCAAGCGTTTCTATTAAAAACAGGTAAAATTCATCGGGTTGTTAGTGCGGATAGCGGTCAATCCGCTGTCGATTTTGAGCCCCAAGAAATTTCAAGAGGACAATCCATCTACATGTCCTTGCTTCCAGTTGAGTGGGAGAATCGTAAGATTAACTTTATTGATACTCCCGGTTATTTGGATTTTGTATCTGAGGCGATTGCGGGCTATTCAGTTGCAGACAATGCTGTGATTGTAGTGGACGCAAAAGAGGGTGTTGATATTGGAACCCGTACTGCATTCTCTTGGGTAAAACGTGATAATAAACCCACCATCTTCTTTGTGAATAAGATGGATGAACCAGAAGTTTCATTTCACAAAACGTATGATGATTTAAGAGAAGAGTTTGGAAATTCAGTTATTGCATTTGAAATTCCGATTCGAGAAGATGGCAATGTTATTGGTAGTATCAATTTACTTTCGAAGAAAGTTTGGTACTATGGAAAACCTGAAACACCCCATGATGTGCCTGAGGCTTACGAAGCATTGGTGTCTCGCCATTGGGAAGAAATTTGTGAAGCCGTCGCAATGACGGATGATACCCTAATGGAACGTTACTTTGAGAATGGTGATTTGAGTGATGAAGAAGTCCTAAAAGGCGTTGGCATCGGTGTTAGAACGGGTGATATCCGTCCAGTCTACTGTGGTAGTGCCATCAATTCCGTCGGAATTCGACGTTTGCTTGATTTGATTACCGAATATCTTCCTACTTATGGTGAAAGAGAAACCATTGAAGCAATCAATCACTTGGGAGAACCTTTAACATTAAAAACCAATGAAGACGAGCATTTCAGTGCTCAGATCTTTAAAACAATCGTGGACCCATTTGTCGGTAAGATTTCTTATTTAAAAGTCATGTCTGGCATTTTAAATTCAGATTCAACAGTCTACAATGAAAGAATCCGTGAAAACGAACGTATTTCAGCTGTTTATTCGATTTCTGGAAAACATCAATTGGGTGTGGGTAAACTCTTTACCGGAGATATTGGTGCTGTTACCAAACTGCAGGGAACGAAAACTTTTGATACCTTAAGTACCAAGGATTATCCAATTATTTTCCCCAAACCAGAATTACCACAAGCTGCTTTGGGAATGGCAATTTGGCCTTTAACGAAAAAAGATGAAGACAAAATGTCGACATCCATATCTCGAATTATTGAAGAAGAAATTTCTGCCTACACAGAGAATAATCCTGAAACAAAGGAACTTATTTTATATGGCTTGGGTGATCAACACTTAACCATCATGACGACGAAACTGAAAGATAAATATAATGTTGATGTTGAAATGACAGTTCCTGAAATTGCATATCGTGAAACCATTCGTAAAAAAGTGGTAGGGGAAGGACGTCATAAGAAACAATCTGGAGGGGCTGGGCAATTTGGTCATGTCTATGTTGAATTTGAACCTTACGATACCGATGACATGGTCTTTGAGACGCGTGTTGTTGGGGGTTCCGTTCCTAAAGTATACTTCAGTGCTGTTGAAGAAGGCATTCGTGAAGCCATGCAAAAGGGTGTCCTGGCTGGATATAAAGTTGTGGGAGTTAAAGCAACCTTATTTGATGGTAAGTACCATGAAGTGGACTCCAAGGAAATTGCCTTTAAACAAGCAGGACGTCTTGCTTATTTAGATGGCGTTCCAAAAGCTACGCCCATCATTCTTGAACCCATTGTTGAAATAAAAGTAACCTGTTCTGACACCCATACGGGAGCAGTCATTGGTGACTTAAACAAACGTCGGGGTCTTATTATGGGAATGGATGCACTTGAAGGTGGACATCAGTTGATTACTGCTGAAGTACCGATGGTTGAAGTGGGACGCTACTTATCTGACTTAAGAAGTATCACCCAAGGTCGTGCAACCTATACCCAAAAGTTCTTGCGTTATGATCCTGCACCCGATAACATTGCTCAAAACGTTATCGCAAGACGCAAAGAAGAAAAAGAAGCTTAATACTGAAAAGGACCTTTGAGTCCTTTTTTCGTGAAAGTGATACATTATTTTGATATAATACCTTTGGAAAGGAAGTCGCTATGAAAAAATTAATGACTTTAATCCTTTTAGCCCTTGTGCTTGTAGGATGTAATCAAACAGATACAGAAACAGAATTGGATTCTGTTAAATTTAAAAAAGAATATGAAGCCTTAAATGGCACCATGAATGATGCGGGTGTTGAATACCTGACTGTTGAAATACCTGAAGCCAATCGATTTGTTTATGCCACAGAAGAAGAAATCATCGAAATATTCGAAGGAGGCAGTGGTGTCATCTTTTTTGGATTTCCAGAATGTCCTTGGTGTAGAAGCGCAATCAACGTGATGAATGAAGCAGCCAAAGAAGCTTCTTTGGGTCGCATTCATTATGTAAATGTACTTGAGATGCGTGATGCAAAATCTTTAAATTCTAATGGAGAGATTGTAGTGGATGAAGCTGGATCTGATTTCTACTATAAATTATTGGAATATCTGGGTGACAGTGCACCTGTCTATCCAGGACTTGATTCAGAAGATGAACGTCGTATTTTAGTACCTTTGGGGGTCTCAGTAACTTACGGAGAGATTGCGGATGTTCATATGGGAACTTTAGACAGTCACACAGATCCTTATGTGCCTTTAACAGATGCACAAGTTGAGGAACTTAAAAATATTTATAAAGATGGGTTTTCTGCTGTGAGTGCATGTACCATTGAGGTTGCTTGTTAATTAATAAATAACGATTAGACACTTAAATTTGAAGTGGGTCTTATAGGGTAAGACAACTTTCAATTTAAGTGTTTTTTTAGATAAGAGATATCCCGATGTCTTTATTATCTGCTAATTGGTAAAGTTATTTACTTTTATTTGCATATTAAATCAGTGTAAAATAAATGTAAGCAGTTAACTAATTTTTTTAATTATTTTTATTGTCAATTTAAAAATATAGGAGTAGACTAGGGAAGGTGATTGAGATGGATGAACTTTTTCAGAAAATTCTAAATAAGAATGAGACACAAATGTCAGACTTAAAATCTAAGCAGGATTCTTACAAAAAAGATAAGGAAAATATTGCACAGGCGATTCAAGAGCTTGAGTCAAAAATTGAGGCTGAAACCCAAGTTAAGATTGAAGCTTTAAAAGAAGCGCATCAACAGTCTTTAGATGCATTGGCCCAATCTTTTAGTGATAAAGAAGCCGAACTAGTGGATTTGATAAAGAATCAATTTGAAGCCGAAGTAATTTCAAGAAAAGAAGCAATTCTTTCTGAGATTACACAAGATGCATAACACTGCTTTAAATACAAAATTAATTGCGATGGCAGCCAAACTTATCGATGATATAGAGTTTGAAGAGCTTGCCACCATTTTGAGTGTGCACGAAGTTGCAGAACATTTAAACGAAGCCACGCGGTATAAAGCTTTACTCGATAATATTGATGTATCGCATACCAATCGTTTGGATTTGGAAAATAAGATAAGAAAAATAATTTATTTAGATTTGGATAAGGTTAAAAGATATATGCATGCGCCTTTTGAATTAATTGATAAGATTCAAGAAGTGGATGCCTTGATTGTGATGCTTTATGCACGGAATAATTTAACAGATGCACTTACATCGGTCACATGGATCGATGATTTATTGCGTGCTGATACGGAAGTATTTACGCGTAAACTGAAGGAAAAGGGTTATGGTTTTATACTGGATAACCTAGACGATTTGCTGTATACCGAGGTTCTATTAAAAGGATTCATTGTTGATATTTCTAATAAAGCAGGTCCAGAACTTTCTAATTTGATCAAAAAGGAAATGGCATTATTATTACTTACCTTTATTTATCGGACTAAAAAATTTTTTCCTGATGTAGATCTAAATTCTTTTAATCCATTGATAGAAAGACTCGATGTGAAACGTTATTTGAATTGGATTGAATCCGGAAATTCTGCAGAGCTCTATGATATTTTGGGTTTCGATATCAGTAAAGATGTTCCCATTGAACGTTTTATACTGGGAAACCTAAAGTCTATCTATCTCAAGCAATTAAGATACAGTGATGACACACGTGTTAAATTGTATTGTTATATGCAGCTTGTATCTTTGGAAATAAAAAATATTATTGATGTCATTGAAGGGGTTCGCTATGAAGTTGGGCCCAAGAGAATTATTGAATTGTTAATTAAGGAGGAAAATTATGGCAATTGATACCATGCGTTTGGTTCGTATTGAAACGCAATATGAACATGTATTTCCGCTTTTAGAAATCATTTACCAATCCACCGGATTTCATCCCGAACTCTCGAGTAAAATTGTAACTGATGACAATGGCGGTTTGGTTTATCCCAGTGAAAAAATATATGAGAGTTTCTTCCAACGTCTTGAGAAATTATCAAAAGATTTGAATCTAACCTTTACCCCAGAAACAAGTCAACCTTATACAAAAGATGAAATTGAACAGGCAATCTCAAAGATTGAACTCTTGATTCAAAAACATTATGACCCCATGGTTGAAAGAACCTTGGAGGAAGATGATAAGTTGGCCATTCATAAACTTCATGAATACCCTGTGGACAAGGCGAAGGATGGATACATTGCCTTGAGATTTGGAAAACTATCTAACGCAAAAGCAGCGAGACTTTATATGCATAAAGATGAACCCTTTATCTTCACAAGGCTTCATAACACCAAACGTAATACGTGGATTGTGGCAGTTTCTCATAAGGATGATGCAGCCATTTTAGATAAAATATTAGATGACGTTGAATTTGTGGATGTTGAAATGCCTTCAATTCTTAAAGAGAATGTGGATGATATGACCCATACATTATTGGATGATATTTATGGTTATGTTTATCAAATGACCAGAGTTGAAAGTGCATTAAAGTATGTTTCTGTTTTTAATCGCAAAGCGGTTATAACGGGCTTTTTATCAGAAAATGATGTGGACGATTTTAAAGCTATATTTGACGATAGATTTAAATTCAATGATTTTCCGGCTGAAAGTGAGGAAAACTTGATGCCTCCCACAAAACTCACCAACCATTGGTTTTATAAGCCATTTAAAATGTTTGTACAGATGTATGGCTTGCCTAAGTATGGGAGCTTTGATCCCACACCTTTCTTTGCGATAACCTATAGTTTACTTTTTGGGATTATGTTTGGTGATGTAGGGCAGGGGTTGGTATTGCTTCTATTGGGTATCTACATGTCAAAAAAATCAGATTTAGGGGGTGTTCTGGTTAGAATTTCATTCTTCTCAATGTTTTTCGGCTTTCTTTATGGATCATTCTTTGGCAATGAAACCTTGCTTGAACCACTTCTACATCCATTGGGGTTACCCATTCATGTCGCAGAGAGCAGTTTTACCATGACACTTTTGATTTCAGCAGTGATTTTGGGTGTCATATTAATTTTAAGTTCAATGGGTATTAATATATTTTTGGGCTTAAAAGAAAAGAATATAAAACGTGCAATCTTTAATCAAAATGGTTTGGCAGGCTTTGTGTTATATGGCTATATCATGGTGGGGCTTGGACTGAGTTTTATGGGGGTTAAGATATTCAATCCCGTATTGATGATACTCTGTATTGGATTACCGTTAATGATGATTTTATTCACTGAACCACTCACTCATCTGGTGGAAAAGGTTTCTGTTAAACCCAAAGCGGGCTGGGGCTCGTATATGACTGAAAGTATATTTGAACTCTTAGAAGTAGGCTTGAGTTTTGTGGCGAATACCATGAGCTTTCTAAGGGTAGGGGGCTTTGTATTAAGTCACGCTGGTATGATGGCAGTTGTGATGACTTTGATGGATATGTCGGGGTCAGGAAGTATCGTGGTGCTTATTTTCGGTAATGCGCTGGTAATTGCACTTGAAGGTTTGATTGTGGGGATTCAAACCCTGCGTTTGGAATATTATGAAATGTTCTCTCGCTACTATGAAGGTGGCGGCAAAAAATTTAAAACACTTTAAAAAAGGAGATGATGAAAATGTCATTATTAGAATTTATTTTACCCCTTGTATTGTTGGTGATTGTTTGTATCCCTTTAATGATAAAAAAAGGAACGGTTAAATCCCGTATGATTACGCACATTTGCTTGTTTTTTGGTGCCTTTGGCTTGGTCTTGCTTTTAGGTGGTACGGTTATGGCGGAAGATGTGGTGAGTGATCCTTTTCAAGGATCTTTAGCTCAAGGTATGGCCTACTTATCCGCTGCCTTGGCAGTCAGTTCCAGTGCTTTGGGTGCGGGTTTTGCGGTAGCTAAAGCAGCACCTGCTGCTATTGGTGCAATCAGTGAAAATGAAGAAAACTTTGGGAAAGCCATGATTTTCGTAGCACTTGCTGAAGGGGTTGCGATTTATGGACTCTTAATTGCCATCCTCATTATTAATAAACTTTGAAAATTTATCTTATCAGCGATAATACGGATACCCTCATGGGACTTCGCTTAGCAGGCATCGATGGCAGTGTTGTAGAAGACTTTGAGACGTATCAAACTTGTATGAACGCACTTTTAGAAGACGATGAAATAGGCTTGATCTTATTGACGACGAAAGTTATTGATATGGATCGTGAATATTTAATGGAACTCAAACAGAACCTTGACACCAAATTGATTGTAGAAATATCAGATAGACATAAGTCATTTGAAGTTCAAGATATGATTGAGAAAACACTGAAACAGATTATAGGGGATGTGGTTTAATTGGCGAACGAAAAATTTGAAGCGACGCAATTGATTATGAATAAAATTGATAAATCAGCAAAATTTGAAATGGATGCACTGGATGATAAATATCTACAAGAAACAACCTCTATTCTCAGTGAGAAAGAAGCTTTATTGAGACAAGAACAAACTTCTTTAATTGATGAAACAAAAAGAAAATTAAACCAAGAATGGACTAAAGAGAAATCCACGACTGATTTAAAACTTAAGAAAAGAAGGCTTGCTGTCATTGTAGATTTATATGACGCTTTTAATCAGGAATTAGAGGATGCTATAAACGCGTACCGCAGTACACCTGAATATAAAGCGTATATTCTTGATAAAATAAGTGGTATTTCAAATATTGAAAAAATATTATTGGATATCAATGATAAGGCATTGAACATTGAAGGTGCAACCTATATTGACATGCCCTTGGGTGGTGTTATTATTGAAACCAGTCGTACTGTTTATGATGATTCATTTAAAAAGAAACTCTCTGATCGTTTGAAATCTCTACAAAAAGAAGTGGATATTGGAGGTAGTTTGTATGAGTAAAATTGCGGGAATTAATGGTCCGATTTTACGTTCTAAGGAAGTGGATAATTTCTTAATGTCTGAAATGGTTTGGGTTTCCAAATCAAAGATATTGGGTGAAGTCATTGGGATTGATAAAGACTATGCAACCATTCAAGTCTATGAATCAACAACGAATTTAAAAGTTGGGGATGAAATTCAACATACCCAAAGTCCACTTTCAGTCAGACTTGGACCGGGTTTATTGGGCAATATTTTTGATGGTATTGGTCGTCCCTTGCTCAATTTAAAGTCAACCTACGGATCTTTTCTTGATGTGGGACAAAATATTGATCCCACTACTTTGGAATATGCTTTTGATTTAGATTTGGTAGTTGCATCAGGTGAAAATGTTAAGTATGGTCAAGTCATCGCAACATTCAAAGAAACACAAGCCATCACCCATAGACTCTTGGCTCAAAAAGAGGGTATTTTAACTTGGGTAAAAACAAAAAAACTCAACTTGATAGAAACCGTTTATGAAATCGACGAAGAACCTTTTGGTTTGTCTATAAATTATCCTGTTCGACATGAACGTAGGGTTTCTAAAAAACTTGAATCTAAAGAACCGCTAATTACGGGTCAACGGGTTATTGATACCATGTTCCCCATCCTTAAGGGAGGGGCAGCTGCCATTCCAGGGGGTTTTGGTGCTGGTAAAACAATGCTCCAACACCAATTAGCGAAATACTGTGATGCAGATATTATTGTTTATGTTGGGTGTGGTGAACGGGGAAACGAAATGGCACAAGTGTTGCAGGAATTTTCCGAACTTGTGGATCCTAAAACTGGAAAGAGTTTATTGGATCGAACCATTCTTATCGCAAACACTTCTAATATGCCCGTTGCAGCACGTGAAGCATCCATCTATACCGGTATTACTTATGCTGAGTATTATCGTGATATGGGTTATCATGTGGCTTTGATGGCAGATTCAACCTCAAGATGGGCTGAGGCTTTAAGGGAACTTTCGGGTCGTTTGGAAGAAATGCCTGCTGAAGAAGGTTTTCCTGCTTATCTTGCTTCAAGATTGGCTCAGTTTTATGAACGTGCAAGCTATGTAGAGACCCTTGGGGGCAGTGTTGGATCCATATCAATTGTGGGTGCCATTTCACCTCAAGGTGCAGATTTCTCTGAACCTGTAACCCAAAATACCCAAAGATATATAGGATGTTTCTGGGCTTTGGATAAAAATCTATCCTATATTCGCCACTTCCCTTCTGTTAACTATCAAAATTCTTATTCTGAGTATACCCAAGATTTAGCTGTGTGGTATACAGAAAATGTGAGTGTTGATTTTATGAAACATCGTCAACGTTTTCTTTCGTTATTGAACGAAGAAACACAACTCATGGAGATTGTAAAACTCATTGGTGAAGATATTCTGGCGGACAAGCAACGTTTAATACTCCAAATGGGTCGTTTAATCCGAGTAGGATTTCTCCAACAAAATGCCTTTCATTCGTTGGATGCGAATGTATCACTGAATAAACAAGATAAAATGATGGCATTGTTTCTATACTTATACGATACATGTTTAGAAAAGATTGAATCAAAGTATCCGATTCGTGCTATTTTAAATACCCATCTCTTTGATGATTTAATTTTACTTAAAAACACACTGAGTGAAGATTTAACTGAAATTGAAATGATGAAACAACGTATTGATGAGAAACTATCAAAACTAGATTAGGAGGCACAATATGTCTATTTATATAAAAGGATTGGCACAAATTTCAGGGCCTTTAATTGCTTTGGAAAACATCGAAAATGCCCATTATGATGAACTGGTAGAAGTAGTTGGAAATGACAATGCATTGCGTTATGGTCGTGTCATTGAAATGTTGGAAGACAAGGTTTTGGTCCAAATGTTTGACAAAACTGAAGGCTTGAATCTTCGCGAGACGAAAACCCATTTCACAGGGAAACCCATTGAGTTGGGTGTTTCTGAAGCACTTTTGGGTAGAACTTTTAATGGATTGGGACAACCCATTGATGGTTTGGGAGAAGTATGGGTCGAGAAAACAGTGGATATTAATGGTCGTGTCATCAATCCTGTTGCACGTATTTATCCTAAAGATTTTATCAATACCGGTATTTCATCCATCGATGGCTTAAACACCTTAATTAGAGGCCAAAAACTACCTATCTTTTCAGGTTCTGGTTTACCTCATAATCAATTGGCAGCTCAGATCATCAAACAAGCTAAAATATTGAAGGACAAGGACAGTTCATTTGCGATTGTCTTTGCGGCAATGGGAATTAAAAATGATGTGGCCGATTTCTTTAAAAAGGCTTTTGAAGAGGCTGGGGTTATGAATCATGTTTCTATGTTTTTAAATTTGGCTAAAGACCCCATCATTGAGAGAATATTAACGCCTCGATTTGCGCTTTCTGCAGCTGAGTATCTTGCGTTTGAAAAAAACCATCATATCTTGGTTGTAATGAGTGATATGACTGCTTATTGTGAAGCTTTACGAGAGTTTTCCAGCTCAAAAGAGGAAATTCCGGGAAGAAAAGGCTATCCAGGATATTTGTATTCTGATTTGAGTAGTTTATATGAAAGAGCAGGATGTGTTGAGGGGAGTTCGGGTAGTTTAACGCAAATCCCAATCCTCACCATGCCCAATGATGATATATCCCATCCAATTCCTGACAGTACTGGTTATATCACAGAAGGTCAAATTGTCTTAGATCGAAATCTCCACCAACAAGGTGTCTTTCCACCGATTGCAGTTTTACCCTCCTTATCTCGTTTGATGAAGGATGGTATTGGGAAAGGGTTGACGCGTAGTGACCATCAAGATGTGGCTTCGCAGCTCTTTGCTTCTTATGCAAAGGTCATGGATGTAAGAAATCTTGCCGCTGTAATTGGTGCAGATGAATTGTCGGCGCAAGATAAATTCTATTTGGACTTTGGTAGATATTTTGAGTTTATTTTTGTAAATCAAGCAAATGAAGATCGCAATATTGAAGAAACGTTGGATTTGTCATGGAGATTGATATCATTGTTGCCTGAATATGCTTTGGATCGCTTGGATACTTCACTTAAAGTGCAGTATTACGACCCTGAAGGAGCTAAGTCATATTTTAAATCTCATTATCCTGATATTTATAAAGGAGCATAAGGCTTATGTTGATGACAAAGGGAAATTTATTGAACGCAAAGAGTTCATTGAAACTTGCGAAAATGGGTTATGAACTTATGGACCGCAAACATATCATTTTGATGCGTGAATTGAGCGAAATGTTGGAAGATGCCAGTGTTTTGCGGCAAAAGATTGATTCATCTTATGAGCGTGCTTATCTTGCACTTCAAAAAGCGAATATTACAATGGGTAAGGTAGCCCAACTTGCGGATCGGATGCCTTTGGATAATGAAATTGATATTAAGTTTAGATCTGTAATGGGAGTAGAGATTCCAAAGGTTTCAATGGTATCCTCAAAACGGCATTTTCCCTATAGTTTAAGTCAATCAAATTCTCGATTGGATGAGGCTTATTTAGAGATGCAAAAGGTGAAGGAAAACACGGTTAAGTTGGCTCAAATTGATGTGGGGATGTTTCGTTTGGCCAAGGCCATCCAAACATCGCGTAAAAGAGCCAATGCATTAAAAGGGATTGTGATTCCTGATTTAGAAAATACCATTAAATTAATTTCAGATGATTTGGAAGAGAAGGAACGCGAGTCGTTTATAAGAATGAAGTTGGTTAAAAAACAAAAAACCAAGAGCGCACAGTTTTAGTGGCTCTTGGTTTTTTTTATATTGTTATTTATGCGTTTGCAAATTTGTCTGCAACAACATCCCAGTTGATTACTTCAAACCATGCTGTTATGTAGTCTGGTCTTCTGTTTTGGTAGTTGAGGTAGTAAGCATGTTCCCAAACATCAATTCCCAAAATAGGGGTTAAACCATCCATATATGGACTGTCTTGGTTCGGTGTTGAGATTACCTTTAGGGTACCATTATCAACGACCAACCATGCCCATCCACTACCAAATCGTGTGGTAGCTGCTGCTTTGAGTTGTTCTTTAAGTGCATCAACAGAACCAAGGTCTTTATTGATTGCATCTAAGAGTGCGCCTGTAGGTGCTTGTCCTTTAGCGGGTGTTAATGTTTCCCAAAATAAGGTGTGGTTTACATGTCCACCTACGTTATTTCTAAGTGCTGTTTGTTTATCTTGGGGTGCAACACTTAAGTCCTTCAAAAGTGCAACTGGATCTAATGATTTTAAATCATCGTGTCCCTCTAAAGCAGCCAAAGCATTGTTAATGTATGCTTGGTGGTGCTTGGTGTGATGGATTTCCATCGTGGTCGCATCAATTTGTGGTTCTAATGCATCGTATGCATAGGCTAATTCTGGTAATTTATAAGTCATAATAATTCAATTCCTCCTTTTGTATGTCTAAATAAACATTACCAAAGCAGTGTTTTTTTGTCCATTAAAGTGCTACAATTGTATTCATAGATAGACGAGGTATATTATGAGAAAATTGTGTATAGATTTATTAAATGAACGTGGTGTTACTTTAGAAGACATTGTAGATTGTGTGGTTTATTTGCAAAAGGGTTACAATAATAATATCAACCCGCATGACATTATGGAGGATGTTCTCAGTATTTTGGGAAAGCGTGAAGTCCAACATACCATCATGACTGGAATCTCTATTGATAAAGCAGTTGAGCAAAAGACCTTTGGTGATGATGAGATTTATGATATCATTATTAATGATGCAGGACTCTACGGTTTGGATGAGGTCTTGGCCTATAGTATCTGTAATCTATATGGTTCAATTGCACTCACAAACTTCGGCTATATCGATAGGGTTAAGCCGGGCATAATTGGTAAGTTAAACGAGCACCAAGATGGACGTTGTAATACGTACTTGGATGATATCGTAGGTGCCATTGCCGCTGCTGCTGCATCAAAAAGTGCACATAAAGGAGCGTAATAAAAATGAAGAAAATTTTTGTGTTCGGAATGATTTTTCTGTTGTTCGTTGTAGGGTGTTCATCAGGATCTAAAGATGGGGTAACTTTTATTGATATTAAGCAACTTGAAACCAAGATTGATGCTAAAGAAGATTTTGTGTTGATCTTAGGTTTGGATACCTGTTCTGCATGTATTGCTTATAAACCTACTTTAGAGGAAGTTGTTAAAAATAAAGATATTGATATTTTCTATGTACAAGTGAAACAAGATTGGTCTGATGCTGCGAAACAAGAAGTGGTGACTTTCTTTATGGATAAGTTGGGCCATGAAAATCAATATACTCCAACTACATTCTTTATTAAGGATGGCGAAATTGAGGATACCGTGGTGGGGGATTATCCTTATCTAGAATTGCTTGAACTTTTGAATACTAAAGGTTATGTACAATAAGGACTTTGAAGTTTTGATTCCGCACATCTTAAATCGATTGGATGTGCATCCTAAGTCTATAGTTGTATTGAATGTTTCGGATGAAACACCTAAGGATCAAGTAAAAGTTATTCTAGATACCGTTTTATCTACAATCCATGATGGTACACTTTGTGTTATTGGGGATTGTGGGTTTAATACTCACCAATCAAATATCCAAAATTTATTAAACTTATCAAAAAAAGAACGTACATTGCTTTCAAGTGATTATGCACTTCAGTTGTTGAGTATGCGTCATGATTGTCATTTTTCAAAACATCCGTCGTTGTCGATTGGGTGTGTGGGACATTATGCGCGTTATTTGACGCGTCATCAGTCTTTTGATTTCCCTTATGGAGAGCATTCTATTTTTAAAGATTTGGTTGAATTAAATGCAATCTATATTTCTGTTGGAAATGAAGCGCATCCCTATGCTTTGAAACATGCTTATTATCCTGATAAAGCTGTGATTGTTAGAAATGTTTGTGCTTATCAAGAAAAAGCGTATGGGTATTTGGATTTTATGGTTAATTTTTCAAAGTTAAATACATTAAAAAAGGAACTTTGCTTATCTGAAGCGGGTAGTTTGAATATTTATGGTGGGAAGTATCCTTGGCTTATTGATCAAATTAGAAAGAAAATATAAAAAGAACTCCATTTGATGGAGTTTTCTTTATATTATAGATAAGTGGGCTTCAATAATTTTGCCAATAACTTCAAAGGTTTCTTGGTCTTTAGCACTGAATCGATTGAAATCAGGGGAATCGATATCCAATACTCCAAAGGGTTTCCCTTCCACAAAAAGTGGAATAACCAGTTCGCTGTTGGATGCACTATCGCAAGCGATATGTCCTTGGTACACATGGACATCCGGTACATTTTGGGTCTCACTGGTTTCGATGGCGGTGATACATACGCCTTTGTTTTTCAATCGGGTACAGGCAACTTTCCCTTGGAAGGGTCCTAAAACGAGTTCGTCATTTTTATAGAAGTAAAATCCGACCCAGTTAATGCGGTCCATTTCCATATTGATGGCTGCTGAAATGTTGGCAAGATTTGCGATTGTGTCTGTTTCTGTTGTGAGTAAGCTTTCGACTTGTTGAATTAATAGTGTGTGATTCATGTTGTCCTCCTTGTATATGCTATTATATTATCATATTTCTATAAGAATAGTTTATCATATACTATTTCGATATTTTCTGTTATATAATAAGGAATAATTAAAAAAGAGGGTGGTTTTTTGTGAGTTATAAAGCATTTGTTCCAGGATTGAGAATTATTAAAACAGCCTTGGCTGTCTTTATTTGTTTGGTGCTTTTTTCGTTATTTAATTACCCACAATCTACAAGTGCCTTAATTGCTTGTATATTAATGATGAAAGAAACGACCGATTTGACCAAGAAAACAGGTTCCGATAGAATAAAGGGTACATTATTGGGTGGCTTGGTTTCTTATGTTGGTTTGTTGCTTGTAGTGTGGATGGGTCGTGAACAGTTTTCTATGCCGATTATTTTATCGTTATCGGTTTTAGTTGCGCTTTCGATTTCTAAAGGGTTGGCTGAGTCTTCGTCGGTGGGGTCGATGGCTGCGGTGATGATTGTGATTACCATTGTTACGCATGGTGATTCAACTGCGGGTGCTTTTGTGTATGTTGTCATTAGAACCATTGAGACATTGATTGGAATTGTGATTGCTTATTTTGTGAACAAGCTCTTTTTAGTGAATGAAAAATAAGTTGGGTGTTTAACTTCATTAATTTTAATGTATAATACTATATGGAAGAGGGTGTGATTAATATGAAGCCGAAAATTGGTGATGTAACGTATGTAGATACTTTCAAACATGATGGCTCCACACATCGTACCTGGTCAAGTGCTACGGTATTAGATGATACCGATGATATGATTGTAGCTATCACGTATAAAACATGGGTGGTTGAATCAGATGGGCGTAGGTGGTTTACAAAGGAACCTGCAATTTGTTTCTATTATAAGGATCGCTGGTTTAATGTGATGGCCATGATTCGTAAGCGGGGTATCTATTATTATTGTAACTTGGCGTCTCCAAGTATTTATGATGGGGAAGCAATTAAGAATGTTGATTATGATTTGGACGTAAAGGTATTTCCAAGTGGTCATTATATATTATTAGATGAAGATGAGTTTTTGGATCATCAAGTTATGATGGGATATGATGAACGTATTATACGTATTATAAGAGATGAACAACGTCGTTTGGTGAATTTGGTTAGGGATAAGTCGTTTCCATTTCAGGATGATGTTGTCAACGATTATTTTGAAAAATACTTGAGTTTATCTGAGGTTTTTGAGTGAATTAAAAAGAATTAAATTTATTTTCACTTTTAAGTTGACAAGTTCATTTACGTTTGATATTATGAATGAGCCTTAAGGGAAACGCCCTTGGCAATGGTCTTTGAAAACTGAACAAGAAACAACGAAATAAACAAAACTTTTAAATAAACAATAACTCGTCAGAGTTTAAAAAAATGAGTCAAATGGAGAGTTTGATCCTGGCTCAGGATGAACGCTGGCGGCGTGCCTAA
>WPCK01423005.1_pt1 | contig 32962 bp, 25 predicted proteins | sample 5399851 | NCBI WGS metagenome assembly WPCK01 (sample SAMN12869471, study PRJNA574797) | sludge metagenome | isolation source: wastewater treatment of pH11 | place: China:Beijing | collected 2019-05-20 | reverse complement strand
CCGGATATATTGAATGCTTGAACCGGTGGTTCTGAGGAGGATTTGTCGACACAATGTCGATTTGCAGGCAGCAGCAAGTCAGGCTTATCGTGGTTTTAACCAGGAGTCATTGCGATGTATCGTTCATTGAACTTTGTTTTGGTTGCCTTTGCAGCATTCATTTTGCCGTCAACTCCCTTGCATGCCGGTTTCGCCAACGGAAGCTTTGAAGCCCCCTCGATCACGCCGTGGATCGTCCTAGGACCTGGTGGACCAATAACCCCGAGCTTTGACGGTGAATTGCCGACCGATGGAGCCAAGATGGCGTTGATTGAAACAACCATTGGAAGGTTGCCAGTTTCTGTTTTGGATGCAGTTGTGGGCGGCGTATTGGGTGTAGGGCCTAGCTATCTCGCGTCGGCTTTTCCCAGTGCGACTGAAGGTGCATTGTTGTATCAAATGGTCTCGCTAACGCCGGGTGAATCAGCAGTCAGCTTCGATTGGAATTTTCTTACGAACGAGAGCACCCCGAGCCTACTTTATAATGATTTCGCCTTTGCACACCTGATCAGTGGCGGAAGCTTGGTGGATTCAGCCGTGGTCGATACATATTCAACTTTTACGGGTTCCGGCTCTCTTTATACAGACCATACCGGCTGGAGCACAACAACCTTTACCGGTTTAGCACCTGGCAGTTATGCACTGCTGTTCGGTGTCTTCGACGCAACGGATCCCGGAATTCCCTCAGCCCTATTGGTTGATAATGTTCGTGCGATTCCAGAACCCAGCACCATTTTGCTTTCAGGATTGGCTGTAGGCCTTATTTCATCGCGGCGACGCCGAGCTTAACCACGGTTGAAAACTCAAAAACACAACGACTCCTCCGAAGACCTTTGCAACGCGTTGCAAAGGTCTTTTTGGTTTGAAGCCGGGAGTGTGGCCAACTGTCCACTTTGTACCTTACCCATGAAATGGGTGAGATCGTTTTGACCACATCCCAGTCCACGCGTCTACTTTTCTTCTCACCGGCGCAATCTAGGAAACCTCTTGCCCATTTCCATGTTCCTCCTTCCACCTAGACTCCAAGAAGCCGACCCTGCCCTTGGCAAAACCCCCAATAAGGATTCAGAACCAGATTAGGCACTTGTCCTGAAATAGTTTCCGGTTTTCTGTTGTCTCCGGCCAAAGTCCGGGCAGCACAGATTTCGGAGAAATCCGCCACAAATGTCGCTGACTTCTCTGAAGTCAGTGTGTATACCGCCGACCCTTCATTTCTTATCAGAGATCGGGAATTTAGTCCCGGTCGTTCCCTTAGGAAGCTCGGTTAGACTCTATTGGTCGTGGGGAGATAGCGGCTTGACAGCGGCTTTGAGATTGTCTATCGACTATCCATCTTGCAATTTACCCCCACTTGCGGAAAACTATCGAGAATCTGTGGCGGAATTGATTGACGCAACGGAATTTCCGGATATATTGAATGCTTGAACCGGTGGTTCTGAGGAGGATTTGTCGACACAATGTCGATTTGCAGGCAGCAGCAAGTCAGGCTTATCGTGGTTTTAACCAGGAGTCATTGCGATGTACCGTTCATTGAACTTTGTTTTGGTTGCCTTTGCAGCGTTCGTTTTGTCGTCAACTCCCTTGCATGCCGGTTTCGTCAACGGAAGCTTTGAAGCCCCTTCGATCGCTACCTGGGCCGTTGCCGGTCCTGGAGGTCAAGCAACCCCGAGCTTTGACGGTGAATTGCCGACCGATGGTGTCAAGATGGCGTTGATCGAGACGGAACCGGGATTGTCTGTCGCCATATTGGATTTGATCTCGGGCGGCGCGTTGGGGGTCGGACCCGGATACCTCGCGTCGGCTTTCCCAAGTGCAACAGAAGGTGCGTTGTTGTATCAAACGGTCACACTTTTTCCAGGTGAATCGGCGATCAGCTTCGATTGGAATTTTCTTACGAACGAGTTTACGCCTGACGCTAGTTTTAACGATTTTGCGATTGCGCATTTATTCAGCGGCGGGAGTTTGGTGGACTCAGCCATGGTCGACACATTTGGAACTTTTTCGGGTTCTGGCTCTCTATTTACCAGTCATACCGGTTGGAGTACGACTACCTTCACTGGATTGGCGCCCGGCGGCTATTCATTGCTGTTTGGCGTCTTCGACTACGGCGATACTGGCGTTTCTTCAGCCCTATTGGTTGACAACGTTCGGACCATACCCGAACCCAGCGCTGTTTTGCTTTCAGGACTTGCGGTAGGACTTGTCTCAAGTCGACGACGACGCATTTAAATCCCGATTGCTCAAGAATTCAACGATCCGCCGAAGGACCTTTGCCTTAAACTGCAAAGGTCTTTTCGTTTCCAATCGACCTTGGGTACTCTCCAGGGAAGTGGACGAATTCAACCTAGCGATTCAGAGGATTTTCGAGTAAGCGTCCGAGTTGGACGTTTCTGAATTGGATTTGGGGAAGTACCTTTGCACGCCCTTGAATCGATCCAAAATCCGTAACGTTTCATGCGATTGGAACGAATGTATCTCCCTTGACTAAGGCGAGCGCCACCCACATGTGGGCGTGTCGAATCGATAGCGGCCCCGTTGTTCACATTGAACCATGGAGTATCGCAATAGGCGTAGGACTTTTCTTCCACGCAGAGTATCATTTTGTCCCAGCTAAAAGCGAATTCGAATTTGTAGTCGTTTTGTTTACAAGAGAGAGGGCGGAGATCTTCCGCTTTGTGATTCTATGGCTGCTGCCGGAGTCTTGTTGGGTGTTGCCCTGCTGATCTACCTAGCTGTCCGCGGGGTAAATGTTCTGGTTGCTTCGCTGATCGCGGCGGTCGTCGTAGCTTTGACCAATGATGTTCCGCTGACCAAGGCAACGACGGAAGATTTCGTCGGCAGCATGATGAAATTTGCTGGCCAATATTTGCTGGTCTTCTTGATGGGAGCGATTTTTGGCCGAGTCATGGGTGAAAGCAAGGCTGCTGCATCCATCGCCCTAGCAGTCACGCGTTGGCTTGGCGCTGAGCGGGTCATGTGGGTAATGGTGCTGGCGTGCGCGCTGTTGACCTACGGCGGCGTCAACTTGTTTATCCTCATCTTCACGATCTACCCGTTGTCGATGAGTCTATTTCAGCACGCCAACTTGCCCAAACGATTGTTGGTCGGACCAATGTCGCTCGGAGCCGGAACGTTCACCATGACCGCGCTGCCTGGTTCACCGTCGATCCATAACATCATCTGCGCGAAGGGACTTGGGACATCGTTGATCGCTGGACCGTGGATTGGTTTGCTTGCGTCTGCAGTCATGTTCTTTCTTGGAATGTGGTACCTCGAGCGTGAACGCCGTAGAGCCGAATTGCGAGGCGAAAACTTTAAGCCTGGCCCCAATGATAGTGTTCCAGATCATGCGCCGGACCCCTGCAGCCTGCCGCATCCAGCTATTGCAATGATTCCACTTGTGGCGGTCTTGCTGACGATTGTCGTGCCCCTATGGGTCTCTGAATTGGCATACGCCAAGGCCGAAGAATTGCCCACGTTGCTTAAGTTCTCGAAAGAACAACCCATTCTTTGGATTTGTGTGGCGATGATCGTCGGCACGCTGCTGGGTTTGATCATCTTTGTTAAGACGTTGCCCAGCTACTGGGCGGTTATCAGTCGAGGGGCTGAGAATTCGATCATGCCGCTGGTCAACACGGCAGCCGTGATCGGATTTGGCGGTGTAGTCGGCGGTACTGAAGCCTTCAAGTGGTTCGCTGGGTTGATGATCGAGTCGAATTTGCCGCCGCTACTTTCAGCTTCGTTTTCAATCAACATCCTTTCAGGCATCGTCGGTTCAGCTTCCGGCGGACTTGGAATTTTTATGCAAGCGCTTGCGCCAAAATACCTTGAACTGGGTGTCGATCCGGCTACGCTGCATCGCGTTGTAGCAATCGGCAGCGGTGGCCTGGATAGCCTGCCTCATTCGGGTGCGGTCATTTCGTTTTTGACGGTACTGGGACTAACGCACCGTGAAGCCTACAAGGACGTATTTGTAATCACGGTTGTCATTCCGTTGATCGCACTGGCTGCGGTCTTGGTTTGCCTAGCTGCAATGGGTATTCGGTAGTCAAGCATGATTTACCCGGCTTGCTACGGCCAGTTACGATTTCCAAAGGCAACCTCAGAGCCTTTGAGCCGGATTAAATATTGTTCGACCGTCGTATGATTGCAGGCTGGATGGCGCGGGAGTACCAGTCGACCAGGGAATTTGGGTTGCCCTAATCAAATCTTTGAATTTCAGAACGATGAATCTACCTGCCGATCCGGAAACGTGGCGGGCCGCATTGCTGGAGGCTGGCTGGCTGAAGCGCGTTGAATGGCGGTCGCTTGTCGATTCGACCAACACTTGGGCTAGGCAATCGACGGATGGAGGGTTGCCGGCACTCTTTGTTGCGGATCAGCAAACGCACGGTCGCGGTCGCGGTGAAAATTCCTGGTGGTCGCCCTCGGGCTGCTTGATGATGACTCTGGCCGTTTCATCGACCACGTTGCCGACCGACCAAAGCAAGTGGAATCAACTCTCCTTGCTCGTCGGTCTGGCAGCGGCTGAAGCGATCGAGCGCGTTTGCCCGAACCTTTCCCTCCGGCTGAAATGGCCCAACGATGTTTACGTCGCGGGCTTCAAAGTAGGCGGCATTCTGATCGAGTCGGTATCCAGCGGCAGTGACACGCGGTTCCTAATCGGCGTTGGCATCAACGTGCACATCGATTGGTCGGCAGCACCTGAGGATGTCCGGCAACGTGCAACCTGCCTGACCAATCAGGCAGGCCGAGTCGTCCACACGACAGAGATCCTAATCCAACTGATTCAGTCGCTACGCGAACGCATTGTTAGTTGGCAACCCACTAAGTCTGATTGGCTGGAACTCTGGCGAGACCGATGCCTGCTCACGGGGAGAATCGTTTCAGTATCGAGCCAGGCATATTCAGACGACCCGGACAATCATTCGTGGCTGGGCAGGTGTGAAGGCGTTTCGAGTGACGGGCGGTTACTGATAAGACGAGAGCAAGGTGAAGTGATCGCGGTCGGCGCAGGCGAAGTGCGACTTAAGCATGATTTGTTGGGCTAATCCAATACCTGCGATCAGTTCGCCATCCCAGGTTGTCTGATGAACAATTCAGAACTCGGCACGAGCTGACTGCGCAGCGACGCTCCTACGGGCTTCGATTGAGGTTTCGATTGCGACGAATCCTTGGTTGAATTTAAAGGATGCGTGGCAAAGGCAGCGGGCTGGGTGGCCGTTGTCTCCTCAGCTCCGGGTGACCGGGCGGCGTAGTTGTGATCGGGCCATTGAACCTGAGACTTCAATGCTGCCAACGATTGCTGCACAGGTGGAGACGTATCGTAGTTTTCAGAAAACGGTGAGTATCGATCCAGTTTGGTCAAATCGTATTTCGATTCACTGGGAATGTCGGTCGCCGCGTCGGTCCAGGTCTTGAGAGGCGCAGGGCGTCGGGTTGAAGGCAATTCCTTCGAATACGATGGGCTTTTCGCCGTGATCAGCGCGTCGAGCGGGCTTGGTCGGCGCGCCCATTCCGGGAATTCTGGTTCTGCGCCCGGTGAGGGTTGTAGCTTTGCTGGATCCATCGACGATGCGTGCGTTTCATCTGAAGAACCTGAAGAAGCGACTGAATGGGACGTACCAGAAACTCCGGATGAAGCCTCCGGAAGCGATCGACTTTTCAAGAAGATCAATGACAATGCCACGCACACCCCGGGTATGAGGACTGCCCAGCCGCGCGGACCTAGTCTAGTCAAATCATAACGCCTCACACGTACTCTCCGCTAAAGCTTGGGCCGCGGCAGTGCAAGTGCGTGCAGGCAGCATACTCCGCCCATCGTCAATAACGCCCAGCCTAACCAATTGGGTGGCTTGACGGTCTTCCTAGGCGATGGAGCCAGATTCAGATACATCTCCGTCGCCGTGTCCGTGCTTGCCAACTGCGTATCCTTGGCAATGCGTGCCAGCGCTCGCGTGCTCGACTCATTGAGCACAAACGATTCCACCATGCGAAACTGAACCCCCATCAGGAAGATCAAAAGTCCGACCATGAAATACCGATTGCGATCAAAGTCCATCAATAGGCCTCCTAAAGATAATGCGTTTCCTTTCATTTATCGTTCGTAGACATTGGCAACGCACACCTCCAACGGCAGATTTTGCTTTACAATCGTTGAATCGGAATTAGCGAAGTGTGAAGCGTTTTTTGTAGTTCCGCCTCCTAAATTTTCGAATTGCCATTTGCATTTTTCGTTTTACGAGTCCTTCATCAATCGCTCAGTTTCTACGATCGCCAAGCTTGGGACCCAAATATCAAGACCTGTGATGACCAATGCCACCCGCTCACATCGAACCGCCTCGAGCACTTGGTTCGGCCCGGTTTCCTCATGCTTTTACGCAATATTCGTGTTGGGCATCAGCGCGGGCCTTCTGTTTTGCAATTCGTTAACCTCGTTCGTCCTTTACGGTGCGATACCGAAGCCCGAGGACCAGGCGTTCATGGCAGCCATCGCTCAACTCTTTTTCTATCTCATGCCAATTGCACTTACGTTTTTGCAGTGGTATTTGATTGACTACATGTTGCGACTCTTCCGGAAATAAAAGTCAAAAGGAAAGTCAAAAGGGGTCAGGTCTCTTTTTGTAAAAGAGACCTGACCCCTTTTCTGCACTAGGGCACACGACGTCCAAAGGGGAGAGAATCGATGGCGGTTAAGATACCGTGAGCTTTGTGCCAAGTTTCCTGCTCTTCGAGCGCCGGGTCGCTGTCGGCAACGATTCCGCCGCCAACTGGGACTTGCCACCAGCCATCGCAAGCCGTGATTGTACGAATCAAGATGTTCAAATCGACATCTCCAGCATAGCTGATCAACCCCAAGCTCCCGCAATAGGCTCCGCGAACGGTCGGCTCCATCTCGGAAATAATCTCCATGGCGCGAATCTTGGGTGCACCGGTAATGGAACCGCCGGGAAATGTTGCCTTCAATACATCTAGCACGGTTTGATCGTCCGCCAGTTTCGCTCGCAAAACGCTGACGAGATGCCAAACATGCGGGTAGCGTTCCAGAGCCGCAAGCGAGGTGACTTTCACTGAATCAGCCTCAGCTACCCGAGACAAGTCGTTCCTCAGCAGATCAACGATCATCACGTTTTCGCTGACGTCCTTTGGGCTTTGTTGCAAGAGTTGCGCAATGCCCGCGTCAGCTAGTGGATCGGACAACCGCGGGCGTGTGCCTTTGATCGGCCTAGTTTCAATCGCAGAATCTCGAACGGAAAGGAAACGTTCTGGCGAAGAACTGATCAGTTGAATCCGACCGAAATCGGCGTAGCCCGCAAAGGGAGCTGGGCTGATTCGACGCAAGTGAAGTGCTAAGTCTTCAGGCTCACAAATTGCAGGTCGAAGCAGTCGCTGCGAGAGGTTTACTTGAAAGATGTCGCCGGCATGCACGTACTCGACACACCGCGCCACAGCCTCGCGATATCGCTCCGGCGAAAAATTGCTCGTCCACTCTTTCGACCACCGGGTTGGATATTGCGGCGCAAGGCGCGTTGCAGCTCTGCGGTACTCACGACTCAGCCGCTGGACCTCGGTCAGGCTTGGCCGTGAAAGTTCATCTAAGTCGAGGACTGCCAGAAACTCGCGCAACCTCCGATAAGCATGCTCTTGGCGTGCGATCGGATCTCGATGCGGCCAACCTTGTGAAACGATGTAACCTTCACCGCTCGCATGATCCCACCCTAGGCACACGTCATACAGGCCGAGCATCGCCAGTGGTAGATTGAAATCGTTTTGCGGCGTCTGCGGAATCGCTTCGAAACCCGCGCCAAATTCGTAGCCGAACCATCCCATCCATCCGCCTTGCATGGGTGGCAAACTGGGCAGAGCGGGTTGATAAAACTCATCGAGCGAACGCAGAACCGTTTGGAGCGCGGTCGCCGACTGCTGCTCGACACGCAATGTACGAAAGGGCATGGCCGACATGTAACTGTAACGGCTCAACTCTTCGTATTGCAAGCTGCTATCCAACCACACGCATGAGGGAAGTCGCGATAACCGGTGAAAACAATAGATCGGCGTCCAACTGGATGGCAAACGACGAACCAATGGCTGCGGAGAGGCGAGCAAATGGTCGGTTGTGATCCGTCGAGATGAAATGTGTGTATTCACCAAACTCATGGCCGAACTTGGAATCGCGGCTTCCACAAATCGCTAACTCGGAGGAGACGATGCTTGTTCCAAAACTTCTTCAGCCACGAAAATCGGCAAGGGTGGATTGAAGGTAACGGCAACCGCCAACGCATCGCTCGGTCGTGAATCGATTTCAATGACTTCTTCGCCGCGCCGCATTTGCAGTTTCGCAAAATAAGTGTGCTCGCGCAGTTCGCTGATGAGCACGCTTTCGACAGTCGCGCCAAGGCCGTCTGCAACCGCCACGATCAAATCGTGCGTCAGTGGTCGAAGCGGTTTGAACTCCGTCTTGATACGCCGATCGATGCTGGTGGCTTCAAAGATTCCGATCAGAATCGGAAATTGCCGTTCGCCTCCGATCTCTTGCAAGTAGACAACCTGGTTGTCGCTGATCTCGCTAATGATAATGCGAGCAAGTTGCATTGGAATAGTCATAGCAAAAGCCAGTCGCCCACTTTCAGGGTTGATTTTTCAGTTCGCAACGAAGAATTTTACGATCGAACACGGGGCCTATCAACAAGACATTTCCAGAGACGGCCGCGACGCTCGATGCCGACAATTGCGAACCGTCGTCGAGTAGCACTTCTTCACGACTCCAGACTCCAGAACCGTCCTGGCTAATCTTATAGACTTGCGAGGGCGCTAGTCGGCGAGTGTCTTGAGAATGTCTGACGAACGTCAAGAGTTTCGGATGACAACCAACCCACAAGTTTCCGGCCTCGTCCAATTCGATGTTGTCCACACCGGTCTTCATGTCGATTCTTTGACTAGCAGTCAAGCTGCCATCCGCCGGGTTGCGATCGTAAACATGAATCGCCTGATCGATGGTCGCAGCCACATAAACCTTCATTCCGTCGGAAGATAGGGCGATTCCATTTGCATAGGCCAACCCGCTGGCTACCGTGCGATACGAATCGCCGTCAAAGTACACCACATTGCTCTTGGCCAGTCTTAGATAGTCCTCAATCGCGCGCCCTGTCGCATCGGCCGATCCGTGATCGTTCGTGAAGTAGAATCGATTCTCGTCTATGCCCGCTACGTCATTCGGACTAATAATTTCCGGAGCGTTGGAGAAAGTTTGAAGCAATTTGAGCCTTGCATCGTCGGTGAACTCATAAAGCAGAATGCGATTCTGTCTCTTGTTGGGATCAGACGAATAGTGATCCACTGCGTACAACAGTCGACGCCCGCCTGGCAATGCAATCAGTGAAATTCCGTGAGGAGCAATCGGTTCATCTGGATCTCGCACGATCAAAACTGGTTTTGAATTGGGATCGTTCACGTCCAAACTGTAGAAAGCACCGACTGCATCCTTGTCGCCCGATGTCCGAGCTACGCGGTCGTCCGCGCTGATCAACGCGACATTATTTTCCCGGTCGATTGTGATGTCCTCACCTCCGACGATTTTGTCGATTGTTTGTACAGTCCCCGAGAAGTGTGGTTTTAGACTCTGAAATTCACCTACATCCCAACCCAACTTGAGCACCCACCCGACGATCGCTACCACCAACCCCAACACGATCCAGAGCCAAGCTCTGGACTTGGGTTTTTCGCGGGTTAAAGGTTCGACTTTACCATTCATCGCTCGTCTCCGTGATTTCGATCCGAGTTTCTCGTTTGATTCCTTTTCGATCTATCATATCCATATTCAATCGACGCGACAGGTATTAAAGTCCGCTCGTATTTTCGCACGGAACTTGGGTCGTCGTAGTGACGCAGGCCAGTCATCAATTTGATGTCCATATTCAAGGTTAGCCTGGCAGATTTTGGAAGCTCATGTTGTGGCTCGCCATTCCAAGTACGTCAAGTCAAGTTCACTTTAGAACTGGGCAAACGTTTGGAAAATCTCACGAAATACAACTTGAACTCGCTCAGCTTTCGATGCATCCCAGGACTGATTCAATTCGTCCATGTAAGCTGCCTGAGACAATTCGATCTGCAATGCGCTAATTCCCTTTTCCGGTTCTGCATAGTGCCGCGTGATGTAGCCCCCGATGAATCGCCCATTGACAACGTGTGAATACGGATGGCGTTTCAATACGGGGAGCAATTTCTGGATTAGAGAATCCACGCAACTTTGGCCGTAATTGGTCCCCAAATTGAAGTCGGGTAGCACTCCATCAAACAGTCTGGGAACTCTCGATCGAATTGAATGGGCGTCGATCAACATGACGTGCGGAAACAACTTTTGCAATCGCTCCAGTTCTAAACGCAATTGCTGATGATAGGGATGCCATAGATGTTCCAATCGGTCTGCCAATTCTTCGTGATTTGGCAAGCCATTCAAGTAGACTGGATTGCCATCAAAGTTGGTTTCGGGGAACAATCCAGTCGTGGCTTGTCCGGGGTAAAGCGACTGGTTATCCGACGGACGGTTTAGATCGATGACAAATCGCGAGTAGTTGCCAACAAGCCAGCTCGCCTGCTTCAATTCTGGGACGTCGTACAATCGGTCGACAAACCAATCCGTATCGCAAACCGACTTGCCTACAGCGGTCATCGTCTCGGCAATTTGTTCCGGAATAAATGTGCCCACATGTGGGAAGCTAACAAGGATCGGTAACGATCCCCGCCGGAACTGAAACGGAGCTTCGGAAAATGGATTCGGCATACTTGTCGGTCAATCATTGGGCATGGATGCGCGCTGGAGGCAATTGGCTTCCGTGAAGCCAGAAAGTCGGCTATTATATTCCGGCAGCGTTCTTCCTTGGATAGGCATTAAAACGTGTCTGGATGCACGGTGAATATTGAATCATCAAAGCATTATGTCAACCATCCACCATCCGACCACGATCAAGGCACCGACCGGCACAAAGCTGCGATGCAAGAGCTGGTTGACCGAAGCTCCGCTCAGAATGCTCATGAACAACCTCGACCCCGACGTTGCCGAACGTCCGGAGGACCTGGTCGTGTATGGTGGTATTGGCCGAGCGGCTCGCAACTGGGAATGCTACGAGAAAATCGTCGCAGCTCTGGAACGACTCGAAACGGATCAAACACTGCTCATCCAGTCGGGGAAACCGGTCGGGATTTTTCGCACCCATTCGGATGCGCCGCGCGTCCTGCTGGCCAACAGCAACCTAGTGCCGCACTGGGCAACCTGGGAACACTTCAATCAATTGGACCGCGCGGGTCTGATGATGTACGGTCAGATGACGGCAGGTTCTTGGATCTACATCGGCAGCCAGGGAATTGTGCAGGGCACCTACGAGACTTTTGTTTCGATGGCAAAGACGCATTTTGACGGCAGTTGGGCGGGGCGATGGATTTTGACTGCGGGGCTGGGTGGGATGGGCGGCGCTCAACCCTTGGCGGCAACCATGGCCGGTGCAAGCATGCTGGCCATCGAATGTGATCCCACGCGAATCGAAAAACGCATCCAGACCGGCTATCTCGATTGCCAAACCGATTCTCTCGACGATGCGATGTCGATCATCCGACAAGCGACCGATTCAGGAAAACCTGTTTCAGTCGGCTTGCAAGGCAACGCCGCCGAATTACTTCCAGAAATGGTCGCGCGCGGGATTCGTCCGGACGCGGTGACGGACCAAACGTCCGCTCACGATCCACTGAACGGCTATTTGCCGATGGGTTGGTCGTTAGAACAAGCAGTCCAAATGCGTCAGACCAGTCCAAACGAGGTCACGAAAGCGGCCCGAGAATCGATCGCGATCCATGTACGAGCCATGCTTGAATTTCATCGCATGGGCATCCCAACAGTCGACTACGGCAACAACATTCGGCAAGTGGCTCAAGAGGAAGGCGTTCAAGATGCCTTTGATTTTCCGGGCTTTGTTCCAGCTTACATTCGTCCGCTGTTTTGCCGCGGCGTTGGACCATTTCGTTGGGTTGCGCTGAGTGGTGACCCAGACGATATTTACGCCACTGACCAAAAGGTCAAAGAGCTAATGCCTAACGACAAGCCATTGCACCAATGGCTCGACATGGCCCGCCAGCGCATTCAATTTCAAGGCTTGCCGGCCCGCATTTGCTGGGTTGGTTTGGGCGATCGGCATCGACTCGGCCTAGCCTTCAACGAAATGGTTCGCAGTGGTCAGGTCGCAGCCCCCATCGTCATTGGCCGCGATCACTTGGATTCGGGATCCGTCGCTAGTCCAAATCGCGAAACGGAATCCATGATGGACGGCAGCGACGCCGTGTCGGATTGGCCACTTCTGAACGCGCTACTCAACACCGCCAGCGGTGCGACTTGGGTCAGCTTGCATCACGGCGGCGGAGTTGGCATGGGGTTTTCTCAGCACTCTGGAGTCGTCATCTGCTGCGATGGGACGAAGCAAGCCGACGCCCGAATCGCGCGCGTCCTGTTCAATGACCCCGCGACGGGCGTCATGCGTCACGCCGATGCTGGCTACGAAATCGCCATCGAGTGTGCAAATGAAAAAGACCTAGATTTGCCAATGATCCGGACGCATGGCCAGCGACCCTAGTCGCTGCTGAGTTGCGACTGGAAACTCAATCAATTCGAATCATGACCGATCGCGATTCATGAAAATGGAAATCACCCCCGGCGGCATCACATCATCTCAACTGCGTCAGTTCTATACGCAGGGTGCAAGAATTGAACTTGCGGAGTCATGCTGGCCTGCGGTCGAAGCCTCACGGCGGGCTGTGGACGAAGTAATTCAGCGCGACGAGACTGTTTATGGCGTGAATACCGGGTTCGGTTTGTTGGCTAGCGAACGCATTTCCGTGAGCGACCTGGCGCAACTTCAAGTCAACCTAGTGCGATCGCATTCGGCAGGAACCGGCGATCCGTTGCCCCCAATCGTGGTTCGATTGATTTTGCTACTGAAACTGGCCTCGCTCGCACGAGGTTACTCGGGAGTTCGCCGCGAAGTAATCGAAATTCTGCTCAGGTGCATTAACCTTAACTTATTGCCCTACATCCCAGGGCAAGGGTCCGTCGGGGCCAGCGGCGATTTGGCACCATTGGCACACTTGTCATTAGCCCTGATCGGCGAAGGCGAGTTTTTAAAATTAGAAGAAGTTCACCGGGACAATTTGGCGAGTGAATGCAATTTCCCCGTGCGGGCGGACCGCTCCACGAGCTTGGCTAGTTTGGAATCGCATGGAATTGAACCGCTAAAATTGGAAGCCAAAGAGGGTCTGGCCCTGCTCAATGGCACGCAAGTCTCCACAGCCTTAGCCTTGGTGGGATGGTTCAAGGCTCAAACTGCTTTTCGAGCCGCGATCGTATCGGGTGCGTTGTCCGTCGACGCAGCTCGCGGCAGCGATACACCCTTTGATGCGCGAATTCACGAGGTGCGAAATCATTCAGGTCAAATCCGCTGCGCCGAATTGTATCGCGACTTGTTGTCCGGTAGCCAGATTCGGGATTCGCACCGGAATTGTTCACGCGTTCAAGATCCGTATTCACTGCGGTGCCAGCCTCAGGTCATGGGGGCATGCCTGGAAAGTTTGCTTCATGTGGGCCGAATCTTGCTCAACGAAGCCAATGCGGTCTCTGACAATCCACTTGTGTTCGCCGCTGACCAGCAGATCCTATCCGGAGGCAACTTTCACGCGGAACCGGTGGCGTTGGCAGCCGATTTAACCGCCATTGCAATTGCCGAAGTTGGATCGTTGTCTGAACGCCGTATCGCACTAATGATTGACAAGCATCTTTCTGAATTGCCGCCGTTTCTAGTCAAAAGCGGCGGATTGAATTCAGGCTTCATGATTCCACAAGTCACGGCTGCAGCACTGGTCGCTGAGAACAAACACCTTGCGAATCCGTGCAGTACGGACAGTTTACCGACCAGCGCCAATCAAGAAGACCACGTGAGCATGGCTTGCCATGCCGCTCGACGGCTAATACCGATGGTCAAGAATCTGGAATCCATCCTAGCCATCGAGCTGCTCGCAGCCTCGCAAGGCATCGATTTCTTGCGACCACTTCGAAGCAGCCCCAAACTAGAGGCCGCCTACGCAATGGTACGCGAAGCTGGTGCCTTCTATGAAAACGACCGCACATTTCATCAAGAGATCGAGCGGGTGCGCGAGTCGATCGTTGGTTCGCCCAAGCGACTCGAGCAAGTTGTGTCGTTGGAAGAAATTTTCGAAGGATGATCCACGCGAATCGAGGGCGACACGGCACGCCGCTATTCAATCATCTAACTTCAGCGCTTCCCCGATAGGCTCGAAAGAATGCGCGAGCGGTGGGGTGCCAAGCGATGCCCTGCCAATGAGCAGCTTCTTCGGCGGTCCAGAGTTTACCAAGCGCCATCACTTCAGGACTGTAAAGTGCACGAAGCGTTTCATTGACGAGCACTTCGGTAGCGTCTTCGCGGCAAACCAGGAAGGCTGCAGTCGCGATCGTGCTGACGCCCGACGGATTGATCGAGCACTTCGGGTAGTCGCTTGGCTGAACGTAGAAGGTGTGGAACGAAGGCTCTTTCAACGCGAACTCCCACGGATCCGGTAGCGACATAAGTTGAAACGTACCCGACAATAAGAGCTTCTGAACTTCTTCTGATCCGACTCCTGTGACAAGGATTGCGGCGTCAATGGAAGGCTCCTCTTGTGGCTTGAACGCCGACTTCCATTGCTCCTCCGTTACGACAGCGAGCTCCTCAAGCGGCACGCCTTGGTCTTTTAGTAACCGCAATGCGGTCGAACGGGACCCGGCCTTTTCTCGCCCCATATACACTCGGCGACCGCGCAAATCATCCAGCGAGTCAAACGAAAGATCGGTGCGACACAAGATGTGAACGACTTCGTAAAACAAAGGAGCGATGACGGCTACCTCCAACTCGCCCGCCATGTCAGCCTGGATCATCGCAAGCTCAGCCGTGCCTCCGCTCAAATACCCGATATTGTCACGTGCCCCCTGCGTATTGAAGAGTTCGACATTGCTCCCGGTGTGCGAGTTGAGTACACCCGCCAGAGTATTGGCCACCGTTTCGTAGTGGCCGCCTTCCACACCTGCGGCTAATCGAACCACTCGCGGCATTCGGTGGCTAAACCAAAAATTCAGGGGCAATAAGACAAGCAGCCAAGCAAACAACATCAAACTGCCTGCCGTAATCAATCCGCGTTGAACCCAACGATGCGTGTCGGTTGGCTCAATCACGCGATGGTCCATCATGGCGCCTACAACGGGAATTCCGAGCACCCAGTCCCAGGCCCTTCGCCATTTTGGAATCGGTCGCGCCGAAATGGGAAGCCCTTTGAGAAAGAGATCGAGATCTGCCCCCAGGGCCGCTGCCGACTGATACCGTTTTTCAGGCGACTTTTGCATGCACAACCCGATAATTGTTTCCAAATCCTCAGGCAAATCAGGCCGAGTGGATCGAAGCTTGGGAGGGGCGCGGTGAATTACGTGCAGCAACGTTTGCAGAACGGTATCGCCTTTAAACGGAGGCGATCCGGCGAGAATCGTGTAAAGCACGGCCCCCAACGAATAGACGTCCGTCGCATAATTTTGCTCGTCGTTATTTCCAGCGGCTTGCTCGGGAGACATGTAGCTCGGCGTCCCTAGCGCGGCTCCACTCGCAGTAAGCCCATTTTCTTTGCCGACGGTTTTTGCCAGCCCAAAATCGGTGATACGAATGGCATCGCTTGGATCCACCAACAGATTTGCAGGCTTCAAATCTCGATGCAAAATCCCTCGATCGTGCGCAAACTGGATGGCTTCAGCCGCATCACGCACGTACCGCGCGGCTCGCTTGCCGTCCATGCGGCCCTGCCGCATCAATTTATCGAGGTCTGTACCTTCAATATAGTCCATCGAAAAGTAATGGTGCCCGTCGTGCTCGCCGCACTGAAACACGGTCACAATTCGAGGATGATTCAAACGAGCGGCACTGCGGGCCTCCGTGTAAAAGCGAGCGACTTCCTCGTCACTTGCCAATGCCCCCGATCGAATCATCTTGACGGCCACAAGGCGATCCAACTGGATTTGGCGCGCAAAGTAAACAACTCCCATGCCGCCGCGGCCCAACACGCGAATCAACTCGTATTCACCAAAAAGACGCGGCAATTTGGCTTGCGACGAATCTTCGCCAGCTGTTGGCTCTGAAGCCGCCTTGTTCAATAAAAAGGGTTGAGTGTCGCTGTGCGGATCGATACCGGATGAACTGTCAACCGACAGATCGGCCGACATGAGCCTAATCGGACTTGGGCTGCTGGTCGCCGCATCGATCGATGGGCCAAAGATGTGAGAAAATCCGGGCTGAGGCGGATTTGCCCGCGATTGCTGAGTCACTTGGTCCAATAGGTCCGCGATCGAAAGCAATTCCGACAGTTGGTCGCGCAATTCAGGCGAGTATCGCTCCAGGAATGACTTGCGATCAGGGGGACTACCGGCATCAACGTTGGATAGATAATCAGCGAGAGCTTGATCTAGCTCCGATTCCGGAATTTTGTCGCTTGAATCTGCCACAAACGCCACCGAATTTTTCGCGCGCCGCCCCCTACCCACACATTTCTATTATTACCATTCGACCAGAAAAGGCGAATCTTGGTAAGAGCCAGCCAGGTTGATCCGTTCGGGCTTGGCTAGGCAATTCGCGCTACACTCCCAAAAACTCGCCGGAATGGCGTGAGGACTTCGATTTTCGACGTAAGCCAGGGCGCGACTCACATTAAAGAAAGCGACCGCGAAGTTCGGATAACTCCGTCAGCAGTTCCTTGGGTCTTCCCGACCCGTCCCAAAGCCCGCTGGACGGAGTGGCACCCGGGTATTTGTCGGAAAGCTGATCCCAGATAACGGCGTGAATGGACGGCTTGGAAAGGAGCATCGCAACGAGCGCCTCGGGCGGTAAGCAACCCGGTTCATATCCCAAATCGCTGGGAACGAATTCGGAGGAATTGCTATCTCGCGAAGATCGCCAATCGGAAACGCGTGAACCGCTGCGCGTTGCGGCGTCGGTTGGCGAAGTGACATAGATGATCAAGGGCATTCCTAACATTGCCCATCGGTCGACCAGGCGACTGACATCGATCAAGTCTCTGAAGAATGAACCGCCAGGCCAAGCATCGAATGACAGTTCCAGTGCTAAGCCGCTGATTCCCAAGTCGGCGCGGATGAGTGCATCCGCAAAATGGATAGGAGAAATTCCACCAGCGTGTTCTCGCAGATATTCACCCCATGGTTGTTCAACGGTCAGTACCACCGGAGTCCGTTTATCGGCTTGACGAACTGTTGAAACTACCGCCACGGCCATCCTCAAAACCTCTTCATCGCTCCAATGCATCGAACTGGGGGAATTGAGACCGACAGCGCAGTTCCAGATGTGAGCTTTTCCGCGATATCGCTCCACCACTTTCTCGGCGTGTCGGCAGGCGGCATTCAGGATGCTTTTGTAGTCCTCGCCGAGCAACACCATCCACTGGGGAAATCGCGACGGGCGAAAATCCACCAATGGACCAAGGATGAGTTTCAACTGATGCTCAGTCGCCCATTGGACTTGCGCGTCAAACTCCGAAAAGCTTGACAGCCCGGACGAACGTTCGACTTGGCCAAAGTCAGGTTTTACGTTGAATACATTGAACGAGCTTCGAAGTTTGTCGGAATACGTCGAGAGATCGATCTGGCTTGGCAGGCTCACGCCGAGCAACGTCGTCAACGGCCCGTCTTCATTTTGGCGTCGCCCTGTAAGGGCCTGCTCCGCAAAGGCTTGGCACAGTAGGTTGCTGGCTTTTAGGGCAAGTTCGATGGACTGCCCAGCCAAGTTCTCTTGCTGGCGGATCTCACGTGAAAAGGTCACGCTGCGAAGGAAAGTTCGGAGGCTTTCTTCAGCCAACGGAAAAAACTCATCGGGCACCTTCAAGCCAATTCGCTGCCATTCGGCGGTTTGCCATTGCAGCCGGCCGACCGTTCCACGAGCTAATTCGACCGCCAGACCATACGGCTCGTGCCTTTCGCGGAGGCTGCTCGTGGATAGGCACACATTGCCGACAGCACGAGTCGACCAGACGATATTGACTTTGCCCGACTCGTCAATCTCTCGCATGATGATAAACTGGTCGCTTTCGATGCTGTGTTGGCAGTGCCAGGGTACGCCTTCGATACCCGTGATGTACGCCGTCTGCCAGACTCGCGGATCGACGCCGAGGGTATCGGAAACATTGAATCGAAACTGGCCCATGTGCGATCAGTGTCCGTAGAAAATGAAGAATGACGCAAGAATTTAGACGATTTGCCTCAATGGATCAATCATAAGATCAATGAACCTGCCGACTTCGGACCTGCTTTCTATCGTGATCGACACAAACTTAGCTTACCCCAAACGCTGCGGTAAAGTACGAGACGTGTATGACGTGGGAAGCCATTTGTTGATCGTGAGTACGGATCGCATTAGCGCATTCGATTGGATTTTGCCTAATGGCGTACCTGGAAAAGGTATTGTACTGAATCAGTTGTCCAAATTCTGGTTCGAGCATTTGGAAGTGGCCAACCACATGATTTGTACCGAGCCACCGGCTGACTTGAACATCACGCCAGACCAGCGGCAGCAACTTCGGGGGCGAACCATGTTAGTTCGCAAAGCTCAGGTAATCCCCTTTGAGTGCGTGGTTCGAGGCTACCTGGAAGGCTCTGGGTGGCGGGAGTATCAAGAGGGTGGGAGCGTCTGCAGTGTGAGTCTGCCGCCCGGCTTGAAACAATGCGATCGATTGCCCGAACCAATTTTCACTCCGGCAACCAAGGCTGAAGAAGGTCACGACATCAATATTTCTTTCGATACGATGGCTGGCAGCTTAGGGACTGACATGTCTAGCCGCTTGCGGGATCTAAGCTTAGACGTCTACCAACAAGGTAGCCGGTGGGCACTTGAACGCGGCATTGTTATCGCTGATACGAAATTCGAATGGGGCATTTCCGATGGCCAACTGATCCTGATCGATGAAGTACTCACGCCCGACAGCTCGCGCTTTTGGCCGCTTGACCAGTACCAGCCGGGTCACAGTCAACCTTCGTTTGACAAGCAATTCGTCCGCGAGTGGTTGTTGTCGACGGATTGGGATCGCAACAGCCGTCCGCCAGCTTTGCCTGAGGAAGTGATTAGCCGTACTCGTGAGAATTATTTGAGCGCCTATCGACAGTTAACCGGGATAGACCTCGAGCAGACGTTAGATCGATAGGCGGCACACCAACTTTGACTCAACCTTCAATCGAACCCGATCCCTATGAACCGCCGCAGCCATTTGACTTGCCCGTCGATAGCGCCAGCGCTGCCCAGTTTGTTGAACCCCAAAAACGTAAAGCGGCCTTGGGCTTCATTTTTATCGTGGCGTTGCTGGACGTTCTGTCGCTCGGGTTGCTGATTCCGGTTGTTCCGCTGCTCATCGAACAATTCTTGGATGGCGATACGGCCAAGGCTTCGCAGGTCGCTGGCCTATTTGGTACGGTTTGGGCATTGATGCACTTCATCTTCGCGCCAGTCCTCGGCACTCTGTCGGATCGATTTGGACGCCGCCGAGTGATTCTGATTTCATGCACGGGATTGGGTTTGGACTACCTGATCCTGGCCGTCGCGCCCAATTTGTGGTGGCTTTTTATTGGCCGCATTTTGTCAGGGATCACAGCCGCCAGTTTTTCGACGGCCAGCGCTTACGTAGCGGACGTAACGCCACCCGAAAAGCGAGCGGCGGCCTTCGGGATGTATATTGGATCCGCCTGGGGGCTTGGGTTTGTGCTCGGTCCGGCTATTGGAGGCGTGCTCGGCGAAATCGGGCTGCGAGTGCCTATGTGGTGTGCGGCAGGCTTGACGCTGGTCAATGTGTTGTACGGTTATTTCATTTTGCCGGAGTCGCTGGCTCCTGAAAATCGATCGAAGTTCTCTTTGGCCAATGCCAATCCCATCGGCTCGCTGAAACTATTGAGATCTCAGCAAGGTCTGTTTGGCTTGGCATGCGTGCTCTTGATTTATCAGTTGGCTCATCAAGTCATGCAAAATGTTTTTGTACTTTACACGAAACATCGATATGAATGGACGCCGAAAACAGTCGGAGCGTGTCTGTTTACGGCGGGCGTGTTGTCGGTCATCATGCAAGCTTTCGTTGTTCGAAAAACAGCCGCGTGGCTCGGCGAATGGCGAATGGTGCTCATCGCGTTAACTTTCGGAGGGCTTGGCTATGCCCTGTTCGGGCAAGCTCCAACCGGCATGCTTTTCTGGGCAGGAATCCCAGTCTATTCGCTTGCCGGCTATTTCAATCCAGGTATCCAAGCGTTGATGACTCGGCGAGTCGGTCCTGACAGCCAGGGACAATTGCAAGGAGCGAACAGCTCGATCATGGGAATTGCCGGAATGATCGGTCCAACCATTTTTACGTCGATCTTCGCCATGGCCATCGCCGATTCGCTGCCAACGCAGTTGCCAGGAGCTCCCTTTTTTTTATCGGCTTTCTTGCATCTCATTGCGATCGGAGTGCTTGTTCAATTGTGGCGTAAGTCAACCCCGTAGCGGTTCGCTATAATGAGCCTATGGGCGACATTGAACATTCCGATCAAACGAATCTCGATACCACGATTGAGCACATGCCACCGGCGCTCGAACAAATCGAACGCACGATTCAAGCCAACTACGATCAGCTTGAAATGTGCATCGAACGTGCCAGAGCGATTGTTCCTGTATCCGACGTTAAGCAACTTTTGGAATTGCTGCCGCCAGGCTCGATCGAATCGCAGCGTTTCTTGCTGGGCGAATTGATCAAACTCGACATGGCTGCAGCGTCCGAGTCGAGAATACCTACCGATCAGACTACACCCGGTGATACGTCGCCCCGCTTGTTAGAATTCTACCTGCCGGCATGCAGTAATTGGTTGACCCCGGAAGACCTTCCCCTTGACTTGGTTCTGGAGGAGATGCGACTTCGCCGCGCCAGCGGTGATGTAATGAATCTGACGGAGTATCGCCAGCGTTTCCCGCAATGGGCGGATGCTTTGGCTGACATGAATCGCCAGAGCCAGGGCGATGCGCAAGCGGGAGTCAGCCCGCGAAGCTTAAAACCCGGATTGCCTGAGTTGGTGGCCGGACAAACGATCGACGATTTTCAGATTATTCGATGTCTTGGACGCGGTGGATTCGCTCAGGTTTATCTCGCCTACCAACCGTCGATGCAGAGGCACGTCGCGTTGAAAGTTACACAATTCAGCAGCCAAGAGCCACAAACCCTTTCGCAATTGGACCATCCAAATATTGTTCGCGTATACGATCAGCGTACACTGCCATCGCTGGAAATTCATCTGCTGTACATGCAAGCAATTCTGGGCGGCACACTGGCCAGCGTAGTCAAAGCCACGCGAACCAAACAGCTCGCCGAATTGAATGGAAGCGACGTATTGGCAGCCGTCGACGCTTCGCTGATCGAGGCGCAACAGCAACCGCCCGAACGGGGCGCGGATCCGCTGCGGTCCATGAACTGGGCAGCTACCACAGCTTGGATCGGCGCAAAACTTGCCGAGGGACTTCAAGCGGCCCATGATCGCGGAATTTTGCACTTGGATGTCAAGCCAGCCAATGTATTGCTTGCCCCAACCGGTAGCCCCAAGTTGGTCGACTTCAACGTGAGTGATCGCGGATTGAGTTCGCTCCGTGAGAAGCGCGTTGGCGGCACATTGCCCTATATGTCACCGGAACATCTAAGTGCGGCTAGCGAATCGCCGGAACTTAGCCGAGTCGACCAACGAAGCGATTCTTTTTCCTTGGCCGTTACACTTTGGGAGCTATGGCAAGGCGAACGACCGTGGCCGATGGCCTCTGTTCCGGACACGTGGAGCAATGCCATTCAAGATCAACTCAGCGCGCGTCAGCTCGACTTCACTTGCAGGCGCGTCGACACCAGCGCCGAAGGCATTTGGCTTGAACGGGTGCTCCGATCAACGATGGATCCCGACCCTAACGTGCGCCCCCAGTCGTGCCAAGAACTGGCCACGCGGCTCGTGCTGACTCACCACCCGGAACTGGTCTCTCGATTCACCCCTTCCAATGATTCACTCGCCGGGCATCTGCTTAGGATGCCTGTTCTCCTTGCGACATCGCTGGTCTCCTTTTTGAGCAACGGCCCCATGGGAGCCATCAACTTTTTCTACAATCGAGAAGTGATCGTTCGCCAGTTTAAAGAGTTGTTACCACAATTTAGAGATATTTCGATCGTCTTGAACTCGATCGCCTTTCCGGTGGCTGGGGCACTATTGATCTTATTCTGCTGGCTCGTCCAACGAAGCTTAAAGCGTGCACACGCCGGGGCGATTGCCACAGAATCTGAGATCGACTTCGTGTGGCGCTTTGGACATCGCGCCGCAGTCATCAGCGGCGTGCTTTGGTTAGCCTTCGGCTTGATCTTTCCGGTAGTCTTGCAGCGCTACGAACCGGATTTGAAGCTCAACGATTTTGTGCATTTCTTCATTAGCCTCTCGATCTGCGGTGGCATCGCCTTGATCTATCCATTCTTTGGAATCTCGTTGCTTTCGATTTATATCTATTATCCACAATTGATCTCGCGTACGATGAGCGACCCGAATTTTGCTGAGCGATCCGAATGGCTTCGCCGCAGGGCGGAACTCTATCTGGTGCTCGCGGCCAGTGTGCCGCTCCTAGCGATTGGACTTTTGATCGTAATGAAATCCAACGCACCGCAAATGCTTCAAGTCTCGTTGGTGGGAATTGCACTGGTCAGCTTGTTCGTGTCGTTCAAGGCCTATCAACTGTTGCTCAAAATGCTCAGCCAGTATGAAGGGCTGTTTGCCGGCTCCAAATGAACTGAAGGAACAAATGTCCAACTCATCGCGACATCGCTGGAATAAAGTTTGGATTATTGGCGCAAGTACAGGGATCGGCAAAGAACTGGCTCGAGCGATTGCACCCAAATGCCAGCAAGTCTGGATATCCGCTCGTGACGCAACCAAATTGAGAGAGGTCGCCAATCATGCGGACAACATTCAAGTTCTGCCGCTGGACATCAATGATCGACGCCAAGTCGCTGACGCAGGCCGAGCCATTGAACAAGACGGACCGCAGCCTGCGGCAATTGACTTGGTTGTAGTCTCTTCCGCCATCGGCATTTCTCTGAATCTTCCCAAATTCGATGCGGAACTTTATAGGCAATCGATGGAAACGAATTACATGGGTACCGTCAACGTGATCGCCGAAGTCCTGCCTTCAATGGTCGAAGCCAAGCACGGTCACATCGCGATGATTGGATCCATCGCGGGTTATCGCGGGATGCCCGGCAGCGCTCCCTATGCACCCACCAAAGCGGCGCTCATCAATCTGGCCGAATCGCTGTACCCATCGCTTAGACAACTCGGCATTACCGTATCCATCATCAATCCGGGATTCATCGCAACGCCCATGACCGAGAAGAACAAATTCAAGATGCCTTTTCTCATGCAGGCCGACGAAGCCGCTGGCCGTATCGTTCGAGGCCTCGACCGGCGAAAGTATGAAATTGCTTTCCCGTGGCCGATGGTTTACTTGTTAAAATCTTTTCGGTTGCTGCCAAACCGCTTGTTTTTCTTCTTGGCTGCCCGATTGTCTCCCAGAATGACTAAGCGTCCCCCACAGCCATAGGCACGCCCGAAGGTGGAACGTTAAGCTGACTCGATTCAGTTGCCGAAGGGCTATCCGCGTGCTCCGACAACACGCTCGGACGGACTCGCAGGAGGATGACGTAAAGGGCTGGCAGGTTGAGGAGCGTTAGGAACGTGGCGATGGCCAAGCCGCCCATGATGGCGATAGCCATCGGTCCCCAAAAGACGCTTCGCGTTAAAGGGATCATAGCCAAGATGGCTGTGGCTGCGGTCAACAACACAGGTCGAGACCGACGGACGGCGGATTCGATGACCGCATCCCATTCCGATAACCCGTTTTCAATGTCTCGGTCAATTTGGTCAATCAGGATCAACGAATTCCGCATATCCATCCCGGCGAGAGAAATCAATCCGAGCAGGGCGACAAACCCAAACGGCGCGTCAAAGATCAACATGGCATACGTTGCGCCAATCATGCCCAGGGGTGCAATGCCGAAGACGAGCGCCGACTTCTTGAAGCTCTGTGTTTGCATCATCAGCAGGGTCCACATCACGAGGATCATGGCCGGAAAAATTGCAAACAGGGCATTGTTGGCTTTGCCGCTCTCTTCAACAGCTCCACCCGTGTCAATCCGATAGCCACTCGGAAGTTCTCGTCGGATTGGCTCCAATAATGCCAAAATCTTATTGGTCACATCGACCGGCTGCGTTCCTTCGCGAATGTCCGACTGAACGGTCAAGACTGTTTCTCGACTCCGTCTCCACAGAATTGGGTCTTCCAATTCATAGCGCAACGTCGCTACTTGCCCCAACGGAACGGCCCGACCACTAGGAGTCGGCAAGGACAAATCGGGAATTGACTCGAGCGTCAAGCGCTCTTCCGGGACTGCTCTGGCAACCACGTCGATTAGTTCGGTGCCTTCGCGGTATTGGGAAACGGGGATGCCTGACAACAACGTCTGCATGGTTTCGGCGATGTCTTGCGGAGCCAATCCCAACGCGCGTGCGCGATCTTGATCGAGCTCCAGGCGCACGGTCTTGGAGCGTTCACCCCAATTCAGATGTGCGTTGCGAATGTCTGGATGCTGGCTCATCACGTCGCAAACCTTGTAGGAAATCTCACGCACCTTGCTGGTATCATCACCGACGACACGAAATTGCACCGGAAATTCGACCGGCGGCCCAAACGGCAAACGTGTTATTCGACCTCGGAGGCCCGGAAACGCCTGATCGCTGTCGAACAAACTGATATAACGAGCAAGAACTCGTTCGCGCGCCTCGATACCTGGAGTCTGCACAATGATTTGCGCGCAGTTGGGACTACTCAACGGTTGGATCAACGACAAAAAGAAACGCGGTGAGCCGGCTCCGGTGTAGGCGGTGTACATCGTGATATCGGGATCCTCCGCCAACAGTTCCTCGAGTTTCTGAACTTCCGCTTCGGTCGCGCGGAACGAGGATCCCTCGGGCAACCTCAGGTCGACCATCAACTCGGGTCGAGATGAGCTTGGAAAAAACTGCTGAGGTACGTTAGAGAAGAGCACAATGGCCGAGGCGAACAACATGCATGTCGCGAGCACGACGGCCCACGGATGCCGAACGGCGGAAGTAATCATAACGCGAAGCGCCCGATGAAACCAACTTTGATACGCTTCGAGATGGTGCTTATGGGCATAGCTGGGCAGGAGTTTGACGCCAAGATAGGGTGTGAAAAGCACGGCCACGATCCAGGAGACGATCAATGCCAAGCCAACTACCCAAAATATGTTGCCTGCGTATTCGCCGGAACTCGATCGCGCCAGCCCCACCGGCAGAAAACCTGCGGCAGTGATGAGAGTTCCCGTCAGCATGGGCCACGCGGTACTGGTCCATGCAAAGCTGGCAGCTCGCATGCGGTCCCAGCCCTGTTCCATTTTTACGATCATCATCTCGATCGCAATGATCGCATCGTCCACCAAAAGCCCCAAAGCCACGATCATGGCACCTAAGGTAATGCGATCGAAATTCATGCCGCTCAAGTTCATCACGACAAAAACGATGGCCAGCACGAGAGGTACGCACAGCGCAACGACAACACCGGAGCGGAAGCCGAGACTCAAAAAGCTCACGGCCATTACGATCACGAGGGCTTCGGCGAACGCCCGCAAGAATTCGGTTACCGATTGCGCGACGACCAGAGGTTGAAAATTGACCGTATGCATCTCGGCGCCAATCGGTAAATCCGTTCGAATTTTGGCAGACTCAGCTTCCAAGCTTTCCCCAAATTTCAAGATATCTTGGCCTTTGCTCATGCACACAGCCACACCCACGGCGGGTTGGCCGTTGTGCCGCATCGTGTAAATTGGTGGATCTTCGTAGTCGCGTTTGACTTCTGCTAGGTCCCCCAAACGAAAAACGCGACCTGCCGCAGCAACGGGCACTTGCCGAACTTGCTCAGCGGCATCGAACGTGCCCGTGACGCGAACGTAAACTCGATCGGTCGCCGTATCCACACTGCCGGCCGGTGCCATCGCATTCTGCCGCGCGAGTGAATCGAATATGGTTTGAGGAGAAATACCGAGCGTTGCAAGTTTCGTGTGCGAGAATTCCACGAAAATTTTCTCTGGGCGATCGCCTACCAGGGCTACCTTGTCGACGCCCGGCACTTTGAGAAACTGCATTTTGGCGGCTTCAGCCAACTTCTCCAGATCGGCGAGCTGGTAGCCTTCGCCGGTCATGGCATACACGGCTGAATAGACATCGCCAAACTCGTCATCAAAAAAAGGGCCTTGGACACCTGTAGGAAATGCGTGCGATATGTCCGAAATTTTCTTGCGAGCTTGATACCAAATGTCGGTCACTTGCTCGGGCCTGATCGTTTCTTCCAATTGAAGCATGACGACCGCCAGCCCGGGCCGAGTAAAGGTTCGTGTGAGTTCAAAATAGGGCAAATCTTGAAGGCGTTTCTCGATGGGTTCGGCGATTTGCAATTCCATCTCTGCCGCCGTAGCCCCAGGCCAAAAGGCTCGAACAACCATGGCCTTAAAGGTGAATGTTGGGTCTTCCGCGCGCCCCATATTGAAATACGCATAAGTCCCCGCCACGATGCACGCAAGAATCAAGTAGAGCACGAAGGCCGGATGCTGGACTGCCCAAGCTGATAAGTTCGGAATTCGATCTTGGATCCGATTGTGACTGCTGTCGGGCATTATTTTGGCTCCCATGGTCGAACTCGCATGGCTGCGTCAACCTTTTGAACTCCAACGGCCACAATCCAATCGCCTGCTTCGACGCCACCGCTAACGATCGCTCCGTCTGCGTGAAAGGCCAGGATATTCGTTGGTACGGCCTCCAGCCGATCTCCGATCACTCGCCAAACAGCCGGCTTATCGTCCCGATCGAACAGAGAAGTCAGAGGAACGAAATAACCATCTGGGCTTGCGAATTGATCGTTTGTGCCGGTGTTAAATTGAGTTGGAGTCTTGCTCTTATCCGTCGAGGCGGAAATCGCCACCGCGCGTATCGCGGACGATCGAAGCTGAACCGTGACAGTTCGTCCAAGCGCCACGTCGACTCCTGGATCGTGAATAGTGTACCGAGCTTGGTACGTCCGAGTCATCGGATCGACCGATGGCGAAAGCTCGCGGAGCGACAGAACATACGCCGGCCCGACTTCACCCCAAACGTTCATTGTGGCGGTGCCCTGGGCGTCGTCCGCTCGATTCTCTGGCAAACTGATGACCGCTTCCATATCGCCGGAATGCGCGACGCGCGCCACGGGAGTTCCCTCACCTACAACTTGGCCAACTTCCGCTGGCATCGAGGTGACCACGCCATCGACATCCGAAGAAAGCATGCAGTAGGCCACGCGATTTTTGGCCTGAGCCAAAGCTCGCGTGGCCCGTTCGACCCGCGCGTCGGCCGTTTTTCGGCCGTCAATGGCGCGGTCGACTTCTGAATCACTTGCCGCACCAGTTCGGGACAGCTCGCGGAAACGCGATTCCTCTTTCGCAGCGTTGCTTGACTCTGCCCTAGCCGCAGCCAAATCAGCATCAGCTATCTTTTCGGCCAGTTCATAGTCTACTGGATCGAGTCGTGCGAGGACCTGCCCCGCTGCAACATGGTCGCCGACTTCAACCAACCTCGCCACGATTTTTCCAGGCACACGAAAGCCAAGGTCGGTTTCCCTTCGAGGACGGACGACCCCAGTATAAGTTCGAACCGCGCCCTCGGCCGGCTTAACGCAGTAGACTTTAACCGGACGCAACAGTTCGGTAGCCACGGATGAACCCGCCTGAGATAACCCCTTCTCCTCGGGCTCACGTGGTCCCGTGCTCCATATCGACAGATAGGTTGCAGCCGCTACGGCCAGAACGCCGATCAACCCACCGGCCAACCAGAATCGTTTTTTGAACTTGGATATCATGAGTTGAAACTCGCGAATGTTGTTTGATGGATCTTTCGAAAGGTTGAGCGGAGCGTGATTGAGTTCAGAAACACAGGTCAGCTCGGTGCGGCAACTAGACCTCGCATTAGGGCTTCGACCATTTTGCGAAACGTTGGCTTCAGAGGCTTCCACGTAATCCAATCCAAATCGTTGCACTTGGCTATGTGCAGCGACACTAGCCCATGAACGCCCGCCCAAAGAATCTGGGTCAATTCGTCGGGGTCGGTGAATTCGGGCCGAAATCGCTTCTGATCCATGCTTTGAACAACAGCTTGCTTTAGAAATGCGTAGGAATCCTCGGCCGGATCGCCGTGCTGAATCGCTTCATTCTCGGCATCGGGCGGCTGGAGCTGCGGAAGCATGAAAAGCATTCGGTAGTGGTTGGGCTGCTCCGACGCAAACATCAAATAGGCGTCAGCCATTCGCAAAATTCGATCGATCGGATCGGTGACTTCGCCGATGACTCCCAAAGCCGACCGAAAGACTCGCATGTCCGCGATAATTAGCGATTGCAACAAGACTTGTTTGTCGGCGAAGTGATGATAGATACCGGTCGGGGTGTATCCGATGCGGTTGCCAAGCTTGCGCATGGAAAAGCCTTCGACTCCGTCGGCGAGCAACAGCTCTCGGGCGGCGTCTAAGATCCGTCGCTTCACCTCTTGATTGTGGGCCTCTCGCTTGTCGATAATTCTCAACGTTGAGCCTGTGATACGGATTTAGACCTAACAGCGTTAGGTCGCATTTCACAAAAATTGCCGCACGGCAGGTACGGCTAAAGGAACAGGCTACCTAACAGTGTTATATCTGTCAAGCGTCGCCGGTCGTTCGTTGGCCCGTTTTTCAATATTTCGCCTATCGCAATGGTAGGCCAAACGAGTCATCACGAACTACGTGGCTACAGCATAAGACCATTAGACACTCCGACCCGACTTGCCACAAAACCCCAACCCAACACTCTGGTTGGACAGCGCCGAGTAGATTGGCGGAAAGTGAAGTAAGTGCTTAAATTTCAGGGGTTTGTTGCTATTGACGCAGATGGCTAAAAGAAGCGACCCTCCGTGTGTAAAATTCGTTTCACACGGAAACCACGGAAGGTCGCTCCAATGTCGATTCATGTCGATTCATGTCGATTCATGACATATCAAAACTCGGAAAATTGCTTGGTCAGTTTCTCTTGCTTTTTGCAGATTGCTTTTCAAGGCCGGAAGGCAGGCGTCTGCTGCTGATCTATGTGAGGTGTGCAATCTGGATGTGCATCCCACTAGGAGTCGGAGAAACCCCAAGCCAATAGCTGCTGGCTAAAGGATAAAGCAAAGTCTACTGCGTCTCGATCACAATCTTCAGACAGTCGTCGCCGCGGGTGCGGTGCATATCGTAGGCGGAAAGAACTTCGCCAAATTTAAGCCGATGCGTGATCAAGGTGGCCGCTAGACTTGGATCGCGATGAATCATCTCGATGGCCATGCGGGTTGATTCCTGATTTGATTCTTCGGTCGCGCCGACGATGGTCGTAGCTCGGCAGCATTTGTGAAAGAATAGTTCAAAGTCGAAATTCATCTTCTGGCCGCGCGGGTAACCAAAATACATGATGTCTCCGAACTTTCGAACCAGATGAAGCGCCAGGTTGATCGCGTCGATTTCGCCGGCCGCTTCGACGACCAAATCGGCCAGTTGACCATTGAGTAACTCTGCAAGTTTCCCCGCAGTATCTTGCGGCGAACTCTCATCCGTGCCGTGGTGAATCACCTGAGTGGCCCCAAATTGCTTGGCGTATTTTAAACGACTCTCGTCATGGTCGACCGCAACGATCGCCCGCGCACCAAGGCGCTCGAGTACATGGTTGAACCACAAACCGGCAGAACCTTGACCGATGACCACGACATGCTTACCGACCAGATTCGGCAGCCGCTGAGCGGCGTATAGTACCGTTCCAAATTGCTGGGCCTGCAGTAATACTTCAATGGGTGGTCCTTCGGGCAATGGCAACACAAATTGAACTGGCGCCAAATAATACTCCGCCATGGCTCGGTGATCCGGTGCAAGTGCCAAAACGCGATCGCCGACAGAAAATGGAAGGTTGCCATCAGCAACTTCTTCGACGACTCCGACCATTTCATGCCCCGTTGTCCCCGGAGGAAATGGATACAATTTAGGGTCCGCATGGTGCAACATGCGAATGTCGCTGCCGCACAGAGAAAGGTGGGACGTTCGTATCAGTGCGAACCCAGGCTTGATCTTCGGCTTTGGTTGATCGACGAATTGAGCTTTGCCCTGTGCAACGACTTGGACGGATTTCATAGATCGATTTTTTCGGTGTTCAAATAGTGATAATCAATGCTGACTTGGCTGACCGCTTGTCAGATTGTGCTCATTATCCAATTTTCGGAAAGGGACTGCGTTGACTTCTCGACAATCGATTCTTTGGCGATGGCTGATTATTCTAACAGTCCTCATCGGCGCGATTCTAATTGTTCGCCGGCAATCAAAGCCCAAGCAAGCTGAATCGAACATCACACGACCCCAGTTGGAACAGATCGCCGAAAGTGAAACCGGCGCGGTGCCGCTTCCGGAAGACAAGCCTCTTGTGATGAGCGATATTCTCAAAATCGCTCGCCAGATGAAGTCGGAAATGGAGAAGAACGTGGTCGACTACACTGCAAAGTTGATCAAACGCGAGCGAATCAACGGCAAGCTCCGCAATGAAGATACGATGCGAGTCAAGATTCGCCATGCAAGACCAGACGCTCAGCCGCCAATTCCGTTTTCCGTCTATTTGACCTACCTGCCTCCGAGCGCTTCCGTTGGTAGGGAAGTCATTTGGGTCAGCGGCCAGAACAACGATAAGCTCTTGACGCATGAATTGGGGCTTAATCTCAAGTTGCCGACAGGCGGTTTTCTGGCAATGAACGGCAACAAATACCCCATCACCGACATCGGCATGTTGAATTTAGCAGATAAACTGATCGAGAAAGGCTCAGAGGACGTCGGTCGGAGCGATCAGGATATTAAGATCATCGAAAATCAAATGGTTGAAGACCGGCCCTGCCAACTGATCCAGATCACGAACCCAAATCAACTTCCGGAGCTCGATTACCACGTCGCTCAAATTTATATTGACAACGAATTGGCAGTGCCGATTCGCTATGCAGCCTACACTTGGCCTACCCAAGCAGGCGACCCACCTCAGCTCGAAGAGGAATACACCTATCTGGAAGTCCAGACCAACGTCGGGCTGACCGATGCGGATTTCGATCCGGCAAACCCAGACTATAAATTCCCGAAGTGACGCCTGCTACTACCCACAGTGATCGAGCTATTCATCGGGAATCGGCTTGCCGTGTGGATCGATGCTGGGTGAATCGGTCTCGGTATTCAGGCGGTCGCGAAGTCCAGGATTCGTGAAGTGTTCGAACCGCTCGGCCTTGTCGTGAATACGGTCGGTGTCCACGCCCGCACGGGAAACCAGGTATTGCTCCCATAATCGGTGCGACCGCACGAGACTTTGCGCGCGAGCCAACCCCAAATCGGTTAGCCGGAAAGAACCGCCTGAATTCACGATCTGATTGCGGGATTGTAGCCAAGCAAGCACAACTTCAAGCGACCATCGATCGGACAAGAGAAGCGATTTGAGGCTATGTTTGTTCGGACCGCCGGACGGCTCGCGTTCTTCCATTCGATAGATTAAGCCTACGACATCATCGGCCAGAATACTCAGCGCCAGCATTCGGCGTCGAACCCATTTGACCAATACTCCGTGACGCGGGCCAAACAAGATTGCTAGAACGAGTATTGCTCCAGCGGCCACGGCCATCATGCCGGCGGTTGTCGTGCTCTGGTAACCAAACTTTGCCGGGATAACCAGTGCTCCGATATGTCCCAAGACTGCTGAAAGGGCCGCCAACACAACACTCAGAACGATCATTTTCCGTAAGCGATCCGTCAACATATAGGCCGCTGCGGGCGGAACGATCAGCATGGCAACAACCAGGATGTTGCCGACGGTCTCAAAGCTGGCGACTGCCGTGACGGCGACTAAAATCATCAACAAGTAATGCAACAAGCGTGCGTTAAAACCCGTCGTAGTCGCCAGCCCTGCATCGAATGAGCTAATCCGCAGCTCTTTAAAGAGCAGCACAACGAACAAGGCGTTGACGAGTGCGCAAATACCGAGCGTTACGACGGCACGCGGAACGTCGTAGCCGGCGACTTCCAGCGTGTCGAGCGGCGTGAGTTCGATAGCCCCGTACAGGACGCAGCCTGGATCTAAGTCCACATGGTCGGCGGCCTGGACAATCATCACCAGGCCAAGCGCAAATAGCGAGGTAAACACGACGCCCATCGACGCGCCCTCGTCGACTCTGCCGACTCCGCGAATCCATTCCGTGACAAAAGCCGTCAAGATACCCACCGCGACGGCCCCTAAAAACATAGGCCAACTGCTGCGGCTATCACTCACAAAAAAGGCTACGGCCAAACCGGGCAATACCGCGTGAGTGATCGCGTCGCCCAACATACTCATTCGACGCAGGACAAGAAAATTTCCCAACAGCGCCGAGGCGACTGCGCACAAGATTCCCGCCGCCACAATCCATCCGTCCAATGACCAATCCCAACGCGCAAGCTCACCCATGTGAACCACCTTCTGCCGGCAAAATTGGTGGAACAGAGGTTAAGGCTGGAACTAAATTGTGCGGACTGGCTGGTATCGTGCCCGACTTCTTCTTCAAAAGCGATTCCAACTCGGCTACGATCTCCGGTTCGAGCACATGTTCGATGGTATCTGCCTCGCGGTCGACTCGGCCCGGCGCAATATCGGCGTAGGTGACCAAATA
>WPCK01138811.1_pt1 | contig 33064 bp, 25 predicted proteins | sample 5399851 | NCBI WGS metagenome assembly WPCK01 (sample SAMN12869471, study PRJNA574797) | sludge metagenome | isolation source: wastewater treatment of pH11 | place: China:Beijing | collected 2019-05-20 | reverse complement strand
AACCTTCTCAAGATAGAACAGAGCAATACTCTGTTCTATCTTGAGAAGGCCAGCAAGCGAAGCGCGGTAGTGAAATCAATGGATCAAATAATAACACTCTATTAAAAAAGGGAAATGCGACAACTATCTTGACAAACACCGGAGATAAGTAAACAACTAGAGATCTGAAAATCTTGCTAAGAGGGAATTTACATTTACCAAAAAAGAAAGCGCTTACTCTTATAGGGTATAAAATGCACTATTTATTAAATAGTATGAAATGTTAGTACCCAAACATTGTCGGGAGGAAAATTGATTGCTAATCGAAACTATTGTTACAAGGGTAGAATGTCAAGGGTGTGGTCAGAGGCTAATGGACAAGCAGAAAATAGTCGAGGCTTTCTTTAACAAAAACTACCATCTGCTTGGTATTTTGCTACAGCCAATTCATCGAGTAATTCTGGTAATCTAATATATTTTACATTGTAAAATTGACGGCATGCATGAACACCAAAGGCATTGGCTATCCACGTTTTCCCGTTCCCTGATGCTCCCATTAAAATAATGTTATGATGGTTTTGAAGGTAATTTCCTGTTGCTAACTCTAGTATTAATTTCTTATCTAGATTACGATCTGGATGATATTCAATATCTTCAATAGCTGCCGTTGGTTCACTGAATGTCGCTTGTTTAATTAATCGCTCAAGTCGATTTGATTTACGTCTATCATACTCATAATCTACTAAGAGGTTAAATCTATCATCAAAATCCATGCTTTTGTAATCTTTATTCTGACTTTGTTGTTGATATACTTCTGCCATTGCACCCATTTTCATCTCTATTAATTTACGTAATGTTTCTTGGTTCATCATTTTTTATCTCTCCCAAAGTATTTTGCTCCACGGACAAATCCATAGTCATTAGTGGTAGTGTTCTGCCTATTAATATCAGTTTTTTGATATTGCTTCTTCTTCTTATTTCTTTCCAGTACACTTTTTAAAACAGAAACCGTTGGGTTTGTTGATATCTCAAGTAAAGTTTCTGTTGCTTTATCGATCTCTTTATTTGTATATTTAGAAGCTAGATTTTGTAGTGTGCTAAGGATATTTAATGCCTTTTTCTCCACATTTACTTCCAGGATATAAGAAACAAATTGAGTCATAGAAGGTCCAACTGTTTTTGCCCATTCTCGGTTATTTTCAGGATTATGTTCTAAATATAAACGGTGGTTATCAGGCATATGGTCCTTGTTCGTAGAAAACTGACCAATTTCACCGTATAATCGTTTATGTGATGCAATACGAACTTCTTTGAAGTAAACTTCTATTAAATCCGTGGTTAGTCGTATATCGACGTTCTCTCTGTATTTGGCAAGTAAAAAATGTATGAAATGGCACTTAAAAATGCATGCCACTTGCCACCTATAAATTACTGATGCAATAAAGACTCTTTATAACGGAAACTATCACCTTTAAAAACTAATAAATGAGAATGATGAATTAATCGGTCAATGACAGCTTCAGTTAGTATTGGATCGCCAAAAACATGGTTCCATTGACCGAATTGTAAGTTCGTTGTAATTACTATACTCCGATTTTCATAACACATTGAAATAACTTGAAAGAGTAGCTCCGCTCCTTCCTTATTCAACGGGATATAACCGAGTTCATCCAAAACTAAAAGTTCCAGCTTCTCAATCTGTTTCATAAACTTTTGGAGTGTATTTTTTTGATTTGCTTCTATTAATTTGTTAACTAATCCTGCCACGGTAAAGAACTTTATTTGACTGCCAAACTTATGTATGGCATTTAACGAGATGAGTGTTGCTAAATACGTTTTTCCCGTACCAACTCCACCATATAATATCAAGTTCTCCTTTTCTTTAATAAACTCACCACTTAGCACTGTTGACCGATCAATCCCTTGCGGAATTTGAATATGCTCCCACTGAAAGGGCTGGGATCCCGTTTTAGGCAGTTGAGCCTGACTGAGTAATAAGTTATTCTTTCTTTCTTCTCTGTTTTGTATTTCTTGTTCGAATATCTTAAAGAGATACTCTTGGTTACTCTCTGCTTCTACTTCGCTAAAATGTTCACGGATCCAGCTTAATTTCAGGCGTTTGGCATAGAGTTTAATTTGATCATTCACTCCCTGACACCCCCCTCATGAAAGAAAGCATCATAATGGGTGAGACCTCGAATAACACTTGGCATTATTGGAACCTTATTACGTGGGATTATTGCGGCATGCGAGTCTCCTTTGTTCAATAATGAATAAAAACAATGCTTAATTTGATCAGCGCTAGGGTGCCCATTTGCTGAAGCTAGACTTAGGGCTTCATTCAATAATGTAAAATCATTATTTTTCAGTAGTTTTCCTAAAAGCCGTAATACATCTTTCTGTTCTTCCTCTGTACAATCTTTTAAAAATCTTGTCCAAACATCTGGGAATTGATCATATAAACTAGAGTATTTTATAGCCTTAGGACGCCTCGATAATAAATCCAGATATGGCTGCTGAATACAGCCAAGAGATCTTACCACCATTGCCATCTTTGTTACCACTTTACGCCAAGGAATTTACCAGGCTACGCCAACGCATTTACCAATAGAAGTATGTTAAGGGTTTTGAAGTAAAAAAGCCCAATCCTCCTTTTCTTTACCGGGGAATTAGGCATTGGTTTTTCTCAATCGTGCTAATTATGGATCATTATTTTTATTGAATAGTTTGGTTGTACTGTGCAGTAAACCGAATAAACCCCCGAATTTTGGATATTGCTTCCTTATTCTTGGTCGTTCTTATCTTTTTGTTTTTATGTGTTTTTTTAATATGTTTCGCTAGGGACAAGTATTATTTAAAGTAGACTTCCACAATAATAGCTCCAATAGTAGAAAGTCCCCCCCAACAATTGCACCTATTAAACCAATAGTTAAAGGATACCAGAATGTCTGCTTAAACTCTTGTTTTTCTTTTACCTTTTGTTGTTCAGCCTGTAGTGCCTCATCTCTTTCTTTTGTTATAATCTCATAATTAGATGAGCTTAGCATAGCTGCCTTTAAACCATCATATGATCTAAACATGTCTTTTCTGAGAAATTCTTTATCCTCATCAGTTAGGTTAAATCTACTTGAAAGGTCTTGTCGACTAGCAGAATTTTCATTTTTTCCTTTTGTAGCTGGGGTCTTTAGGTAATTAAGCATTAATGTTACAAAAGTAGACCCTATAAGAATTTCATTAGGTTCATTGGATGGATTACTGACAGCAATTAAGGACAACCCTAAAAATTGGGGGTCTAGTGTTGTTGAAATGTGCCCCATTCCTGCAGAAACTTGAGAAACCTTTGAATAATATGTACCCCCAATTCTCCTTGAGACCCAAAGAGATTCTTCTGTGTAAATACAAACAGTTTCATTCGCAGGTATCCTTATCCTATTACCTATTACTGCTGAATTATTATCTGAGATTCTCCAAGCATATTTACTAGCTGTTAGGTTTATAGAGCTACCTTTAATATTTTCAAGCTTTAATGGATAAATCATTATATTTTCTCCATCTACTAGCTCTCTGCGAATATCTATATCACTTAATAACTCTTATTTATGTCCCCCTCCTTCAGCATTCCTTTATTTACCATATCGCAAAAAAGGGCAACTTTGGTAGCGTTTACTATTAGATTTTTTTTAGAAAAATCACCTTTGTCACTGCTATATTAAAAATCCACTTTGAAATGTTTACCTATTAGGGTGAATTGTGCCCGACCGTCATATACGAGTTTGACCTAACCCTGAATAGGTTTAGGTGTATCAATAGTCAAATAATAGGAAGTAATTCAGCAACTTCAAGGTATAGACTTTTAAATTTACCGTAGTATTCTGTTTTAGCTTTTCCACTCAATTCATATCTTATCTCAACAAGTAATGGTTCAACTAAGGTTCTTGCGTTTGTAATTGCTCCCGAATAATCACCATCTTGTAGTCACCAAAAAATGAAGATCATGCACAGTATGTAGTCTACTACTTAATACAATGGTTAATCTGTGTAGTGGTAATCAGTCTGTCATTCTGTGGTACACTTTTTGTCATTAGGTGGTAAATAATATGTCAGAGGTGGTACATTTCGATGGCTGTAATCAGGCTGCCAGATCATTGATCTTCGTTTTATGCCATACAACCGCAAATGAGTTACAATGACTTCGTTGTCTTCATTCAACACCATGATTGAATTATAAGTGATACATGCCTTAACCTTTTGTTTAGCATACCTTGGCGATGTAGAATATTCCTTATTATCTACGTTAATAATCCCATACTTATCAGCTTTCAATTCTTGATAACGTACACAATTAAATACCTTTTCGGGAAGGACAAGCCACTCCTTTTGATCAACTTTATATAGCTCAGACTGGAGTTCTAGTTTTAGATAATGAGGGCGGTTACGGTCGTCTTCAGCCATTTGCCAAAGTGTTTGATTAAATTGATCAAGGTCGATGACAACACATTCAGGTAAGAGGAAGTTATTGCGAACATACTTAACCATAGCCTCAACGTGTCCTTTTTCATTTCCTTTGCCAGGATTACAAAACTCGTAACGAAACCCATAGTGTAAAACAAAGCGTTCAAAGGTATTAGTAAGTTCTCGCTCACCTTTACCTTTAATTTTTTTTACTGCGGGTGAAAGATTATCAAAGCGAATCGTTTTTGGAACACCACCCATGTAACGAAACATTCGTTGTAGACCCTCTAGTAAACACTCTGTATTTTCCGAAGGAAATACTTGAAATAGGAATGTATTACTGTAAGGGAATGACATAACTAAATAAGGTAGGTCAATTACTTCAGATTGATATAAAAAAGGTGCTGTTCCAAAATCAACTTGTGCTGTTCCTGGTATGGTTTCGAGAGGGAGTGCCGCTCCATCAATATAGTCTCTGATTTCCTTTTTTCGTTTTGAAACATAATCTCGAACGGTTCGTGCAGAACCTTTGAAACAATGAAACTTAACTAATTGTTCATACATACGTTTAGCTGTTCTATGATTCTTCTTTTTCTTTTTTAGATCTTCATGAATCCACTTATCTATGATTGGCTTTACTGGCCCCATCACTTTGGAAACTCTTTTTTGAGGTTGTTTTACTAGAAACTCTTCCTGATTGGCATATTTAGTAACTGTTCGTGGATCAATATCCATCTTCCTTGCCACGTTGGCATAAGTTTCACCTTTTTGATTAACCTGATGTCTGATATAATCTATTTGTGCCACTGCTAACATCTCCTATTTTATCCTCCTGTCAAACGTTGTTGGTCCAACGAGGAGTTTAAAGTTATATTGAGAGGTTGGCAAGTGGTTTTTTTAATTTGTGCATGGCCCTACGGGCCATGCACAAATTAAATGCCATTACCCACATATTTAGTTTGCCATAAACATTCTCTCGGACATAATCATATGGAACGGAATAATACATACGTTCAACTTGGATGTGGTAGTTCAGTTGGACTTTTGCTATTTTCTGTTCCGCAAGCTTATAACGAGTTTGAGGAAGCTGCTGAAGGTAGGATTTCTCTTCTTCCTCAAACACACTTTTACGTGAACCTGGTCTTTTTTGAAAATTGATAGTGTTGATTTCTTCTAACTTTTCAAAAATTAGCCGATTTAATTCTTCGAGATGGAAACATTGATAGTTTCTTAGAGGAGCTATAATCTGTCGGGATATATATCCAACAGTCCCTTCAACACTGGCTTTATCCTTTGGCTTTCGAACACGGCTCGGCACAATGACTGTACGATAATAATCCGCAAGTTCACGATAAGCTTCATTCAGAAGTGGTTCTTCTCGATGTGCTTTCGTAACCCCTGTTTTCAAATTATCAGGAACCAATGTTTCAGGAACTCCCCCAAAATACTCCATTGCATGTATATAGGCAATTAGCCAATTAGCTGACTTCATATCTAAAAACGCTTCTACATAGCTGAATTGACTATAAGGTAGGGTCGCAATAAATACATATGCTGGAATACTATCTCCTGTTGAACGATCAATAATTTGCAACGTAGTACCAGCCCAATCTACTTCCATCACCTCACCTGGTTTTCTTCTAATAGGCATTGTTAACTTATACTTCTTTGCATATTTCCCATAGTTTTCACAAAAGGTACGATAAGCATAGGGAATTTTTCCGCCGTTACGTGCTTCTGTCGCATACTCATGGTGTAACAAAGACAACGTGACATTCTTTTTTTGTAGCTCCTTATGCACTTTTTCCCAATCTACTGTAAAGTACCCTTTCTCAGAAGCCTGTTTCTCGGGAAAGAGAAACGCCTCTAGCCACGGATTGGTCATTGTGTCGTTCAAGCTTTCCACACCAAGTTTCTTAGCGCGTTGAACTACATCTGAAACAGTATTTCTTGAATGCCCAGTACTAGAACTAATGGTTCTTTGACTGACCTCTTCAAAATACAGTTCAAGAATCCTTCGGCATTTAACCATAAAAAAAACCTCCTGTATAAAAGTGTCATGCTTGTTTGCATGCAATTCTATTATACAAGAGGTAAATATTGTGGTTCTCTATTCCGCAAGGGTGGCTCTTTTGTCCGCATTGAGTGGCTCAAAATTACGCATAAGTCGCTCAATTCAACTGCAATAATCAGTCTTACCTTCTGTAATCAGCTTTTCGCCATTGAAAGAGATATTAAAGATTTATCTTATGAAGAAAGATATCAGATACGGTTAGAGCGGAGCAAACCAGTTCTAGATGCTTTTTCGTCATGGCTTCGAGAACAAACTCCAAAAACACTGCCAAAAAGTGCATTAGGAAAAGCGATCAAATATTGCCGTAATCAATGGGATAAGTTAGCAGTATTTTTAGAGGACGGTCGTTTGGAGATAGATAATAACAGAAGTGAGCGTTCAATTAAACCTTTCGTAATTGGCCGCAAGGCTTGGATTTTCGCAAGTACACCGAGAGGTGCAAAGGCTAGTGCCGTTACCTATAGTATTGTGGAAACAGCTAAGGAGAATGGACTTAATCCATTTACTTATCTAACTTATCTATTTGAGTCATTGCCGAACATTGACAAAGAAGATGTCAACGCAATTAATCAGCTTCTTCCTTGGTCCCAAAGTTTACCTGAAAGCTGCCGTATAAAAAAGAATTAAATACACCATAAAAAAGTCCTCATCTAAGGTATAGGTGGGGACTATTTTACGCTTACCCTTAAATGAAATATAAGAGCCCAATATTAAATTTTACTTAAGATAGTGGTAATTTCTTTTTTTGCTTTTATTAAATTATACTTTCTCGCTTCTAAATCTCTATCAAGTGGAGCGGCAAATTTATTAAATGGATTTTGCGTCTCGAGATTTCTTTCAACCTCATTTATTAAATAAGCTAATTCTCCATCAATTTGGTCAATATATCTTTCAGGTACCTGAGTTGTGATTTTATCCCAACAACTAGATAATAACATTTCACCATTATCACCTAAAATAGGAACTAATTTATTAATGTTAATAATAATATTGGCTAAATGTACTCTTATGTATTTTTTAGGGTTGGTGTTTTTGTTCGCTTCTTCAAACGCATTAAATAATTCTAAATAATGGAAACGGAAAACATGCGGGTACCTTATTAAATCTCTCTCAATGTCATCCCAAAATTTAACGCTAACTCCAAAAAGTCCATTTTTCTGATGAGTTAAATCAATTTGTCTTTGAGCTTCTTGTGCATTGGTGTCTCTTGGTCCTGTTGTAACAATAGTAAAATGTTTTAATTGTCCAGAAGAGAAATTTTTTGCTTTTTCTACCTCTTCTTCAATTTCCTTTGCTGTAATCGTTTTTGCAGGTTCTCTTAAATTTGGATCCTTTGCTTTACATTGTATGCCTGATAATACTTTACCATTCGTATAGTCAGTACCATATACGTCAACACCTTGCTGTGTCTGCCCTTTTCTCCCATGTAAAGACGCTTGGTTATCTTCCCACTTTTCAGCCCAAATGGACCAACATAAGTTTTCGAAATCCTCCCATACCTTTGGAGGTGGAATGTGAAACTTTGACATGTTTTAACAACTCCCCTTTCGTTATAGATTTTATCATATATTCATTTTGATTTGACCGTATCAACTAACGGAGTAAGCTTCTTAAGTAAATTAATTTGTTATAATGGGAACCATAAATAATAAATTAAAAAAGAATTAACTTGTCACAGATAGCTCATCACCTTAAAGCAGTGGTGGGCTTTTTTGTTTGCCTTCATTTATTAATACATCTAACACACATAGTATCTATTCTTGCAAAAACATCAATATATAAAGATAAAAAATACGTAACAGATACAATATATAGTATTTTAAAACGGATATAATACCGTATATGGATTTTTTATCTATCTCGACTCTTGGGGTGTTTTTTGAAAAAGAAAATATTGACACCTTAGACTCCAAGTCAGAACTTTTCTTAACTATCCTTTCGTCTATGGCCCAAGAGGAGAGTTGCAGTGTCAGCGAAAATACGAAATGGGGAGTACAGAAACGGTTCCAGCAAGGAATTTTCCGGGAGTTTTTAGAAGGAAAAGGGTGTCCAAGGATTGCGAAAGATTTATCAAGAGATGGATTAAAGACAGGAAAAGGAAATACAAAATGGACATCAGATGCCGTCTATAAGATTTTGAAACAAGAGAAATACCAAGGCCACTGCTTGGCACAGAAAACAGTTACTGTATACTACTTGTCGCATAAACGTGTCCGTAACCGCGATATCCAACCACAATATTATGTGAAGAATACCCATCCCGCGATAATCAGTGAAGAAACCTTTGAAGCAGTTCAACAAGAAATGAAAAGGCGAAGTTTGATGATGCGGGACCCGGATAAAAAATATCGGCAACACTACAGTGGAATTAGCGTCTTTTCCAACCAGTTTTTTTGCGGAGAATGCGGAAGACCAGCCATACGAAGACGAATGACATCTCACAGGAAAGGAGTGAAGTATTACATCTCTGCCTGGCAATGCAGAGCCACCGCAGGTCGAGATCCAGATAATTATAACGAATGTAAAACAAGCTACGTTCAAGAGACGGACCTCGAACATGCATTCATGAAGGTCATGAGAGAGCTGAAAGAAAACTTAGGCACAACAATCAAAGAGGCAAATCATGCCATTGAACGAGCATTATTATCACCACAAGAAAAACGACGGTTAGAAGAATTAAATACCCAGATTGAAGCGGTAAGCGACCGCATTAGTAGCCTTGCCGCCAAAGAGTCGACCACGAGGGATACCATCTACGATGCCACATTACGACACCTCATCTACGAACAAGAGATCCTCCAACAAGAGCGGGATAGCCTCCAGGACAACATGCAAGAGCAACTTTATTTAGAAAGGCACCTACAATCATTGCTAGAGATACTAGAAAAGAGCGAAGGATTAGAAGATTTTGATGCGACACTATTTAAAAGTACGGTCGAGCGAGGCATCATTTACAAAGAGCGATTTGCTGAATTTCACTTTAAGTGCGGAGTGAAGCGGACCATTTGTGTAAAAGAACGCAAGACACCGAAAAAGGAATAACATGATGTAATCGAATAAACATAAACCTCTTTCCACCCGGAGAAAGAACTTGAAAGTTCTCGGGATGTGAGTGATAGATGGACACGAACCATGATCACTTATTGGAAAGGGGTTTTTGTGTTGGATAATATTCAACAAGGAATGTGGGTACGGACGCTTTGGGACCCAGTTAAGGAGAAGAGGCAAAGCCCGCTTGAGGCAGGGGAAGGAACTATCAGAGTGGCTGCGTATTGCCGGGTCAGTACGACTCTAGAAGAGCAGTTACGTTCTTTGGAAAACCAGGTGAGTCACTATACCCACCTGATCCGAAACAAATCCAATTGGAAGTTTGTCGGGGTATATGTGGACAACGGGAGTGGGACCAGAACGGATAAACAGAGAGGGCTCCAACGGTTGCTTAGGCATTGTGAAGAAGGAAGAGTCGACTTTATTTTAACCAAGAATGTTTCCCGCCTGTCGCGAAATGCAGAAGAAACCTTGTCCATTATTGAAAGACTCAGGGAGATGAAGATCGGAATCTATTTTGAAAAAGAGCATATTGATACGTCCATTGAGTACAACAAGTTTCTTTTAAGTACGTATGCAGCACTTGCCCAAGATGAGGTTGAGACCATTTCTCTCTCTACTAGGTGGGGATATGAAAAGAATTTCAAGCAAGGCATCCCTCGCTACAACAAGATGCTTGGCTATGATGTGGTCAAAAGGGACGGCCGAAACACCCTTCAAATCAACGAAGAAGGGGCTGTGGTTGTTCGTAAAATCTTTGACTGGTTTTTACAAGGCCTATCCCTGGTTGATATCGCTCGAGAATTGATGCATCAAGGAGTGAAAACATCGGTGGGAAAAGACTTGTGGAGAGGTATGACGGTCAAACACATCTTAACGAACGTCACGTATACCGGAAATAAACTTACGAGAGTTCGAACCACAGATATTTTTACGAATAAAACCACCAAACATAGCCGAGACCAGATTGCCATTGAAAACTGCCATCCACCCATCATCAGCCTGGATGTTTTTAAGCAGACACAGAAACGCTTAGAGGAAATTAGGCCAGAAAAGAAGCTTACAGGACCAAAGGGGATCAAACATTGTCTTTCAGGAAGAATGACCTGTCACCGATGTGGGTATCGCTTGACCAACTATCCAACAAGGGGCGTGAACTACTGGAAATGCAGTTCAAGGGACATGGGGGTCTGTGGTACTTCATCAATAAGAGAAGATATTTTGAGAGAGTTGTTGCTAGAGGGACTCAAACACAAATACAACATGGGCTATTCATCAGTCCTTCAAGAGTTGAAAAAGACACTGCAAGACATTAATCAGAAAGATCATTTTGAATTTCACCGATTAAAATGGATGGCTGAACTAGAGTTAGCGAAAGCAGAACAAGGGGATATGACCAAACTCGAGCAAGAGTACAAAGAGTTTGAGAAACATATCGGAAAGATTGAGGATGATCGTGTCTATCGAAACCAAGCACTGGAATGGCTTGAGGACGTGCAAAGAGTAGAGAAGTTTCTCGAACAAGTGACGATCGAACACCTAAGGGCTTGGATGATGGGAGTTGCGATTTATTCATCACAAGATTATCGCATCGAGTGGGTGGATGGAACGGAAACCATTATAGGAGAGATGCCGGAGCAACCTCAGAAGGATGTTCCTACCGAAAGCCAAATTGAAAAAGAACGAAAAAAGCAAAAAGAGCGTGAACCACTGTACCAAATCATTGACGAAAACGGATATTTAAAAGGAAGGAGTGGGGACATGCAAAGTCTAATGGAGCGAGAAGTGATCAAAATCGAACCAAAAGAAGGAAAAAGCATGTTGAGAACGATTGAAGCGAACTTGAACAAACATCCTTCCACCACTAGCGCCCGGCCAAAGACAAAGCCACTCAGAACCGCTGCCTATTTTCGAGTCTCAACGGATCGCGAAGAGCAGCTAACGAGTTATAAAACGCAGGTTGCTTACTACACGTATTTAATTTTAAAAGACCCTAGATATGAATTTGCGGGGATCTTTGCGGATGAAGGGATTTCTGGAAAGTCCCTTAAAAACAGAAACGAATTCAAGAAATTAATGGATGAATGCGAACGAGGGAATGTCAATTTAATTTTGTGTAAATCAATTTCTAGGTTTAGCATAAACACCCTAGAAATATTGAAAACGGTGCGTTGGCTAAAGTCTCTCCCTAAACCGGTGCACATTTTTTTTGAGAAAGAAAACATTCACACTGAAGACTCTGATAGTGAATTACTGATTACCATTTTCGGAGGCATCGCTCAAGAAGAGAGCATCAACATTGGAAAGTCGATCTCATGGGGAAAACGAAGTCAGGCGGAACGAGGCATCATTAAAGTGGGAACGGCTAATTATGGCTATCGGGTTGGAGAAAAGCACCAATGGACCATTCATCAAGAAGAAGCGAAAGTCGTTCGACGTATCTATGCCGATTTTCAGGCAGGGAATAATTACACGCAAATCGTAGCAGTGTTAACTAGAGATCGCATCCTAAGCCCAAAAGGAAGGGAGATTTGGAGTGTAAGCACGGTGAAAGAAATCCTAACAAACTTGGTCTATAAGGGAGATTATCTCTATCAAAAATATTATATGGTGGATATCTTAGAAGAAAAAGTGGCCATTAACCAAGGGGAGCTACCGCAATATTATATTGAAGGTCATCATGAGGCCATCATTGATCCAAAAGAATGGGATGACGTACAAGCCATCATCGAGGAACGCTCAAAGTTACGGATGACTCGTGAGCATATCAAATACTCTGAAAGTAAAGATAAGAATGAAGCTTTTACTAATAAACTTCAATGCGCGGAATGTGGAGGTCGGATGGGTCATGAGAGAACTGTGGAACTTCCCGGTACAGACCAAGCCTACGAAGTTCACCGCTGGGTGTGTCGACTGGCGGCAAAGTATTATGTCATCGATGGTTGTCCTTCCCGTCGTTTTCAACAAAACTACTTAGAACAGCATTTTATAAATATGTTAAAGGGACTTCACGGGAAAGAAGCATTTCAAAAAGAAGTAGAAGCGGTCATTACTGAAACCGAGTTGAGTTCCCAGGAGCTGAAACAAGAAGTAGAAGCTAAAAGAAGGATGGAGCAGCTGAACCAAGAGCTCTATGATGTGGTGGATGAAGAGCTCCACCAAGACGGGCAAGATTCCCATAGGGTGGATGAACTAAGTGGAGAGATTGTGGAGCTGCATCAGCAACTAAAAGCCTTCACTGACCGAAAAAAGCTGGCTGAGCAATATCGGGCTGAATTCAAAGAACTACTAAAAAGGGCGAAAAAATTACATGAGGAACCTCAACAGGTTTTTCCTGAAGAACTTTTCTCAAATCTAGTGGAACAAGCCAAAGTCTATCAAGATGGAAAGATTGTGTACCAATTGAGTTTGGGGGTAGAGTGGTCTACGGATGAAACGTATGAAGATTACCATCGCCAGCTTCGAGAGGAAAATAAAGTGAGAAGGAAGGCGAAACGAAAGCAAACGCAGAAGGACTTTTTGAAAGGACCAGAGGTGAAAGCCTTGTTGGAGTTTTGTGAAAAACCAAGGATGTGGGGAGAAATCTTGGAGTTTATGAATACGATGAAGTTTATCTCCGATTCCCATTTGCGAGCAAGCATTGTACAACCATTAATTGAAGAAGGGAAGCTGCAGAAAGTGTATTTGCCGGATAGTCACAGAAAGCATAAATATTATCTCGTGAAAAAGTGATGAAGGAACCCACTGAGTTGGCTGTTATTGAGCTACTTGGTGGGTTCTTTTTCTTAGCTATGTAGAAAAAAATAAATGAATAGTGTTTTGCTACTGGTCATAAGAAATTATGAGGAGGTGATTTAATGGTTTTTAAAGATATCCAAAAGTTTCATGAGAACAAAAGAAAAGAAGAGGAATTAAAAAGAGAGCTATTAAAAAATCAGTTTATCAAATGTTTTTTTGAGATCCATTCACCCGATGAGATCAAAAAGAATATTAGAGCTTCTCTAAAAGAAAGCTACTTGCCAACCTTTCAAGTAAGCTACAAATTACGTTCTACTTTAGAAGAAGTAGACCCTCAAAAGTATATCGAAATAATGACTGATAGCGAAGAAGATAAGTACTTATTGGTTGACTTTGATTTTCATAATATAAAAAGCAACCTCAATAATATCGAATACTTAGAGAGCTCTAAAATTTACAAAAGGGTCAAAAAAGAATTAGGGTCTGACTTCCATTTTAAGACCGAGGGTAGAACAGAAGATGGAACAATCACTTTAGAATTTTGCAAAGACTATAAACCGTTTTTGTCTAGATTCTTTTAATAGACTGCTTTGGTCTATTTTTTTATCGCAACAAGGACAGGCTATTCTGCCCATACAGCACCGTTATGTTAAATTCCAAACATTGCTATTAAAATGAAGCTAAAGAGCAATAGGAATGAAAATACCCATGAGCCGCTTACATATCTCTTATTTTCTTTTTCCATCATCCGTAAAATTTCGACAGCATCTCTATTGTCGTTGTATTTTTGCAAAGCTGCCCCTAGATATTTCCTGCATAATAACATTTTGTAATACTCTGCCTCACCTTCTGATCTTGCATACCAACAGCACCAGATAACTCCGAATAGGAATAACGGTATTAAAAAGATAACTTTAAAGATACAAGTTAAAATGAAAAAAGAGAAAAAAATATACCCTACTAGTCTAAAGACCTCGTATTTTTCTTTATCTTTACATTCTATTGCATGCCCCACTTCATGAGCTGCCACATTCAATGCTAACGAGTCATTTTTATCAGCTTTATTAAGAAAAATTACCTGATGATCTCCTTTATAGCGGAAGCGGGAGTTTTTCTTTGTACCTTTGATACTATAGTTTCTAAAGCCTTCTTCTTTCATTAAATAATTAGCAAATCTTTCAGCTGTTAACATCTCGTCACGCCCTGTCCAAATTCATTTAATATATTTATATGGTCAAAGGAAATTTGTATTACATTCCTTGTAAATTTTGTTTTCTTTTATTCTCACTTTGAAATTGGTGTACCTTCAAGGAAGGTGTACAAGAAGTTTTTTTTGTCTACTATCTTAAAATATGAGCACTTGAAACAGGGGGTATATTAATGCAATTTAATGAATTGGATTTAATCTGTAAATTAAATAGAATGGACGAAGAAGTATAAATATTATATGGTGAAGAAGTAGTGGTGGATCCCACTGAGTAGGCATATCAAGCCGCTTGGTGGGTTCTTTTTTGCGTTTTTAACTCAGTGACGTAGACCAGTTTTTGGGGCCATCATTCCATTTTTCTTATTCTAGTAATTACTCAATTTTTATTTATATTTAATAGAATCTAAAAAAAGTGTTGTAAATATTAGGAATTGATGTGTTCATAAAGAATTATTGAGGTAGAATAATACTAGGTTGAAAGTTCTAAATTGAGAACCTATCTAGAGGTGTTAGAAATGATAAGAAAAAAACTATTAGCATTCGACTACAAAACGATAACAATAGAGCAATTAATGAAGATGACAGGTAATGTTGAGTACAGTGAATTTGCAAATGTAATTAATAGATATGTAGAAGAAAAAATATTAGAGCCAGTTAAGACAAGTCAGAAAAATGGAAGAAGACCGTCTCTCTATAATAAATACAGAATACTAAAGCCTGAAATGGACTACTCAAGTGCACTAGAGGATATTAAATTGCTTCATCCAAAATTTAATCATTCTAAATATGCTAAGCAGCCAGAAGTATACATGAAACATAAGAAGGAGATTGACCTTTTAAGTAAGTTTCTATGGGAAAATGAAGGACTTCTAGAAAATCAAATGTCTATAAATGAACGCTCGTTTCAAATCTGGGGAATAGAAAAATTGTTAAAAGAAAAGTCGGTCATTAAAACTATCTTTACTTATAATGGGTGGGACCTGGATTTATTAAATTATTACGAAACTCCAGAACCATTTTTCGAATACAACTTTTCGAACGAAAAGGAAATGAATGTACTGATTATCGAGAATAAGGATACATGGTTTACCCTACGTAAGATTATGCAGGAGGATGGGCTCAATTATTTATTTAGGGAGTACCACGTGTTGCTTTATGGAGAAGGCAAGAAGATTATTAGCGAAAATAATCGATTAAAGGAGTATGACCAACTTTTAAAAGGAAGTGTGAATACATACTACTATTTTGGTGATTTGGATTATGAAGGAATTTTAATCTATCAAACTCTTTTGGAAAACAATGATGAACTGCCTATCTATCTGTGTACTGAGCTTTACTCATGGATGTTACGACAAGCAAAAAAATATGAATTGCCAAAAACAAAAGCTGGACAGCAAAAAGTCGAGATAGAGCCCTTCCTTCTGAATTTTAATGATGAAGAATCTAAAGAGATTATTAAGGTCTTAAATTCCGGAAGATATATTCCACAGGAGATATTAAATTACCCACTTATAAAAACCAAAATGATGGAAGGAATGAAGGGGTAGATGTTAAGTTTTTTAGACGGATTTGAAAAAAGGATGGAAACGGTAGGAATTATTGAATCTATCGTTAATCGAAAAAATCGTAATATGGAACTAGAGAAATTATTTAACAGTAACGACTTTTTAAATCTAGTCTTTTCAGTGTTGTTATTTATTATGGAAAAAACCTTATCAGAAGATAGTGATTGTGATAGTGAGCACATTCAGAAATTTATTGGAACGCTCCTTCCAAAATATTATGACTTACAATTAGAAAAGCAACAACTTACTCAACTAACTCATTATATTTTAAAAAACGTACTTCAAAATGAAGGTGTGGCCTACCACTTTGAAACAATAGATTACTCCCATAATGATAGAAAAAATATAACGATAAGGTTAGTTGCAGATCGTGTTCACGAGGTAAATGGTGACTATAAAATAACATATTCTCTGACAGACCAGGGTTATGATTTTCTGTTCCGGACAAAAGAAATTGATCAGGAGATAAAAATAACAATTGAAGAGTTAAAGCTGAAGGAATTGATAAAAAGGAAAAATTTTAAAAAAGCACAGGATCAAAGTCAAAACTTGATTCAAATGGTTCGTCAAAAGAAAAAAGAAATTCAACTATTCATGATGAAAATCAAAGAAAATATTCATGATGTAGATATCGAAGAATTCGAGAAACTAATGGCTAGTACATATGATTTATTAAATGAAGAATATGATTTGTTATCAGAAATTATGGATATGTCCCGGAAATCTGAAGAAAAAATCCGTCAAGAATATGAAGTGAAATTAAAACTAGATGAGAGTTTAAAAAAGGCACAGACGGAGATTATGCAAATTAATCAAAATATTAAAGCTACTCTAAGTGAACAAAAGGATTTAATATTGAGTCGCCAAAGCTTATCAAAGGTATATATAGATACTATCGGGGACTCCTTTGTTTATAGTATGGAAAATAGGTTTGATATTGAGGATTTAATTTTAAAGAAGATGGAACATCATGTTGGAATGGCTGAACAATTTTGGAAACTAGTAAATCCTCTGTTTATGCCAAACATTTATAAGACGATGAATGTAAGAAGCATTTATGAGCCACAAGGTATGATCAAGCTAGAGGAAGAAGAAAAGGTTGATTTTATTGAAAAAGAAGATTTATCGAATGACGATGAATTAGAAAAAATAAAAAGAATGAACGAAGTTTATGTAGAGATTTTGGAATATATTTTAGATTTTACTTTAAACAATAGAAATGAAAGCATGCTTGAAGATATTATTAACTCTTTAAAGGAAAAGGAAGGTCACTTCAATCGATTTGTTGAAGACCGTTTGTTATTCACTACATTGTTAAAGCTCTATGATATCGGTGTAATTGATTTAACTGAATGGAAAACTCGTGGAGAGAAAGTTGTTATGAACCTTTCGGAAGAATTTAATCTAGAGTTTTGTTTATATCAATTGCTGAGTAAACGAGATGCTATGAATAGCATTGGAAAGATAATTCTGGAAAAAAGTGATGATTTAATAGAAGTGGAAATTAGTAGAAGTGTAAGTGAAGATTTAAGTGTTATTGAAAAAGTAGAGATATCAAATTTTATAATAAAGGTGGAAAATACTAGTGAGTAGTGTCAAGGCGGGAATCCAGATATTTAAGATTCTTCTTGAAAATGGGCAACTAGATAGAGAGGCACATAGCGACTTATTTATAGAATATTTAAATTCAGAGGTACAAGAAGTACTTAGTGAATTTGAGGAAGAAATGGACTGTAAAATCATTAAGATTAATAACACCATTTATCTTCTTCCTAATTATGATAATAGTTTATTAGGGTTTAAAAATAAGGATTACAGAGAATGGCTGGGTTCAAACACTCGCTTGAGTGATGTTTATCTTTCTTATTATATAACGATGTTTATCTTATTTAAGTTTTATGGTGGGAAGAACAAAAATCCAAAACAACGAGAGTTTATAAGGATGATGACTTTAATTGATGAACTTGACCAAAAGTTCGAAGCAATATTAAAGCATAATCAAGAAGATATGATGGGTAAGGAAGAGGAGTTAAGCATTAACCTCATCAGTATTGCTGAAGTTTGGAACCAGAAGATTATTCATGAAGAGAATAAGAGAACGACAAAGGTTGGTACCGTTTTAAGAATATGCACGCTGCTGGAACAAGAAAAGCTTATTCGTTTGTTAGAAGATAAAAAAGAAATAAGGACCACGAAAAAGTTAGACGACTTGATGACTTATTACTTTTTAAACGATAGTAGAATAGATGAAATAAACAATATATTTACTGAGGAGGGTAAAGATGCCTCAAATTAATAGAGTTAGAATAATTAACTTTTCTTACAATAACAATAACCGAAATATTGTAGATGAAACGTTTGATTTCTTTCAAGGAGAGAACGCTTTATTAAGTTTGAAAAATGGCGGTGGCAAAAGTGTGTTAGTTCAGTTGCTACTCCAACCAATTATTCCTAAAACGAGGCTTATGAGTAGAAGAATTGAGGACTTTTTTAGGGGGAAGAAATCACCTACATATGTTTTAGTTGAGTGGAAGCTAGAAGATCAAGGCGGCTATCTTCTCACTGGGATTGGACTAACCAACAAAGAATCCCAAGTTCGTGAACAGGATGAATTAAATAATAGTACCAAGTATTTTACCTTCACCTCAAACTATCGACAGTCTAATGTTTTTGATATCGAGAATATCCCCTTAATTAAAAGAGTAAATGAAAAGATATATGTGGAAACCTTTAAAGATGCCAAAAAGCTAATTTCTGCAAAAGAAAAGGACCACGAATTTGCAGTTGAATTATTTACTGATGAAGATAAAGACGATTATAGAGTACATTTGGAAAGCTTCAATATATTTCAAGATGAGTGGAAGTCCATCATTTTGAAAATTAATGAATCTGAAGGTGGAGTCATAGAGATCTTTGAGAAGTGTAAAACATCACAGCAATTAATGAATGATTGGATCTTGAAATCTATTGAGAAGGTCGTCAACAAAGAAGATAGAGATCAGAAAAAGCTTGAGCAGATGCTTGAGAACTTAGTAGAAGAAATGATTAGTAATGAACAGTTCATATATGAAAAAGAGTTGTACCAGGAGTTTTTAAGGGAGTCAGATAAGTTCTTAGACCAACTAAACGAATTAACGAACTCAATAGATAAGGAATCTGAAGTAGAAAAAAGTATTGCTAGCATGTATTTCTTCCTGAAACATGAAATCAATAAAATGAGTGAAGAAATTCAGCACCAAAATGCTAGCATTGATAACTGTGAACATGAGCTAAAACATATTGATTTGGAAGAAAGATCAAAAGCATATTATGATGAGCTGGCCGTAGTGAATGGATTGTCTGAAACGTTGGATGACGAAAAAACGGCGCTTGATTCAGTACGCGAAAAACGAGTTGGAGCGAAACAGCACGTCATGGTGCAACAGGCCGCAAGAGAGTATGGGACTATAAAGAAAATCAATCGAAGGATCGCTGGAATTAATGAGCAAGTCAATAAGATTAAATTTAGTGGCGATGAGAATGAAAAAATAAGAAATCTAGAATATTCCCTTAAAATAGCTTACGAGAGGTTACTAAGTGCCCTAAAGGAAAAGGAATCCAAAATCGCACTAAAATTGAAGGAAATAATTGAACTGTTCCAGAATTATGACACTCAAATAGCTGACCTTGATAAGCAAAATAGTAAAATGCAAGGAAGAAAAGGCGCAGTTCACAGTAAAATTGAGTCTTTCGAGGACTATGAAAAGAAAGTTCGTCTTGAATTGGGATTAAAATATGAGAGAAATCTGATTGGGGAAATTGAACAAGGTTACTATGAGGCATGCTTTAGTGCTATGGAGCTAAACCAAGTTCGTTTAAATGAGGAAAAAACGGAAAAAAATATTGAAATTGATAGCTTGAAAGAAGATTTAATTCAAACGAATGAAAAGATAAGGTCGCTACGAGAGAGTGAGAAGAAGTACACGATTGATGATACAAAGCTTGAAGAGCAAATAAAAAGTTATAATCTTCTAGAAACGAGTCTTAAGTCTCTGTATGAGAGATACAACCTTGATTTTAATACTAGATTTAACCATCAAGATAATGAGCTTTTTATTAAAAATAGGATTAACGACTTGCAAAGAACTGAGTTGGATCTTGTATTAAATATCCAAATTGCCACTGAAAAAATTGAATCTTTGAAAAGTGGAACACTTCACGTTTCCAAGGAATTTAGACAATGGTTAATCAATCAAGATTTTGACTTTGAAACAGGAGAGAATTATCTTAGAAAACAAAGTGAGAGTATTAAGAGAAGTTTAGTCCAGAGGAATCCTATCCTTCCATATGCATTTCTTTTATACGATGAAGATATAGAGAAACTGAAAACAATGGAAGTTACCTGTAAAACTCATCAAATGGTTCCAATTTTATCGTACAGTGATATAAATGAAGCTTTAACAGTGAGTGGGAACACGGTTTTGTTTGGGGATAACCTTCAGTTAATGTGTCTTTATGATAATCGAATGATCGATGCAGATAACTTGGATGGATATTTAACAGAATTACAGAATGAATTGGCGCAAACAAACAACCAGCTTGTTCATTATCGCGAGCAGCTTGAGGTCACCAGGGAAGACATGCAATTATTGAAGCAGTTTTCCTATGACAGAAATTATCTTTACGACTTAGAAAAACAAAAAGCAAGCCTAGTAAATAAAATTAAATCGACAAATGATGAGATCTTAACTCTGGATTTAGTTATGTCAGAAACCTCAGAGAATTTAGAGGCACTTAGAAAGAGAGTTATTGAAATTGATAACCAAATGATTAAGGAAGCGGAACGGAAGAGCAAGCTTCTAGAATTTATGAAAGCAGACAAAACATATCTTCAACATAAAGAAGATTATAGGAAGTATTCTGAGGCAATTGTTACAATCTCCAAACAGAAAAGCTCTCTAATCAATAAAAAAACGAGCTTATCTGAAGAAAAGGACGCATTAATAACAGACCAGGCTGAGTTAAGGACAAGCATTAGAGAAAAGCAGACGAGATATAACCTTTATGAAGAGGCAGAAGAAGCAGTTCAGTTGGATGAAGATATGGAAGTGATGGAGGAAAGATTAAGGATATTAAAGAGTACCATCACAAGTCAGTTAGAAGAACTAGATGCAGATCTGGCTAATAAGAAAAATGAATTAGAAGAAAAAGAGGTTCTTCTGAAGTCCTATCAATTAGAGGAAAAAGACTATATTGATACTATTTTCAATTTGGAAAAACTAAATGAATTGAATGATAAAGTTCAAAATTTAGAAGAAGAAGAGGAAAAATTAAACGATCACTACCAAACAGTAAAAAGGGACCTAGAAGTAGGAAAGGCAAAACTCAAGCTGGCCGAACAAGAGGTAAGGAAATTAGCAGAAGAACCACTTGATCAGTCACTGATAAAAGAAAACTTTATTAACAGGAGAAAAGAACAAAGTGATAACATTTTATATGCAAAAGACAAGTCTAGAAAACTACATGATATTACTAGAGAGTATGAAAAGATTACTGATAAAGCAGAAGAGGTAGATGTACAGTTTACTAAATATGAAATAAATGCAAAGTATGAGATCAACATAAGTGTGCCTCAGGACTATAATGATTTAGTTTTAAAACTAAAGAATTTGAAGCGTGAAAACAAACAGTTTGAGGGCAACGTTAGTAAACTTTACAATAAAATTCAGTTAGGATACAAAGGTAAAAACAAGCACATAGAAAACATCTTAAGCGGATTAGACCCACTGCTTGAAGGAGCGCAAATTGATAAAAATAAATATTATTTTGTAGGCGAAAGATTATTATTAAGTAAAGAATCCTTGGGGAAATTGATAAAGGCTTGTGAACAGCGTTTATCAAACCTAGAAAAGAATAAAAAAGATATGATTCAACACAGTTATCTCCAAGCAAAACAAGTATATGACGAAATACAAAAGATTGCTGAGAATTCATCCATAAAGTTAGATGGTAGGAACCGTCCTATCCCTATGCTGAAAATCAACATGGAACCAATAGACGAAACGGAAGTAGAAAACGGTATTAAGATGCAGGGATACATTGAAAGCTGGGTTAACACCATTAAAAAGGATATGCAGGAAGAGAAGAAGCTTGAAGAAATTCGCAAAAAGATCAGTAAATGTATGTCTACGAGAGAACTATTAAATGTACTGTCGGATCTCGGTAAAATGACTATTTATGCTTATAAAATTGACCTTAATGCACAGAACAGCCGTTATAAGACTTGGGAGCAAGTGATGAAGGAAAACTCAGGAGGAGAGAGATTTGTTTCATTCTTTGCAGTCATTGTCGCCCTAATGTCATATACAAGATCAAGTATGAAGTTTGAAGATGATTATCAAAGAAATCAGGATACAAAGGTATTAATAATGGACAATCCATTTGGTCCAATTTCATCGGAACATTTATTAAGGCCATTGTTTAAAATTGCAAATAAATATAACACCCAGCTTATCTGTCTGACTGACTTGAAACAAAATTCTATACTTAACTGTTTCAACTTAATATACATGATCAAAATTAGACAGAATGTTTTCGGTACAAATGAGTACATTCAATTGGAGCAACAAATCATAGAGGACGCAACAATTCAAAGAGATGAATTGTTAGAAAAAGCTGTATTTAAAGTTGAAGAAGTGGAGCAGGTAAGTTTATTTTAATCCAAGGGGATTCAATCAAGTCACATTTTTAGCTTTAATGAAAGCGAGTAAGAGTGAAAAATTATAAGCTCATCACCTAAACTGGTGGTGAGTTATTATATGTGCACTTGAACCAATTTCATAATTCACTTTTAAAAAAAAGCCAAGACTACCAGGATAATAAATACTTCGTTTTAAAAATTTAAGCTGCTACTAAATTCGTTGAAGATTGTTTTCTTGCAAGTCTTAAGCTTGCTAATTTCATCCCGTTGTAGACTAAAGTCACTAAATCGAAATGGACTTTGGCTCGTTCTCCGGTTCGATATCTTACATTATTCAACTGAAAGAACTCTTTTAAATATCCAATGACTCGTTCGACTGAACTACGTTCCTTAAAGCGTTCCTGCCAGGCGATTGAACCACGCGCTGGTGCACTGTAACGACGTAAATCTGTCTCAATCCTTATCTTGTAGACCATTTGGCACAGCGTATCTTTAGCGAGTGGGCAATCTGCACACTCTTTAGGACGGGTATACTTTAGGGTTTGATATCTTTTATCAAAGCTATCATATCGATATGAATATTCCCTTACACAAGTTGGAGCGAAATTCTCGTCAAAGCCAATTGGATCTGATTCATTCTTTTTGTTATAAGCAATGATCGAATACCCTTTCATTCGATGGACCTGTTCATAGATCGCTTCATAATCATAACCAGCATCCATCATTGCAAAGGCCAACTCTAGGAACGGATAGTTCCTTTCAATCCCCTTTAACAGAGGAATAGCTGCTTTCCCATCGTTAAGGCTACCCGAAGAAATCAGTGAGTGAAGAATAAACTGATTTTTGGTTTCAACTGCCAAATGGCCTTTATAACCAAACCAAAACACATTTTTCCCTTCACTATTTTTCTTCACGCCCCATTTAGGGTAAATCGGCATTTGATCATGAAGTTCATCGTAGGGTACATCTAGCTGATCTTCAATTTTCTTTTCAAAAATAGATAAAGCTGCTTCTTCCGCTTCTTTTTCTTTTAACCAATGTTCACGTTCAGCTTTTGATTTACGCCCACGTTTCTTTGGTAAAATCTTTGGTTTTTCTTCTTTCTTTGAAGGAGCTTGATCTCTCGCTTCGAAATGACCAGAGTCGATAGCGATATTGACATCCTTAATAAATTCTTCATTGATCGCATCAAGGATGATTTGAGAGTTTATTTCTTCAAGAACGCCAGTATCTTTAATCTTTGTAATCATCCTTGAAAATGAAGCTTCAGAAGGGACTGGATCAGAAACTAAAAAACCACAGTCAACCTTAAACCTAAGATCCGTGTTTAAACGTTTAACAAGGAGTTGAATTTCAGGAATTCTTTCAACAATCCTAACCACGAGGGCTTGAACCATTGCAGGATAGTTTAACTCAACTGGCCTACCGAAATTAGACTTCTTCGCTACGATAGTAAGGATAGGACTGATATCAATCGCCGAAAAAAATTCATCATAACGTTGGGTAGGTTCTAAATCAAATAAAAATTGCATGCTAAAAAGGCTCTCTTGTCGTACAATAGACATAAGGGGCATCCTCCCATTCGAATTAGTTTGTTTGGTCACTTACTAGATTCGACATTTGGGGAGGTACTCCTTTTTTCATGCTTTCAAACCGTTGGGCCAGTTGGGCTCAGATTTATGAAATTCATTCACTTATATAGATTATTTTGAAAAAATATAATTATATATTCACTATTATACATATTTTGTTAAAATGGGTTTAATAGATTAAAAATCCGAAAAATAGTGGGGATACTATGAATGAAAGACTATTAAATAAAATTACGGAAGTTCTAGTATCATCAGCAGTAAAAAGAGAGGTTATTGAATATAGCAGGTTAAGTAGAGAAATTGGCGGTATAATTACACCAATTAAGTTAAATGAACCTCTAGGTGAAATTTCATTTAGGTGCATTAAGAAAGGCTTTCCACCGCTTTCTGCAATTGTTGTTAATCAACAAACACAGCTTCCAGGAGAAGGTTTTTTTACTTGGGTAGCTTCAAAGATGGGTTATACAGACTTATCTCATTCGGAATGGGAAGATTTCTTTAATAAACAAAAAGAGGATGTTTTCAGCTGTGATTGGAACGAATACTTAGGAAATAAACAAACCAATAAAGGAAGTAATATTGTTAGCATATTTTCAATAGATGATCTGAATAAAAGTTTATTAGATAAATCACAAGTAATAGGTGAAGAAACAAGGTATTACATTTTAACAATTAAAAAGTTCCTTGAAACAGCAACTGTTGGCCCCTATCAATATCAGGTTATCTTATTCGAGAATCATCAAAAAATAAGCGAGGAAACGGTAGAAGACAAGTATTCAAAACAACTGCTTACTCCCAGTAAGAAAAAAGGATTAGAACTCCTTTTCGAACACAATCCAATGGTACATTTTCAAGATATTAGTATGATGCATTACAAGCAGGACCGCTTAAAAGATACGCCTTGGGAAAAGGAGCCAAGAGTCGATCTTGAGTCCCTTTACAATAAGATGGTAAACAAGAGACTTCACAATATAGTAAAGCATGATGTAGAAACAGAGAAGAGGCAATACGCATCAAGCTATAAAGACGGTGAAGTAAAACAATACTATGGAAATCGCTATGAACGTAAAGCGAAAAATCGTCTGAAGGCTATCGAGATCCATGGAACTACATGTGCTGTATGCTACTTTAAGTTTGAAGAGGTTTATGGTGAACTCGGAAGAGATTTTATTGAGATTCATCACGTGAAGCCATTAAGTACGTTAGATGGAGCAATTGAAATTGATGCTGCGAATGATCTAGTACCAGTTTGTTCTAATTGTCATCGAATGTTGCATCGAAATAGGGACAAGGTATTGTCGGTGGAGGAATTAAAGGAAATTATACAAAGAAGTCGAGGAATTCAATGATATGAATACAAGGTGGTTTTTTTAATGACAACAATTTCAAACAATGAGTTAAAATTGAAAATCATTGAAATATATGATTCAAAGATAAAAAAAGATTTAGAGTCTTACGCTATAGAAATTTCAGACATCTTCGAAACTATCTTTAATAATAAGTTAAAAGAGGAACCAGATAAATATTCACTGACCCATACTAATGCTGGTTACTTAGGTAAATATTATAAAGTGACTCATAGGGTTAAAAGTGGGTGGAGTTTAGGTGAGAAGCTCGTAAAAAAGGACGATTTGCTTAGGATAAAATACACAGATGAGTATGAAGATGAAGAGAAAATTAAAAGTTATATAAAACATAGATATTCTGATTTGATAGGTGTAAAAATGTTGGGAGATTTACAACATGATACTCAAAATATCCTTAAGTTGATAAAAGATAATAAAAATAAGTTTAAAGATTCTTCTTCTGAACGATATATTACTTTTGAGAATTTAGATAAGAAACAGGATAAAATGAAAAATGGAATGGAAATAATTAAAATTGATTGTATATATCACAGAGAGGGTTACAAGTATAATTTTGAATTACAAATAAAGAGCCAGTTAATGTCTGCCTGGGGAGATATGGAACATCAGCAATTCTATAAAAATAATAAATTTTCAGTTGTTAGAAAATCAAATGAGCCAATAATGAGCGATATCGGAAAATTACTCGAAAAAACAGATGAGTTATTATTGACGATTAGAACATCTGAAAATAAATTTAGTGAACATGAAGAACTATGGCAATTCACAGTTGATTTACAAAAGGAATTCTCCGATAAGTTAGAAGGAATCTTAGATGTTAATGTTGATACACAGTTAACTGATATATCCGATTTTTTACTTTTGCTATTTAATACAATCAATCCTGACACAGAAAAATATAATTTAGATTTAGATATTCTCCGAGGGTTAAAAGGTGGAGATTTCGATACGGAAGAATATGAAGAATTGTTTATAGCCAATTATGTGAAACATCGAAAGCTAAATTTTAAGCTACAGATTTTAGAGATAATTACATTAGTTTGGTATGGCTCTTTAGAAGAAGAAATTGTTAATTCGAAAGAAGGTTATATACTATACGTCAAATGGCTGATAAATGAATTACTAAGTATAATTCAAAGGGAATATAAAATTGATACAGACAGTGAAGTGAAATTCGATAACATTTTTTATGAGGTTATTTCACATTCCAATATAAATGAACTTTTTAGAGACATAAGCTACTTCAATGAAATTATTGCATATTATAAAGTTACTAAAGATACATATTTAGAATTGATGGAAGAAGAGGAAGAAGTATTTGGGCTAGATGTATTTTATTTAATTAACTGCTTGTTTTCACGTCATCAGATAAACGGACAATCTATAGATGATATTGTGATTAAACTTGAAGAAACTGACGTAACCCTTATAGATAGTTTCTTTGAATACTTAAAAAAAGAAATTGAGGGTCCTTTATCCAAGTTTCTGGACATTAGTAATAAAATACATCACCGCCTAAGGAAGGAGTTATAATTTATGGAATATGTAGCTCAAAGATACTCGCAGGAAAAGCAACAGTTTTTAAGTTTGGTAATGGATCTAAAAACAATTTATTTTAATTCAAAAGTATTAATTTATGATAGAGATGAATACGGATATCAACGTCCATTGGATGAAAAACACTCTAATAAAATAAAAAATAAGGTACTGTCTGGAAATGGATTATTTCCGACATCAATAGTTTTAAGTATTGATGACAAAGAAGTTGAAAAAATTATTAGTGGTATCGAAATAAATAATATTCAAGAGACTAATATAGTAAAACTAACTGTCCCTGATAATACTGATTCTGTTGCAGATCCTTTGTTCAGAATTGTTGATGGACAACACCGTATTGCAGGCTTAGCTAAAGCAGCAGAGACAAAACCAGAATTATGGGATTATAAACTTAATGTTAATATCTTGTTAATTCCGGAGGAGTCAAGGGTAATTGAATTAGATGTATTTAATGATATTAATGCTACACCCAAAAAATTAAAAACAGATTTAGTAATCTTAGCAAGACAACAATATATTCTGTTAGGACAAAAGGACATAGTATCTAAAAGTGAAATGGAAGAATATTTAGCTATTAGAACGGCATATATTCTGAATGAAGAAATAGATAATAGCGTTTGGAAGAATGCAATTAAGTTTGAAAAAGAAATCAATTCACAAATTGGTATTATAGGTATTTCTGCTTTCAAAAAAGCCATCTTACCATTAGTGAAGGAGTACTTACGTGATAACGATGTACATTCTATAGATATAAAAGGTTTAAATGATTTGGCAGGACAAATAGCTAGTTATATAAATAGAGCATGGAAAATTGTTCAGGATAAATGGAAATTATGTTTTGGTGATTACAGTTTAATATTAGAATCAGAAAAGTACGAATTCCATTACGACAACTCTTATTACTTACAAAAAACAACAGGAGTAAATGCAATTAACCAGATTTTATATGAAACTGGAAGGGAACATATAGAAGAGTTTAGAAACATAATTGAAAAAAGTCCACTTGTCAAAGAAGATTGGATAAAAGGGGGTAAATTATCTGGATTGACTTCAGGGTCAGGATTTAAAAAAGCAGTCTCAATAATTAAGTTTGGTGAAATTACAGAGAGTTAAATTATTTTGAAATATAATTATAACATTAAGCTTATTGCCAACGGTAATGGGCTTTTTAATGTCATCTTTAGAAATATTCTATCTAAATTTTTTATCCATCCGTCTCCACGGCGATGCTTAGGCAACCGTTAGAAAATGGCAAGGTAACAATTAGTCGTGCTCACTCAACGGTCACTTATCCAGCAAAATTTATTTTCGTTGCAGCGATGAACCCTTGTCCTTGTGGCTACGGAACAAAGGTGTCACCACTCGAAATTTGTCGAAGGCTATTAGTTTGTAAGGGTTTGTTTAAATAGATGAGGCAATTTGAGGGGGAAAGTACGTGATATTAGTGCCTAGTTATTTCGGGAAGGGATACTAAAGCACACCCAAGAAAACGACCTCGCGAAGTAGGCAGCAAATGAAAAATGGTTCCGGTCACTACTCGAAATGATTAAAAGGCATGCTCTGTCTGGTACTTTACCAGGTAAGGTGAGGTATAAAGTGTGGGTATTAAAGAATTATGGACTAATAAATCTTATAAAGTAATAGGAGGGGAATTGTAGTAGTCATATAGTCGATATTAATAGCTATATTTCAAGTAACTATGCTCAATCAGGTGCTTCTCCTTTGTTTAATATAACCACCTTTCTACGCGTTTCCCACTAAAGGAATACCTTTTTGGAAAGATCAATTTAATTAAAAGGTTTTTCTTATCACTAACTCATATGCAAAAAAAAGCTTAGTTTGACTCGTTGGGTGAGTAACTAAGCTTTTAGTTCAGAGGAAAAGGAATTATGTAACCTATGAACTACCTTTATTTAATTCTAGTGCTGTTTTTGACACCCTTAAATTACCGAAAGTTGACGGTATTGCCTGTCCAGAATTAGTCGATTATAATGTCCGTATACAATTCGAAACATTTCGACATTAACAATTCTGGAGAAAGGAAAAAGACATCTCCCATAATGTACAACTGCGCCAACAGTTATACGGGAGACGTCTCACCAAAAAAGTATATGGTTATTGTATCAGATTATCAGCTGATTGAAAACATACTTACTGGAGTTTTTAGTTAGGGGTGCAGAGAGAATCCCTTCTCCCTGTTGTGGGAAACACATGTTAGTTAGAGGCACCAAGAATCGAAAAGCCAAAGATCATACAGGACAAAGTAAGACATATAACATCCGCAGGTTGAAGTGTACCAATTGTGGTGCCATCCACCATGAATTGCCGGATTTATTAATTCCTTATAAACGCTATGAAGCCGAATGTATCGAAGACGTTCTTACAAACCCGTCCACTCACATTATTCCAGCTGATGATTCCACTCTTTCGAGATGGCATGGCTGGTTTCTAGAGTTTGTGGATTATTGGATTGGCTGTTTGACTTCCATCATGATCAGAACCAATCAGGGAAACATCCCTCTGGATTACACGTCCAAAGGTTCAGGGGCTGCACTTCAAAGAATAGGACGCTTGGCAGGAGATGCCAATGGATGGCTGACAAGAATTGTCCAGCCTATCGTAAATATTAATTTTTGGATACACACCCGTTCTGCATTCATTGTCCAATAACTCTTGATTTACACTCATGATAGACAAACGAAAGGAGAGTGTATCATGAGGGATCATAAGAAATCCGAAGAATTGGCAGTGCAGCGTTTTCAGCTGATATCACCTTTATTAGCAGAGGGGCTCGACACTGGAAAGCTTAAAGAATTAAGGAGCCAGATAGCTAAGGCCAATGGCCTTTCAGAAAGAACCATCAGACGATATTTGGCTCAATTTCGAAATGAGGGGTTTGGAGGATTGAAGCCTCAATCTAGAAAAGTTGCTCAAAAGTCAGAAGCTATCCCTCCTAATCTACTTGAACAGGCGATTCTTCTACGTAAGGAAGTGCCGAGCCGGAGCGTAGCTCAAATCATACAAATTCTTGAATGGGAAGGGCTAGCGGAACCAGGACAAATCAAAAGGTCAACTCTTCAGGAAAAACTGACAGAAAAAGGTTACAGTACACGGCAAATGAAGCTCTATTCCCAGACAGGGGTAGCTGCTCGAAGGTTTCAAAAACGACATCGAAACCAACTCTGGCAATCAGATATCAAGTATGGTCCTTACTTGCCGATTGGTCCGAACGGAATGAAGAAACAAGTGTATCTTGTCGCTTTTATCGACGACGCCACCAGGTTTGTGCTTCACGCAGCATTCTATCCTACCTTGGATTCAAGGATTATTGAAGATGCCTTTCGGCAGTCCATCCAAAAATATGGTGTACCAGAGGCTGTATATTTTGATAATGGTAAGCAATATCGAACCAAATGGATGGCACGTACCTGCTCAAAAATAGGCACTCACCTCACTTACACAAGGCCGTATACAGCAGAATCGAAGGGTTATGGAAAGTAAAAAATAATGCAAAGTAAATCCCTTTTTAGTTGTTAAATTGCGATTTTCACTAGATTTACTTTACATTATCAGTTTTCTTTTTTATTTATTAAAGCTTCGTAGCCAACCTAATAAATCTTCATTTTTCTGCCACTCTGGTTCCTCATTAGGTAACACATCTACATATGCCTTTTCTATGGCTTCCCTTTTCTGTTTTGAATCCGTTTTTGCATAAATTTCAGTAATTTGAACAGAAGTGTGTCCAAGTATATCTCTTATATAAACAAGATTAACTCCAGCCTGAAGTAAATGCATTGCCTTTGAATGTCGAAGACAATGGCAGCTAAGTACCTCTGGAATTAATATTTGGTCTTCCTTCCGTGCTAAATTCTTATATTTGGTCAAAATATAATTTACTCCGGCTCTGGTCAGTTTTTCTTTTCGATTGTTGAAAAACAAAGGGTAAAAATTTGAAGAATTTTTTAAAAGTCCTTGTTCTTCCATATACTTTTTTAAGATATCTACTGTCGGTTCCATTAAAGGAACTATTCTTGCCTTATTCCCCTTGCCAATTAGTTTAATGGTATACGGTTTATCAAACCGGACCATTGATGGAGTAAGGTCAATAATTTCCTGAACTCTAGCACCAGTATCATACATGAGTGATAGTAATGCTAAATCTCGGCGGCCAGCTACTGTACTTAAATCGGGCATTTTTAGTAAGAGTTTCATTCCATCAAGAGTTAGATAGTTAATAGTCTTTTTCTCTGTTTTTTTGGCTGGTACAAAAAGTATTTTCTGCCACTCCAGTAGATTATCTGGATTCTCATATTGTAGATATTTGAAAAAAGAGTGCAAAGCTGCTAGCCGTACATTCCTTGTCGAGATACTACATTGTCTGTATTCCTCAGTCCAATCCAGATAATCAACCACCAAACCTTTTGTCACCATACTTAAGGTCAATTGATCTGTTGGAATTGCTTTGACGTCTCTAAGATATCGAAGAAATAAAATAAAGGTATCTCTATAAGAACTAATTGTATTTTTACTCGCTCCCATTTCACCAGGAAGATATTTCGTAAGAAATCCTGTGAGATAAAATGAAAAATCAGTCGGTTTCATGGTCGAGTTACCTCCGGGAACAAATAGGAACAAAGACTATTAACTTCTGTCATTAATTCAGGATACATATCAGAAGTTAACCTGACGTATTTATCTGTTGCTTCTAAAGAAGAATGACCTAAATACTTTGAAAGTACTGGGAGTGAATAGTATAAGTCCAGTCCCTTTCGGGACATTTCTGCCAGTGAATGGACACTGAATGAATGTCTAAAATCATGTACACGTGGGCCAAATCCTTTTCCTCCATGAGAAATACCAGCCTGCCATAATACTTTACGGAACAATTTATATACTGTATCTGACGAATATTTCTGTCCATTTTCTTGTGTGAAAAAGTAATGATAGGATTCAAGCTTCGATAAGTAACCCTTTTTATATTGGATACATACTTCCTTTAAGGAAGCAGATAATGGAAGAATTCGATCACTTCCGTTTTTTGTTTCTTTAATAATAATAAAGCCTTCGTCAAGGTATACATCTTCACCTCTAAGTTTTAATGCTTCATTTATTCGTAAACCACATCCATAAATCATTCGAAAAAGAACAGGAAGTATATAATTCATTGGTGATTGACGAGAAAAAACTATTGAATCACATGCTGTAAAAAATAACTTGAGTTGTTCTTTTGAAAAGATATAAGGAGTAAAAGTACTTTTATAAGATTTTAGCTGTCTTGGAATATAAGTTTCATACCCAAGGTGGCTCAAATAAATAGTAAAATTAATGATAGTATTTACCCTTCTATATTTTGTAACATCTGATTCATTCGGTCTCTTTTCTGCCCATTTGTCTGCTAATTCTTTTGTTAAACCAATTGAACCAACACCATTATCTATAGTAAATCTATCAAACATTTTAAAAGTATAAGTGTTATCCAATGCATATCCTATGCTTCTCTTAAAGGAAATGTATTGTTTAATTAAATCAGCGTTAACACCATAGAACTCCATACTAGTTCCCCCCTTCGAAAAGAGGTGTATTTAGTGGCAATACATCTAAAGCACACTGACGAAGAGTATCTAGATCAATTCTAAGGTAAGTTTTGGTGCTCTCAGTATTTGTATTGTATTTGTCAACTCAAAATTCCCCCAAATGTTAATTGAAAAGTCCCCCACCTAATTTTTACATTTCTGGTAGGGGACTAATAAACTTAAAACAATTCAATCCCTAACTTTAAAGCATATTCTCTGTTTTCCTCTATTAG
>WPCK01240760.1_pt1 | contig 33111 bp, 29 predicted proteins | sample 5399851 | NCBI WGS metagenome assembly WPCK01 (sample SAMN12869471, study PRJNA574797) | sludge metagenome | isolation source: wastewater treatment of pH11 | place: China:Beijing | collected 2019-05-20 | reverse complement strand
TACTTCTAATCCTCGCGGCGGTTTTTGCGATCATCTTCCCCGAGATATTCAACGTTTTCGCCCGCTCCATTGGCGTCTACTCCGGCACCAACCTTCTGGTTTACCTGTTGGTCATAGCCCTGTTTGCCCAGATGGCGTCTGGTTACCGGCGAGACATGCAGACCAATCGCAAGCTCACCGAGTTGGCGCGACAGGTTGCACTCCAAAGTGCCGTGAAGTCCGAAGGCACCCCGAATGTGGGTCAGCAGGGGACCTCTCAGGGCGTTGAGGACTCATCCGAGGATCCAGAGCGCAGCTAACCCTCGCTCAACACCTTCATCACGCGCTCAATGAAGAAGGATGACGTCGATTCCGAATAGGTCTTGGTGATGTGGTTGTCATCCAAGTACACGAATATGTTGCCCACGATTGTTGGACACAAATCATCGGTACAGTAAATATCAGTCATGTCCAGTGGATGGTAGCCGGGAATCTGATCCAGCACCGCAGCGGGGTTTACCTCGGCAAAATAGTCGTTCCGGTCCAATAGACAGCCACCGAAAGGCCCATCTGCTGGTCGGTCTGAGGAACACTCATAAAGATCATCTGCCGACCGCAGGTTGTCGCGCGCTCCGAACACCGTGGCTCCCCGCTCTGTCAGTTCGTGAACAAGCTGCTCGACCCCCGGCACAATCGTCTCAACAGGAGAATCCGGCGCACTTCGTGTCACGATCAGGAACACGACTTCAGGATTCGTGGCTTCCACGTAGTCCCAGACCAACCGGTTGTGTGCGACGCATTCGTCCTCATACTCCTCAGACAATCCCCAGGAGCAGCCACCCTTCAGGATTGCCGACGCACCCCAGCCCTCCTGGTCCAAGAGCACTTGAAGCGGCGGAATCAGATTCTGTTCAGCATGTGAGTCACCCACAACCAGAATCGAGTACTTCGATTCCTCCACATCGCCGTAGGTGCGGCAGGACGCACTCTTTCCTGCCGCGAATGCCTCGTCGAAATCTTCCGTGCATCTATTCGGAAATCCGGCCCACTGACGATCCAGCGTCTGGGGACCCGGAATGGGCGGCAGCGTGAAGTTGATATCTAGTTCCTCGAACATCACCTGAGCACCTGGGAACTGGACAGCAGTAGCCTGCTCAATCTGCTGCTCCTCCTGCCGCTCGTTTGCGACGGCCTTCGCGTACGCCACCGAGATCGGTAACATTCCTACAGCCAGACATCCCGCTATAACGATCCACTTGTTCCGGGTTCGTCGGTTCGCCCACTTCCATCGTTGCATTGGCAGATCAACCCAGCGGGTGACAAAGAATGCGACCCCTAACGAGACTGCAATAAGCACCAGGCCCTCAGGAACGCTGAGTCGCTCCCGGCCAACGATCGCTAGGAAGAATACGAACACGGGCCAGTGAATCAGGTAGACCGAATAGGAAACATTGCCCAGTTCAACCAGTGGGGAGGTAGCAAGAAGTCGGCTTGGGGATTTCTGCGTTGTCTCCGAACCAAAAAGCAGCAGGGCACTCACGCAGATAAGTGGGACGAATGCCATCGGACCCGGATACGTTCCGATGGGCACTAAGCAGTAGACAATCAACACTGCCATTGCGACCCAGGTGAACGGGAGTTTCAGTACATGAGGGAGATCCAGGTACGGAGCGGCAGCGGCGATCGCAGAGCCAAATGCGAACTCCCAAATACGAGCACGGGTATCGAAATAAACACTTCCATCAGCAGGACTCCAGAACAGCAACCACAGAAGCGATGCGACAGTGAGAAGCCCAAATGCGACAACGACAGTGGGGCGGATTCGCAGATGGGCAACGCGAGCCAATAGGACACACGCTGCCATTAGGACAGGCCAAAGCAAGAACATCTGTCCCTGCATCGACATTGACCACAGGTGCTGGAAGGGGCTGGCTGCAGCGTGGTCTCCCGCGTAGTAGTCGGCCGCCACTTCCACCAAACGCCAATTTTCCCAGTACGTGAGGGAGGCAAACGCCTGAGTCACCGACTCTTGCCACCGAGTTTGGGGAAGGACGAGGAAGCAACCGCCAAGCGTTACCACGATGATTAATGTGAGCGGCGGCAACAGCCGTTTGAAGGTTGTCCCCCACCGGTCCACCACCGACGGCATGTTCCCGCCCTCAGCTCTACGAACAAAAGAGGACGTCATCAGATAGGCGGAGATCATAATGAACGAATCAACGCCGATAGGCGACCCCACAGTCCACGCGTGGTAGAGCAGAACTTGCGCCATCAGGACAGCGCGAAGTCCCTGTATGTCGCCCCTGTGTGTGCTGCGGTTTACGCGCGACTTGGTGGGGAGATCTGAAGCGGGGTGAGGACCGTCCGAGCGGCACACGGCATCAGTAGTCTCCGGGTCGACATTCTCAACACCGGTACTTTCTGAGTCCGCGCTACTAGCAGAGTCCGCGCTGCTGCCGGTGCCAGTGCTGCTAACAGTGCCAGCACTCAGAACTGTGTCGCTCACTGCAACGCCCTTCGCCACGTACTGAGTCCAAGAACAAGGTCCGGGTGAAAACTACCGGAACCGAAGAAGTTGCACCAATCGGTGCCACCCACTCGGCTCCTCCCATCTTGGCGCGATGTGTCTCCAACCTGGGAATCTGCTGGAAAAAAGTGCACATCCACGCGATATGTGCCACTGTTCCCATGTGGCCCAGATCCAGAGTCGTAAGATCAGTGATTGATGAGTAATGCCAAAGGGCAGTCCGGCCCCCATATTCCGCCAGCACACTCCACCACTGCAAAGCGTTCGCACCAGTGGGTTGCTGTGCTACTCGCCAGCATTCTTGGCGTAGGTCTGTTTGCCGGAACCAGCTTCGCGATTCTCTATCACGATCTGACTAGCCGTCTGAACGCGAGCGTCCTGGACACGGGACACCTGAAGCCGCCGCCTCAGTCCGCCCCCAAAGAAGAGCTTCCTCCGGACAGCTTCGCTGGACGACCTGTCAACATACTCTTGATGGGCATTGACGCACGGGCGGATCAAGACACAGCTCTCGTGGGTGATGACTTCGACGAAACCATGCGATCCGACACCACGTTGGTCATGCACATCTCCGAGGATCGTGAAAACATAACCCTCGTCTCCATTCCCCGAGACCAGTGGGTACTGCTTCCTGAGTGTCAGCGTACCGATGGGTCAATCAGTTATGAGCAATGGGGCCAATTCAACTGGGCTTTCTCATACGGAGCCTTGACCGACGATCTTGCCGGGGGTGTCAACTGCACAGAGAAGATGGTTGAGTCCCTAACTGGCCTGCAGATGGATGGCTTTGCGATCATCGACTTCACGGGCTTTTCCAAGATGGTTGAAGCCCTTGGCGGCGTAGAAATGTGCCTGGAAGAAACTCTCCGCGATTCGAAGTACATCCAGATGGAGTTCCCTGCTGGGTGCTACAAGATGGATCCGAAGATGGCTACACAGTACGCCCGCGTTCGCTACGTCGGAGACGGTTCAGACATGGGCCGCATCCAGAGGCAACAGCAACTAATCGGGGCAATGGTGAAGCAGGCACTGGCATCCAACTTGCTGACGGAAGTGGACAAGCTCTACGCCTTTGTCACTTCGACGCTTCAAGCGACCACCGTTTCCCCATCGCTGGGTAATGTAGGAAACGTCATGGGCCTGGTCTTGTCCGTTCGGAACATCGATCCGGAAAACATCCGTTTCACCACAATGCCTGTAGTCACCGCCGACTTTGACCCAAACAGACTTTTGCCCAAAGAACCCAATAACACGCAGTTCTGGGAAGCGATCAGAACTGGTCAGCAGCTGATCCCCGGTACCGTTTACCAGGACATGAACGGCGACTACTTCACCATAGGCGAAGACGGCATTTCTTTCCCTGGAGGCGATCCACGAACTGACAATGAGATTGGCTCGCTTAACGACTGGTCACCCGAAGGCTGAGTAGATTTGCCTTATGGCGCACGAATCGCTACCACCTTCATTTGAGCCTTCGGAGAATCGTCCTCGTCCTTCAAGGCCGAGGACGTCGGAGCCCGTACTTCCATCCCCTCCGCCCCCTCCGTCTGCGACCGGATCACGCAACAACGGGACGATGCCACCGGCTTACAAGCCATCTGCGGCGAGGATGCAGCAGCCAGCACGATCGCAGAATGGCCAGCCACGTCCCACCGGAGTTTCCTCCGCTGCAGCACAACCACCTCAGGTGCGACCAGTTCGCGCAAATGGATTCTCTAACACGGAGACCGGCGTTGTGCCTACCGCGCCGCGAAAGAAGAGGCAGAGGACGAAGAAAACCATCATCTCCGTCCTCGTCGTCCTGCTGATGGTCGTCATCGGATGGCCAACTTGGTTGGTGTGGCACACGGACAGATCCATGCACCGAGTCGATGTTCTCTCTGGAGCAGAGAGAACGCCTGGAACTACATATCTGTTCGCTGGTTCAGATTCTCGCGACGAAGGTTGGGACCCGAACGACGACACCGAGGGCCAGCGTTCCGACTCCATAATCCTGATCCACCGTGCACCGAATGGGCAGACTGCAATGGTCTCGATGCCTCGTGACACGTATGTAGATATCGATGGCATCGGGTGGAACAAGCTCAACGCGTCGTTTTCACTTGGAGGCCCCGAGCTTCTGGTAACCACTGTTGAACACATGACCGGGCTGGCTGTCGACCACTACATCCAAATCGGGATGCTCGGAGTCGGGGAGATCGTGGATACTCTAGGAGGGGTTGAACTCTGCTGGGACTACGACGTCTCCGACGAGCTTTCTGGGATGGAGTGGACCGCCGGATGTCATCTGTCTGACGGCAACCAGGCTCTTGCGTTCAGCCGCATGCGATACGCAGATCCGACGGGAGACTTCGGACGGACCCAGAGGCAGCGTCAAGTTCTCAGCGCTGTGTCATCCAAGGCATTGTCCCCCAAAGTCTTGCTCAACCCGATGGAGCAACTAAAACTAGCTAACGCAGCAGCCGACACGCTAACCGTTGGGCAGAATACTCGGGTTTGGAACGTAGGTCAGGTGCTGCTTGCCATGCGCAGTGCGGGTGCGGAAGGCCTGTCTGGACCTCCCCCGATTGAATCGGCCAGCACTATGATCGACGGGGTTGGTTCAGTTGTTCTGCTAGATGAAACCCGTGCACCAGACTTCTTCCACCGACTTGCCAACGGGGAATTGACACCAAAGGACTTCGAACTGGGCTGGTAGCGCTGGGCTAGCAGTACTCGGCTGGTAGCGCCGAACTCCCAACACCGAGCTGGACCGCGCCAGTCAGTCTACTCGCAGTTCCGAATAAGATTACGGCGTTTTTTCGAGTGGATCGACCGGGACGGTTCTTGGTAGTGACGCAATCACGAGTGAATCGACCAGCGCGGATAAAACGCTCTCTACCATGCCCCGATGAGTCATTTTGAGGAGCCTTCGAACCATTGGGCGTGTCCCGCGGGCCGCTTCAGTTCGATTGCGGGGTTGGTTGTGCCGCTTCAGTTCGATTGTGGGGTTCTCACCTTCGGGTTCGTTCGAAAGTGTTGAGTGACAGCACGATCCTTGCCGCTGCCCCAATGGTTTTTGCGCCTAGTTCCGCCTAATGGCATGGTCTCGGAGCGCGGGGGTGCTGGCCTGCTCTAGGTTCTGCGTGCACAATCGAACCGAAGCGGGCCTGCGCATGACACAACCGAACTGAGGCAACCAAAAGGAAGTCCAAGGGGACCGAAGCCAAAGAGAGTTCAGGAACACACCCGGGGGCAGGCACACGCCCAAATAGCTCGAAAGCACCAGGCCGGAACCCGTCAAGACCAGGTCGGCACGACAAGTCCAAGGCAGCACGAGCCGCCCCTTCACACCCCACCAAAACCCGAAGAGTCGCCATGGCGGGACGCTTTCGAACCAAACCGGCGATGTTCCGTCAGCACTCTCAACAACTCCGGGAAGCAGCGCAGCCCCGCACTAGGTCCTCCGAACCCCCGTCTCTGGGCCTTGACGGTAAGTACTTGAGCGTGGCCCGTTTGCACCTAGTCCTTTAGGACCGTTATCGGCGAAGCCCCCGCTTGACGCGCTGTCCAGGCTGACTCAACGATTTGTGGGAGTCCAAGCTCGGCCTTCCAGCCCAGCGCCAGTTCAATTGAGGAACAATCAGCAACCAACGTTGCTGGATCGCCTTCACGGCGAGGCCCGATTTCCTGACCGAAGTCCCAATCGGATGCTTCGCGTAGCGCATCCAGTACCTCGAACACCGATGATCCTCTACCTGTTCCCACGTTGAACGCACGGTTGACAACCGACTTGTCGCGTAGGGCATCTAGCGCCACAAGGTGCGCCTTCGCTAAGTCCAGTACGTGTACATAGTCTCTGACACAAGTGCCGTCCGGGGTTGGGTAATCATCCCCGAAGACCACTGGTTCCCCACCCTGAGCAAGCACTTCTAGTGCAATCGGAATCAAGTTCAGCGTGTAGGTGTCAGCCAAGTCGTTCCAGCCCGCACCTGCGGCGTTGAAGTACCGGAGCGCAATGTAGTTGAGGTTCCAAGCCCGGGTACAGTCCGCAAGCATTTGCTCCCCGATCAGTTTCGTCTGACCGTACGGATTGATGGGTTCGGTTGGAGCGTCCTCGGGAACCAAATCGACAGTTGGTTGCCCATATACTGCGGCGGAGGAAGAGAACACGATGTCCCGAACCCCCGAGTCATACATGGCGCGCAACAGGTTGGCCATGCCTCCAACGTTCTGCCGGTAGTACAAGGACGGGCGCTGAACCGACACTCCCACCTGTTTTTGAGCCGCGAAATGAATGACCGCATCGACGTCGTAGTCGATCATCGTTTCAGTAAGGATCCGGAGCGCTTCATCTTTGGAGATATCAACCTGGACCAGAGCCGCATCGCCAATGCGCTCCGCGTATCCACTGGACAAATCGTCAACTACAACAACCCTCTCCCCGCGTTCTTGGAGTAGGCGAACAACGTGGGACCCAATGTATCCGGCACCGCCGGTGACTAGTGTGCTCATGATTTCAGGTTACTCCTAGCATTTTGGATGACTACGGCATCAAACCTCGTTGGTTCATATCCCCAGCCTATAGGCGGCGGACTCTTCGTCCCACAGATACCAGCGGTGCCTGTGGCATTACTACGTCGGGATCAAAGTTGGACGGAATTGCCGACAACGACAGTGTGAACACCGGAGGAACTCGCTGCGACAATTCCAGGCGAGCACCCATCGACTGAGCCAAGTCTTTGGCTAGTGCCAATCCGATTCCCGAAGACCCGTGTGCGCTAAAGCCCATCTCAAAAATGTCTTCAGCTAGGTCTTCGCTTATCCCCTTGCCCTGGTCTGACACGTCAATGAAAATCGCGCGCGAGGACCCTGAACGCCGAGCCTTCACAGTGGTCGTTCCACTCCCGTACTTGAGTGAATTCTCAAGCAAGATTGCGAGGATCTGCGACAACTTTCCACCTTCGGCAAGTACTAGCTGTGCCGCTTCGTCGACGAACACCAGGGTTCGATCGGCGGCAGCGAACTCAGGTTCCCATTCCTCCAGTTCCGAGTTGAAGATCTCGAGAACCTGCACCACTTCTGTATCGCTGCCCGACCTTCGGCTCACGTCAAGCAACTCATTGACTACGCCTGTCAGCCTTTCGATCTGAGTTAGGCAAGCTTCCGCCTCCTTGCGCACTTCCTCGTCTGAGGAAATCATCTCGATCTCCTCGATTCTCATCGAGATCGCCGTAAGCGGGGTCCTGAGTTGGTGAGAGGCGTCGGCTGAGCGCTGACGTTCAGCGGCGAGGCGCCGCGCCATGCGCTCTCCGGTCCTCACCAATTCTTCTTGAACCAGGTCAATCTCCTCGATGCCCGAGGCTCTCACTTGAGCTCGAACCTGCCCTGATCCAATCTGCTCCGCCTGTGCGGCCAGGTAGATCAGAGGGGCGGCAAGTCGCCTAGCCATCCGGTTAGCCAGGTACCAGGAGATCAAGACTGAAGCTGCGATGCCAAGGACAAGTGCACCCTCAAGTATCGCAATCTTTCGATACGTAGGTAACGCACTAACCTGAACTTCAGTTGAGATCGCGTTGGCCGAGCGATACACGGCTTGCATCGTGGGTCCCGTGGGGGGCTGCCCGGATACCAGCCGGTATCGTCCGGGCATGACAACGTGAACATAGGCTTCTTGCTGTCCCTCGGTCTGCGGACGAGCCCAGGCCGCAACGGTCCCTTGCGTTACGAACTCTCCGTCGACCAGTCTCCGGTCAACAGCTCTCGCGATCGTCACCGCACGGGTATTTAGGGCAGTCTGGTCGCTGTTCCACATGAGCATGCCACCCAGCACCATTGCGGGCACGCCAAGGACCAAGACCACGACAAAGATCGCGGTCAGAATCATGCGGGTGGCTCTCTGGTGCAATAAAGACCCCCTAATCAGTCCCGTCCGACAAGCTCTTGCAGGGGTTAGGGCAACTTAGTCGTGAAATCGAAGCTACTGCTCGAATCGGAAGCCCAACCCCCGAACTGTGGAGATGTAGTGAGGATCAGCCGCGTTGTCCCCCAACTTCCTTCGGAGCCAAGAGACGTGCATATCCAAAGTCTTTGTGGAGCCATCGGCATCCTGCTCCCAGACCTCTCGCATTAGTTCCTCGCGCGGCACCATCTGTCCAGCCTGCTTGACGAGGACCTTGAGCAGATCGAACTCGCGAGCCGTAAGAGAGAGTTCACGCTCCCCCACAAATGCCCGGTGCGCCGGGACATCGATCAAGACGTCTTGGGACCGCAATTCCGACTCAGCGGAATCCAGGTGTCCGCGGCGTAATAGAGCGCGGACACGCGCCAGCAGTTCGGCGAGTCGGAATGGTTTCGTCACGTAATCGTCAGCGCCAGCATCGAGACCAATCACCATATCGGCCTCGTCCGTACGAGCCGTGAGGATGAGGATCGGTATCTCGATTCCTCGAGTCCTGATCTCTCTAGCTACATCCAGACCGTCCATGTCTGGCAGTCCCAGATCGAGAACGACCAGGTCTGCCGCATCTACCTCCGCGAGCGCCCCGCGGGCAGTTCCATGGATACGGACATCATAGTTTTCCCGGCCAAAAGCACGCGCGAGCGGCTCCGAAATCGCCGGGTCATCTTCAACTAAGAGCACAGTTGTCATGGATACACCCTACCGTTCTTGACACTTTGTTGCACGTTTCTTTACGGTTTGCTGTGTAACTTATTACTTAGTGGAAAGACTCTCTGGAGCAAGGGTCGTCTGAGCAACATCGCGAGTGCGTTCGTGTCCCGTGTCTGAACCAGTAACAATGTGAGTCACAACGAACGGCGTCACTTTGCCAAAACCACGCAAATGAACGGGCGGCAAATCCTCTACACGGTACTCCTTACGGAGCGAAGAAGACGCAATGGCTGCTGCTGTCGGCGCATCAGTCAGAATCTGCCCGGTCGGAGCAACATCCACCAAACGTGCGGCAAGATTCACCGGCGGCCCAAACACATCTCCGGACCTTGAGAACACGTCACCCTGAATCAAGGAAGCCCGAACAGGCAGAAGGTCTTCAGTTTCCCCAAGAGTCTGAATGAGGCTCGTCACCACATTCAGTCCAACCTCAAGATTGTCGGCAATGAAAAAGACCGCGTCCCCCATCATCTTCACGACCCGCCCACCGTTCGCGGTAACCACAGACCGACATAGATACTCGAAGCGCTCGATCAATCCCACCAGTTTGCCGCCAAGAATCGAAGAAGTTGACGTGTAGGAAACCATGTCTACAAAACCAAGCGCCCTCGACAGCGGGAATCGCCTGCGCGAGGGATCCTTCGCGCGAACTGCAATATCGCGCGTCATCCGCTCGATCAACGCATACATATGGCGACGCCAGGCATATGTCATATGTGATTCGAAGGCGTCGATCACGTCCTTCATCTCGTGAATGGCGACAACACGGGAGGAGGTATCGTCCAGGTGGTGCGTTCGTTCTGCGTCCTGTACCAAAGCTTCCATCTCCCACAGCACCAGGCGATCAGCCAGATGGGATTGAGCCCGTGTTAGCGCTGCAGCCGTCTCGTCGCTGATGCCTGCCTCTTTCAGCGAGGCCCCCCAATAGCGCAGCGCATGAACATCCCACTCCGTGAACTGCTTCTCAGCACGATCCCCCAGTTGGAAGCCCATTTCCAACCAGTAACGTTCAATCAGTTCCACTTCTACGTGAAGTTCACGCGCGACATCTTCGGCCGACAGTGTCGGCTCCCCCCCCAACAGGAGATGCTGATAGGTGTCTAGTGTCTGAGAACTTACGCGAGGGGTATCCACTTCTGGCGACGCGTCAGACACCGAAGCAGAAGAATCTGGCTTTGGTGCACGTCTCGACGATGATGTGGCGGAGGTCACCACGCAACTTTAGCTGGTCATCGCTAGTTCGACTAGGACTTCCACGACTGTTCACAGGATTTCTTATGGTATCGGAGGTCTCACACGAACTCATTCAATCACTCGAGCGCCAACCGGCAGTTGACCTATTCTGGTCGATATGAGTGCTTATTCTTCCTCGAGCAATTCCAACGACCAAACCTCAACCACGCGCAAGTGGTCGGATCTGGACATCCTTTGTGACAAGTTCATGCATGACTTCGCACAGCTGGATCCAATTTCCGCCACGGACTGGGGTATGCCGGGCGATCCGGGTACCCTGCCTGATCTGTCCCCTGCAGGCATCGAGACTCGGATCGACTTGGAACGAGGTCTGCTGGAGGACTTGGAGAAGACTCCACTTCGTGATTCGACAGACCATGTGACGGCTTCAGCGTTGCGCGACCGACTGAACCTGGACATCGAGTTGTTCGACGCTGGAGAGTTTTACGGGGAAATCAACAACATCGCCTCTCCAATCCAGGGTGTTCGTGACGCGTTTTCACTTATGCCTACAGATACCTCCGAAGACTGGGGTCACATCACTGATCGCCTGAACGCAATTCCTGCGGCCCTCGCTGGATACAAGGAGTCGCTGGAGCTCGCTGCTGAGCGCGGCATTGTCGCCGCCCGACGTCAGGTTCAGATCGGGATCGATCAATCGAAGAAGCTGGGCGACCCACGCGGCTATTTCGCCGCTCTGGTGAAGGGTTGCCCGGACGACGTCAAGACTGAAGTGTCCGAGGACCGATTGACTCAGGCAGTACAGTCTGCTGCTTCTGCGTACGCAGAACTCGCGGAGTGGCTAGGTGAGAGGCTAATGCCGAACGCGCCTGCCATCGACGGGGTCGGCCGCGAGAGGTACGAGATGTACTCCGCATTGTTTGTCGGAGCCCGGGTCGACTTGGACGAAACCTACGAGTGGGGCATCACTGAGCTTGAACGTATCAAGGCCGCACAGGCGAGGATCGCCCACGACCTTTACGGCACAGGAGTCACTGTCGCCGAAGCGGTCTCCCGACTAGAAGCAGATCCGAACTACCAGATCCACGGTAAGGAAAGGCTGCTTGAGTGGCTTCAGACCACCGCTGACATGGCGGTTCGTGAACTGAATGGAACTCAGTTTGAGATTCCCGGCCCATTGCAAACCATTGAGTGCATGATCGCCCCTTCTGACGAGGGTGGGATTTGGTACACGGCGCCCAGCTTGGATTTCTCGCGTCCAGGACGAATGTGGTGGTCGATTCCGGCCGGTGACATGGTGTTTCATGCCTGGCAGGAACGAACAACCGTGTTCCACGAGGGTGTTCCCGGGCATCACCTGCAACTGAGCCAAGCGATCTACCAGGCAGACACGCTGAATCTGTGGCGCCGTCTGGGTTCTTGGAACTCCGGTTACGGGGAGGGATGGGCGCTCTATGCCGAGCAGTTGATGGCCGACCTGGGATACCAGGACGACCCAGCTGATCGGTTGGGAATGCTGGATGCTCAGCGGCTTCGGGCAACTCGCGTCGTTCTTGATATCGGCGTTCACCTGGGCAAGGAGCGACCCGACGGCAACGGCATGTGGGATGCCGACTACGCATGGGATTTTCTTCGCAGCAACGTTACGGGATCTGACAGCATGCTTAGGTTCGAGCTGGATCGCTACCTCGGTTGGCCCGGACAGGCACCTTCCTACAAGATCGGCCAACGCCTGTGGGAGCAACTCCGCGACGACTTCCTGGCCACAGACTCTGATTCTCGCGACCGAGACGAAGTGTTGCGGGATTTCCACACCAGGGCTCTGAATTTAGGTTCCCTCCCAATGACCACACTCCGCCAGGCACTACTGGGCTGATGGCACACGTTCAGCTAATTCTCGCCTCGAAGTCCCCCGGTCGTTTGACCACGCTGCGCAATGCGGGGGTTGAACCCATCGTCCTCGTCTCAGAGGTGGACGAGGACGCAGTGGTTGACTCTCTTCGTGCCAAGCGGCACCCATTTACCCCCAAACCGGCGGAGATTGTGGGGGAACTCGCTAGAGCAAAAGCCATGGCAATTGCAGGACGCTGCCTCACTGAGTTGGAGCAGGACAACCAGGCCGATGATCTGCAGCAGTGCTTGGTCTTGGGTTGCGATTCGATGTTGGAGATCAACGGTCGCATGGCGGGCAAACCGCATACCCCTGAAGTCGCTGTGGAACGAATCCGCGAGATGCGCGGGATGGCTGGCACGCTGTGGACTGGTCACGCTGTTGTCCCCTTGCACCGAGACAGCGAGCGGTGGATTATGGAGACCCCTTTGGTTGAGAGTGCATCTACGGTCGTGCACTTCGGTCAGATCTCGGAAGAGGAGATTGCCGCATACGTGGCCACGGGGGAACCATTGAAGGTTGCCGGATCTTTCACCATCGATGGACTTGGAGGGCCATTCGTCGAAGGTGTCACGGGCGATCCCCATTCGGTTGTCGGCGTCTCACTGCCCCTGTTACGACGCCTTGTATCACGAGCAGGGGTTTTCTGGCCGGACCTCTGGTCTCCCAAATGAACTGAGCTCGAAAGGTAGTCTTGACCTATGGAAACCATGATGGCTTGGGGAATTGGACTCGCGACGGTCACTGATGCTGGTCGCACGCTCGACGTCTGGTATCCGGAGCCCAGATTGGGCGAGATGCCCAATGGGGGCGACGGAGAGTTGCGTGAAAGGCTCGCTCAGATCGAACGACGCGACGAAGCACGAGGTGTGCACTCCTCGGTAGTTCGTTGCGTTTCTGATTTGCGCGATCATCCCTCGTCAACTGCGGACGCCTATTTGCGCTTGCACTTGCTCTCACACCGCCTGGTGCAACCCGGCACAGTCAATCTGGATGGACTCCGTTCACGCCTTCCCAACGTGGCGTGGACATCGGCAGGCCCCTGTGCCGTCGAGGACTTTGAGGAAACCCGTTACCGTCTGCGAGCCAAGTACGGGCATCCAATCACATTGACGGGTGTCGACAAGTTCCCGGCCATGGTCAACTACGTCGTTCCCGCAGGTGTGCGCATCGCATCCGCAGCACGTGTCCGGCTCGGTGCTCACCTGGCTGAAGGCACAGTTGTCATGACTGCTGGATTCGTCAACTACAACGCTGGAACGCTTGGTCGCGCAATGATCGAGGGACGTGTTGCACAGGGAGTCGTAGTTGGCGAAGACTCGCACATCGGCGGTGGAGCTTCGACGATGGGTCGCGTTGCCGGGGCTGCAAGGGAGCGCGTACGCATCGGGAAGCGCTGTGTCCTTGGATCGAACGCCGGTTTGGGCATACCTCTTGGTGACGACTGCGTGGTTGAGGCAGGCCTTTACGTCACGGCCAACACGAAGCTCTCACTGATGCCGGGTGGAGGAGTGCTTCCCGGTACGCAGGGATCGTTCATCGACCCGCAGATGATTCCCGCTTCCCGGCTGGCTGGTGCTTCCAATGTTCTGTTCCGCCGCAACTCAGTCACCGGCCGCGTTGAAGCACTATCTCGCGGTGGGAAGAACATCGTCCTCGCCGACGGTAAACCGCTGATCTGAGTTCCGCCTGCCAGCCAGACGCGAGTACTCCCCTACTCTGCACTCACTCGGCGAGACCGTGCACGCAAAGGCACGTAATCGCGTTCTACGACTCCCTGGTATACCTGGCGTGGACGCCCGATGCGGGTGTTGGGATCCTCGATCATTTCCCGGTACTGAGCGATCCAGCCCGGCAGGCGCCCCAACGCGAACAGCGGGGTGAACATCTTCGTGGGGAAGCCCATGGCACTGTAGATCAAACCCGTGTAGAAATCGACGTTCGGGTATAGCTTGCGCTCAATGAAGTAATCGTCGTGGAGCGCAATTTCCTCTAGCTCCATCGCGATATCTAGCTTCTGATCCTTCTTGCCAAGCCGTGAAAGTACTTCGTGCGCACTCTCTTTGACGAGTGCCGCGCGCGGATCGTAGCTCTTGTAGACCCGGTGGCCGAAGCCCATTAGGCGCACTCCGTCAACCTTGTTCTTCACCTTATCCACGTAAGTGCCGACCGAGTCACCTGAATCAACGATTTGGTTCAGCATCTTCAGGACCGCTTCATTGGCCCCACCGTGAAGGGGGCCAGCAAGGGCACCTACACCTGACGCCACTGAAGCGTAGAGGTTCGCATTCGAAGAACCTACCAAGCGAACAGTTGACGTAGAGCAGTTCTGCTCGTGGTCGGCATGGAGGATCAAAAGCATATCCAAAGCTCGCACAAGTGCCGGATCGATGTCATATGCCTGGTACGGCATGCCGAAGGTCATTCGAATGAAGTCCTCGGTATACCCTCGCTGCGAATCCGGATACAAAAGCGGCAGGCCAGCCGCACGCTTTGCAATGTAAGAGATCATGGTCGGCATCTTCGCGATCAACAGCACCAGCGCGGTGTTCAACTGTTCGGGATTGTGCGGATCCAGAGTGTCCTCGTAATACGTCGCCAGACCCGCGACACCGGCCTGCAGGATTGCCATGGGGTGCCCGTTGTGTGGGAAGGCCGTGAAGAATGCCTTGAAGTCCTCGTGGAGCAACCGGTGCGACTGAATATCGCGGATGAAGCTCTCAAGCTGAGCTGCCGTCGGCAGTTCACCGTAGATCAGCAGGTAGGCAACCTCCAAGAACGAGGAATTACGTGCCAACTGTTCGATCGGGTATCCGCGGTAGCGCAGGATGCCCGCATCGCCATCAATGTAGGTGACCTCTGACGTGCAAGCGGCCGTGTTGCCAAACCCGTAGTCCAGAGTCACATCTCCAGTGCTGGACAGCAGCTTGTTGATCACTAGGCCGTCAGATCCCACGGAACTAGTCACACGTGGGGTTGGAACCTCAACGTCTCCGACCTGGAAGATGCCATCGGGTCCGGGAACCTTCGCATCTTCCATGGTGTCTCGAGTTTCCTCGCTGAGGGTTTCTGACATTGCCCTGCTCCTAAGGTTCATCTACGAATCGACCAGCCTTCTGACCTTCGAGCCTACTAAAAGGCCGCCGGGAACACCTCACGATCGATCAAGTCTGTAAGCACGATACCCGTTCTTTGGGTAACAGGTCCTATCTATCCAGTCTGGCAAAACGGTACTTGACTAGTTTCAGACCGGAGCTTGCGCTACTTCAAGTGGTCGTTGATGTCTGCGGGAGCCGCTGCAACAATGGGGTGGTCAAAGTCCAGGACACCTGTCTTCTGGGCTCCACCTGGCGAACCGATGGACTCGAAGAAGTCCACGTTTGCCTTGTAGTAGTCGGACCACTGTTCGGGAACGTCGTCCTCGTAGAAGATCGCCTCAACCGGGCACACCGGCTCACACGCGCCGCAATCCACACATTCTTCGGGGTGGATGTACAGCATCCGGGCACCCTCGTAGATGCAGTCAACCGGGCATTCGTCGACACACGCACGGTCCTTTATGTCAATGCACGGTTCAGCGATGATGTAGGTCATTTGCTCCTCCTGTTAACTGCCCTAAGTCTATTCCCGTTGACCAAAAAGGTCATTGTCAGGGGATCTGCATGACAATCAGACCCTTCGTGAAGTGCGCCAACGTGGACTTAGACTCTGGGTATGACCAAGCTGCCTCCCGCTCTTCCCTGGATGGAGTGGCACCCAGGAGAACGCGTCGTCGTTCGCTACCGAGAAGAGGACGGGACTCACGATGCCCTGGGGACCCTAGTGGAAGTTGAGCCCAGCTACGTCGTGGTCAACACTCGTCGCGGACGGGTGAAGATTCCAGCCGATTCGATGATCACGGGCAAGCGTGTTCCACCTGCACCGCCGCTCGCAGCCCGATAGACCCCTACGCCGAAGCGCGCTTCTTACGCGCAGTCTCCCGCGCACGCTCCTTAGCGTCCAGGTTAACCTTACGAACCCTGATTGAGTCCAGCGTGACTTCGACGCATTCGTCCTCGGATGCGAACTCAAGGGCTTCTTCCAGCGACATCTTCCTCGGCGGAGTAAGAGTCTCCAACACATCAGCCGTTGCCGAACGCATGTTGGTCTGTTTCTTCTCACGGGTGACATTTACATCCATGTCCTCGCCGCGGGAATTCTCGCCTACAACCTGCCCCTCATACACCTCTGAACCCGGTGCGACAAGCATCTGGGCGCGTTCTTGCAGCTGAGTCATCGCGTAGGCAGTAGCTTGGCCCGAACGATCGGCAACCAGCGAACCGGAAGGTCGGCTCACGATTTCACCCTGCCACGGAGCGTATCCCTCGCTGATGGACGAGGAAATGCCGGTTCCTCGTGTCTCCGTGAGAAATTTGGTGCGAAAACCAATCAGTCCCCGGGCAGGAACCAGGAATTCCAAGCGCACCCAACCTGCACCATGGTTCACCATCGTCTGCAGTTGACCCTTACGGGAAGCCAAAAGCTGGGTGACAGCTCCCAGGTGCTCTTCGGGGATATCGACTGTCATGCGCTCCATTGGCTCGTGCAACGTACCGTCTATCATGCGCGTGACAACACGAGGTTTACCGACGGTGAGTTCGAATCCTTCCCGACGCATCTGCTCCACGAGGATCGCAAGTGCCAACTCTCCACGCCCCTGAACTTCCCAGGCATCAGGACGTTCGGTGGGAAGGATGCGAAGTGAGACGTTGCCGACCATCTCGCGATCCAAACGATCCTTGATCGCTCGTGCAGTGACCTTCGATCCCTTGACCTTGCCGGCCAGAGGGGAATCGTTGACACCGATCGTCATGGCAATCGCGGGCTCGTCCACATGGATCGGGTCCAGCGGCCGCGAATCCTCAACATCCACCAAAGAATCGCCGATGGTGATGTCTTCGATGCCGGCAACCGCCACGATGTCGCCGTAGATAGCGGACTCTGCGGGGACTCGGTCTAGGCCCTCAGTCTTCAGAAGTTCTGCCACGCGAACCCTCTTCGCGGTTCCATCGGCGCGAATCCACGCCACCTGGTCTCCGCGGTTCAACTGGCCATTGTGGATACGCAGCAGAGCCAGCCTCCCCAGGAACGGCGAAGCATCCAAGTTCGTCACCTGGGCCTGCAAAGGCGCACCTTCTTCGTACATCGGCCCCGGGATCTTTTCCAGAATGGTCCGGAATAGGGGTTCCAGGTCATCATCGGGAAGATCACTGTTCTGCGGCATGTTCAGCGAAGCCAATCCCGCCTTCGCTGCAGCGTAAACCACCGGCATTCCGAGGACGCGGTCGATGTCGACGTCGTGGCCCTCGTTGATCAAGTCATCGGCCAAGGCCAAAAGCAGTGAGTTCGTTTCCTCCTGCACTTCTTCGATTCGCGAATCTGGTCGGTCAACCTTGTTGATCACGAATACGACGGGCAAGTTAGCCTGAAGCGCCTTTCGCAGAACAAATCGTGTTTGAGGAAGAGGCCCCTCCGACGCATCAACTAGCAGCACGACTCCATCGACCATGGATAGACCACGTTCGACCTCTCCACCAAAGTCTGCGTGTCCGGGAGTATCAATGACGTTTATTGTCACCTGATCGTTGCCGGTGACCGCCTTCGCTGAAGGGCCACGGTAATCAACCGAAGTGTTCTTCGCCAGGATCGTGATGCCCTTCTCACGTTCAAGCTCACCGGTGTCCATAACTCGCTCACCGGTTTTCTCAACCGTTATGTGCGAAGAAAACGCACCCGCCTGCCACAGCATCGCGTCAACCAGGGTCGTTTTGCCGTGGTCAACGTGTGCGACGATTGCGAGATTGCGTATGTCTGACCGAACCGGCATATGTGCGCTTACCCCCGTATGTGCTCCGCGTAGCAGCTTTCCCTGCGGTGCGACACCTAGATCCCTAACAGTTAAGGGTAAGCCTGCCGGGGAGCCGTTTCGGTGCGAGGTTGGACACCTCGAAGCGAAACCCTGCTAACACGCCTGTGCCACTCTTCTTCCAAATCCGTGTCCGCTGGAAGCCATCACTTGGCACTGGCGCGGGTACTCATGGTGTCGATGCCAGGGGCACACGAGTAGGCTCAACTTTGTGAATTACCTTCTTGTTTTCCGCTCTCGCTACGGTCAGCTAACCGCAGTTGCAGTCCTGTTCCTGTGCCTTCTGCTGATTGGCATGATATGGCGGGCAGACGGCCCGGAAGAAACACTACGCAGTATTGCACTGCCCCTTGGCCTTGCCTACTTCACATGGTGGATCTGGGCGTGGCCAGCAGTCTTCGCTAGCAGGCAGGGGATCACGGTACGTAATCAGTTGAAGTCCTACCAGATCGGATGGCCAGATTTTGAACGGGCGGAATCCAAATTCGGTCTCTACTTGTTTGTGGACGAGGACGCAGCAAGTCACCCACCTTCAGCTTCCCAAGCTGATAGTGCTGACGACGGTACTGTCATCAGGGGTCGGCTCGAGAGCGAGACAGCAGCTGATGATAAAGAGCAACAGGTGGCCCGGTTACTTGGGACGGAGGATCCTCCGCGCCGAATCTACGCCGCAGGAGTACCGGCACGCGGAGGCTTCACGCAGAGCCGCGACAAGACAGCTCCTACGCTGCCAGAGCTGTACTTCGGGCGTGGCCCCCTTGTGACCCTACGAGTCCAACCGGCGATCGCTGCCCGCATGCTGGAAGAGGAGAAGTTCTATATCGAGAACCCAAACAAGCGCCCGCTTTCCCATGCCGCAGACAAGAACCAGGTTCTCTTAGGTAGGCGTCGCTTGGGTGCACCTTACTTGGTGCTGCAAGACATCAAGGCAAAAGCTGGGGCTGACAACGGCACGGTTACAGTTCCCGGCGCAAATGGAAGTTCCGGTGCTGTCGGCAAGTTTGTCGGTATTCGTTCGAGCGTAAACTGGCTTCAGATTGGGATTCTTGCACTACTGGTCGCAGGTGCAGTTTCGTACTGGGCCGTGTAGCTGTAACTGCGCACTGGGCCATGTAGTTGGAAGTGCGTACTGTGCCGTGCAGGCGCAGAGGCTCACTCTGGTTGAGTGCAGCGAGAGCCTTCCAGATCCCACCCCAATCCTGGGCTTAGTGCTGTTGCTTTCGCAAGTGCAGCCGTTGTAGGCGAGAAAATGCTGATTTCGGGGGTTTATTGCCTACAGCAGTCACACATGTGAAAACCATCTAGGGGAGCCAAGACGGTCACACCCGATACGAACCAGCCTGCGCAGTCCAAAGACTCGGGACACCATGGATCAAACCTGCTCGGGACACAGAAATGCCCCGGGGATCGTGATCCCCGGGGCATTTCATTCAGCTTTTGAGCAGAAGTCAGATCAAACCAGTCGATCCAGACTCAAACCTGATCAGGACTGAGTGTCGCCACCCTCGCCGGGAAGCTCACCCTTGACGAATCCAATGTTCTCAGGAGCAACGGACGACAGACCAAATGCGCCGAAGTTGGCCAGGCCCTTGGAAGTAGCGGTGATCTCCATGCGGTTGTACAGCGGAACAACTGCGGCATCGTCCCAGATCATCCTGTCTGCTTCATTGCCCAGCTTGTTACGTTCCTTGGAATCACCCTCAGTGGCAACCTTGCCGGCAAGCTCATCAAGCTCCTGGATGCAGGAACGCTGGAAGTTCGAGCCGCCGAAGGACTCGCAGCCATAGATCTGGAGGATATTGTTCAGCGGGTACTGGGTGCCCTGCCAACCGAACGCTACGGAAGCGAAGTTGCCCGGAATGACGTACTCATCGAAGAACTCAGCCGGGGAGACGTTCTGAATGTCAACCTTAACTCCTAGTTCCTTCATCTGCGACTGGAGCAGTTCTCCCTCAGTCTTAGAGGTCGAGATATCAGGCATCATGGTGTAGGCGAACTCGAGGGTCTCCCCATCCTTGGTGCGGTACTCGGCTCCTTCAGCCAACGTCCAGCCGAGTTCATCCAGTTCTTTACCAGCTTGCTCGCGGTCGAACCCGAACTCCTTGTCGTTGACTTCGTAGCCAACCTGGCCGGGCTGGAAGAAGTGGTTGTGCTTAACCAGGTCAGCGGGGACCATGTCCGGGATACCGGCTAGGTCAGCTTCGGTGATTGCAACGCGGTCAATACCGCGAACCAATGCCTGGCGAACAGCCTTGTCAGCTAGTACACCCGATTCCGTGTTAAAGGTGAAGTGACGCCAAGTCAGACCAGTCGAGCGGTGAATGACAGCGTCGGCGCGGGTCTCAGCCTGCAGGTACTGCTGGGCATCAATGATTCCGTCTAGGACGTCGATTTCACCGTTGGCAAATGCGTTGCCCATGCCAGCGGGATCCATAACACGGAAGGTGACGGAGTCGAGAAGTGGAGTTTCGCCCCACCAATTCGGGTTGCGTTCAAGGCTCACGACCTGCTGAGCATCGTCGATGCTGGCGAACTGATAAGGACCAGCGAACCAGTCGTTGTTCGGGGTGATCCAACCTTCGTTGAAGGTGGCAACATCGGTGATTCCAGATGCAGGGTAGACGGTCGAGAGAGGGGCAGACCAGTCCGGGTAAACGTTGTTGAACGTCACGATTACCTGGTATTCACTATCACCTTGCTCAACACTTTCCATGTGGTCGAAGCCGTCGGTGGAAGCGCACAGTTTCTCTTCGTCTTGGCCATTGCAGGACTCCCAGGTTGCGACGTAGTCGGCAACGGTAATCGGAGTTCCATCACCCCAGACTGCCTTCTGGTTCAGATTGAGGGTCACGACCTGCTTGTCGTTTTCAACATCGGACTCGAAGGACTCGATGTACGTGGGGTTGGCCTCGAATGAACCATCTTCGGCAAAGAGCCACGAGGTCGGAAGAACGAAGCGACCGATCGTCGTAGATGTGTCGACATTGTTGCCCTGAACGTTCAGTGTGTTGTAGTTGGTGGGCATCGCCGTGATGGTCATCCTAAGCGTGCCGCCATCCTCCAGATCTCCACGATCATGAGAGTTGATGTCCGAGAGCGGGACAGACGCGCTGCCGCCGTTGTTGCCGCCGCCTGCGCAGCCAGCCAGAGCCAGAGCGCCAGCCACGGCAATTGCGCCGAGGACATGAGCCTTGCGTCGCATTGATTTACCTCCAGATGAGTTAACAGATACTGCCCGCTGACGCGGACATCCGCAGAATCTGCTCCGGTTCTACTGGAGATTGCATATGACAGTTGCCGAAGCAATGCCACCACATCTTCCTCGCGAAGCCGGGTAGGGTCTCTACGGAAAAGAACTTGAGTTGACAGGCTCCTTAACGAACACCGCAGAGGGCACCAATCAAACCAATTCGTGTTCCACATTAGCCAAACCGCGGAAGACATCCATAGCCCCGCAATGACTACGGCACTATCGCCGCCAAAACGTGACCAAAGTGACCCAATTAAGAGAGCCATGCAACACTTCAATGAAGTGTTGCATGGCTCTCTTAAAACGATTCAGCAATGCCTAGCCACCGAGCCTACCTAAACATATCCATCGGATGTGGGTAGTGGCAGGCCGTCTCCAGGTCCTTCGAGTGTGGCGGATGAACCAGTTCGGGACTTACCTCTATGCACAACTGCTGCTTGTCCTCAGGAAGAGTCTTGAACAGCGGGCACCGAGTGCGGAATCGACAGCCCGAAGGCGGGTTGGCCGGAGAAGGCAAGTCGCCTGACAGCAAGATGCGATGTCGGGTACGTTCCAGGGCTGGATCAGGAACCGGAATTGCGGACAACAGGGCCTGAGTGTACGGATGCTGAGGAGCGCTGAATACCTCTTCGACATCACCGATCTCGACGATAGTACCCAGGTACATGACGGCCACGCGGTCAGCAATGTGGCGAACCACAGACAAATCGTGGGCCACGAACAGGTATGACAGTCCCAGCTTCGCCTTCAACTCGTCAAGCAGGTTGATGACACCGGCCTGGATGGACACGTCGAGTGCAGACACGGGTTCGTCGAGGACCAGCAAACTGGGCTCCAGTGCCAAGGCTCGAGCAATACCAATCCTCTGGCGCTGACCGCCGGAGAAGTGCCGTGGATAGCGATTCAGATGTGCACGCTCAAGACCCACCAATTCCACTAGCTCATTGACACGTTCGCGCATCTTAGCCTTGGAATACCCGTTGTACTTGAGCGGCTCAGAGATGATGTCGAAGATCGGCATGCGCGGATCGAGCGATGCCATCGGATCCTGGAACACCACCTGAAGATTTTGGCGAACAGTCTTGCGCTCTGCACGAGAGACCTGAGCCGTGTCCTTTCCGAGGACAACGATCTTGCCCCCCTCGGGCTTGACCAGATCAAGAATCTCCAACAATGTCGTGGTCTTGCCACAACCGGATTCCCCGACCAGACCCAGTGTCTCCCCGGACTTGATCGTGAATGAGATTCCGTCGACAGCCTGGACCGTTCCAACCCGCCGCTTGAAGACAGCCCCCTTCATCAGCGGGAAGTACTTCTTCAGGTTCTCGATCTTCAGTACGTCCTCGCGCGAATCGCGATCACGCCTGCCTGCCATGCGGTCAATGTGACGAGGAATGGGATAGATATCCGCGTAATTCCAGTCGTTTTCGCGAATCTCCCCCGACCGGATGCAAGCGGCCGTGTGTGCCTCGGAAGCGACGGAATCGGGTACGGGAGCCAGTGTGGGCTCACCTTCTAGGCACGCTGGGGTCACCAGAGGGCACCTGGGGGCGAACGGGCAAGCCGTCGGATAGGTGAGCATTGATGGCGGGTTTCCATCAAGTGTCGCCAATGCAAGATTGGACTTCTCATCCGGACGAGGAAGGGCCCCAAGCAAACCGATCGTGTACGGCATAGAAGCGTGATAGAAGATGCTGTCAACATCGCCGAACTCTACGACTCGGCCCGCATACATGACTGCAACCTTGTCCGCCATGCCTGCAACGACACCCAGATCATGGGTGATCATGATGACAGCAGCCCCGGTCTCCTTCTGAGCCGTCTTGAGCAGTTCCAAAATCTGCGCCTGAATAGTCACATCCAGTGCAGTGGTGGGCTCATCACAAATGATCAGGTCGGGATCGTTGGCAATTGCCATAGCGATCATGACACGCTGACGCATGCCGCCGGAGAACTCATGCGGGAATGACTTGAATCGAACTTCTGGATTCGGAATACCGACCATGTTCAACAGTTCAAGGGCTCGTGTAGTCGCAGCCTTCTCATTCATGTCCTGATGAATTTGCAGCGCCTCAACCAGTTGCGAACCAATCGTGTACACGGGTGTGAGAGCGGACAGTGGGTCCTGGAAAACCATCGAAAGGACCTTGCCACGAATCTTCGACATGTACTTGTCGGACCGGTCCAAGACCTCGACACCATGGATCTCAATAGAACCTTCGACCTTAGCGTTCTCGTCAAGCAGACCCATGATTGACAGTGATGTCACTGACTTACCTGAGCCCGACTCCCCGACGATACCCAGCACTTCGCCGTTGCCAACTTCGAAGTTGACACCGCGAACGGCATGAACGGCTCCATCCTCGGAAGGGAACGTCACCTTCAGATCTTTTACCTTCAGGACGGGACTGCTCGGAGTCCTTGCCGGGAGATCGGTAGTTTCGAACGTGGGGCGTTCTTTTTTGCGCTTACTCACAGCTCTCCTCCTGACTTGGACGTCGGGTCAATCGCATCGCGCAATCCGTCTCCCATGAAGTTGATAAAGATCAGGGTGATAGATAGGAACGTCGCCGGCACCAGGAAGGTCCACGGGAACGAGGTCGCCATCTTCTGGCCCTCTGCAAGAAGAACACCGAGTGAGGTCTCCGGCGGTTGAACACCAAAACCGAAGTAGGAAAGCACGGTTTCTGTCATCACCGCGTTCACGACGCCAAGTGTGGCGTCAATGATCAGGAACGAAGCCACGTTCGGGATGATGTGTCGCGTGATCGTGGCGAATGCTGGAACCGACATGTACTTGGCGGCCCGCACGTAATCCAGACTGGTGACCGAAAGTGTCATTGAACGGACCACCCGGGCCGTGAGCATCCAGCCAAACGCAGCCAACAGGAAGATGAAGGTCAAGGTTGATCCCCTGTTGCCACCCATTCTCTGAGTGATGATGGCAATCAGCAGGAACGACGGAATTACCAGGAGCAGGTCAATGATCCATAGGACCGTTTTGTCGTAGAACCTACCAAAGAATGCAGCCGAAGACCCGACCAGAGCAGCAACAACGGTTTGGATCAACGCGACAGCGACACCTATGACCAACGATTTGCGCAAGCCCTCGATGACCAGTGCGAACAGGTCACGTCCAGTCTGGTTCGTCCCAAACCAGTGTGTTCCTGACGGCGGCTTGAGAAACGCACTGTTGTCTACTGCACGGTAGTCCCACTGCGCTATGAACGGACCCACCAGAGCAAAGGTGACGATGGCGATGAACCCAACCAGACCGACCATTGCTGTCTTTGAACGGACAAAGCGTCGCCAGATCAACTGGGTGCGGGTGAGCGACAGCCCGTCGCCCCCCCCTTCCTTGAGTTTGGTGGCTACAACCGGTTCCTTGGCGAGGGCCGCTTCATTAGCAAGGTCCTCGTCCTGCCTAGCAACGGCATCCCTAGTCGTGAGGCCCATGTCGGGGTCCGGCGGCGGAGTGACCAGGGCGTCGGGGTCCAATCCCAGACGACCTGCCGGGTCTGGCTCGGGAGTTGTGTTGAAGCCGTCGGCTTCCATCTCGATCGGATTGCGATCATGGGGATCGTAGTCAATCGGATCGGTGTCGAAGTCTTTGTCGAAGTTGTTATCGCGCGTGTTGTCGTTGGTCATGGTGTCCTACCTCAGCTCACGCGCACACGCGGGTCGACGACAACGGTGAATATGTCGGCAAGCATCAGACCCGCGAAGGTTGTCGCGGCTGTAAACGCCACCACCGCCACGGTGCCATTTATGTCATGGCCGGTAATCGATGTGACCGAATAGATTCCCATGCCGTGCCATGCAAACACCTGCTCGGTGATCGTCGCGCCCGTAAACAGGCCCGCGATAACGAAGGCGAAGTAGGTGGCCATTGGGACCAGAGCGGTGCGGAGAGCATGCTTTCGCACCGCAACCCCTTTGCGCAGGCCCTTTGCACGCGCCGTGCGAACGTAGTCAGCGCCAAGGGTGTCCAGCATCAGGTTTCGCTGATAGCGGGAGTACATGGCGATGCCTCCAAGAGACATGGAGATGGTTGGCAACAGCAGGTGTTGCAGACGGTTCACGATCTCCGCACCGGGATAATTGCCGATGTTGCCGGTCTCCCCGATGAATTCGAAGAAGTACCAGCCCGTTGATTGGTTGAATTGGGTCGCCAAGATCTGCAATGTCGTCGCAATGACGATCGTAGGGGTAGAGATGACGATCAACGCAAGAATGGAAATGACTCGGTCGGGAAGTTTGTGCTGCTTCGTTGCAGTCCATGCACCCAGTGCGACGCCGCCGAGGATGCCGACAATTGAACCAATCGTGATCAGTCGAACCGATACCCAGATTCGAGTCGCAAGGATGTCATTGACGTAAGCGCCCTTCGGTGTGCGACCCCAGTCCCACTCGGTTACGACGCTGGTCAACCAATTCCAGTACCGCTCTAGCAGCGGGACCTTGTTGTTGATGTTGTATTGCGTAAGGACGGCCTCCACAGAGGCGACATCCAAGTTCGGATTGGTGAAATCGAACTGAGTCCTGGGATTCAAGGCGCTGCCGGCCAAGAAGTACGCCAAAGACACCGCGATGAATAACAGCACCAGATAGTTCAACATCCGGCGGAACAAGTAGCGGTACATAGGTCAATCTTCCAGTCATGTGCGCAGCTGTGCTGCGCAAGGCTGCTCACGAGAGTTGCCACTATCTGCAACACTCGTTGCTCGGCCTAACCATACAGTCTTGAGATTCAGGCACCCGTTTGCAAAAGACAGATCCCCGTCCATGCCAAGAATCACAAGGAAGGTCAGAATAATTAGTCTGGACCACGACTGGGAACCTAGTCCAATCCCGCTAGCCACAGACGTGATTTACGCAACTTGGCGCGCGTAGAAATTTGGCCAAGACTCACCTGGGAGGCAGCACGCTGCGGCTTGGGCATCCCAAAAGTCCAAGCAGCTGGGTGAAAGTCCTTAGTCTGGTGCCATGACTCAAGTGCGCGTCGATCTTCCGGACTCGCTGGACGAACTGAACCCGGGCATCGTCATTGCTAAGGACAACATTGAGGTCCTAAAGCGACTCCCCAGTGAGTCTGTAGACCTGATTTACGTGGACCCTCCCTTCAACACAGGCCGCAAGCAGCGTCTCCAGTCGATGAGGACGGTGCCTTCACAGACCGGGCGACACGTGGGATTCGGAGGGAAACGGTACGAGGAAATTCGTGGAAACACCATTGCGTATGCTGACTCTTTCGAGGATTACTGGAGTTTCCTCGAACCCCGTCTGGCGGAAGCTAGGCGCGTACTGAAACTGACCGGAACCATGTACCTGCATCTGGATTACCGGGAGGTGCACTACGCGAAAGTCCTTATGGACTCTCTGTTTGGGCGCCATAGCTTCTTGAACGAGATCATCTGGGCTTACGACTACGGTGGCCGGTCCAAAAAGTCGTGGCCAGCCAAACATGACAATATCCTTGTGTACGTTCGTGATCCGGAACGGTATTACTTCAACAGTGAAGAAGTGGATCGCGAGCCCTATATGGCACCGGGCCTAGTCACGCCGGAGAAGGCTGCCCGAGGAAAACTGCCAACAGATGTCTGGTGGCACACGATTGTGCCAACCAACAGCCGCGAGCGCACCGGTTATCCAACACAGAAGCCGGAGGGGATTCTGCGCCGCATCGTGCAGGCAAGCAGTAGACCCGGTGACCTGGTACTGGATTTCTTCGCGGGTTCGGGCACAACCGGTGCTGTGGCCGCCAAGTTGGGAAGACGATTCCTCCTGATCGATAGCAATCCCGATGCAATCACGGTGATGCGAAAACGTCTTTCGGCAGACACGGTATTTGTGTGAGGACGGTCTCCGTCGTCTGGCCCGTGGCCATCACCCACGTTCCCGGCAGTAACGCTCCTATGCTTCTGGCGTGAATGTAGACGTAGCGTTGACGGCGGCTGCCGAGGACGGAGAAGAGATACTCATGCTCGAACTTGCCCGGCCACACGTCCGATTCCACCAGTCGTTCCTTGAGTCGCATAAGGAATGGGACGGAACGGTGCAATCCGGCTCGGGCCTGCGCGCAACAGACGATGTCATCACGCCCGAAGGTTTCGCTGAATGGGTCGAATATCTGCGCCGGTACGAGGACGAGGTGCTCGACCCCGGGTACGTAACCTGCACCTTCCGCTGGGTCGTGGACGGGGACCGATACCTCGGGTCGATCGCACTGCGGCACGAACTCAATGACTTCCTGTTCGAACGTGGAGGACACATCGGTTACGGGATCCGCCCCTCCGCACGTGAACGAGGCGTCGGCTCTTGGGCACTGAGCCAAACGCTTGAAGAGGCTCGTCAGCGCGGGTTGACTCGCGTGCTCGCAACTTGCGACGAAGCGAACGTAGCGTCCCAGCGCACCATTGAGAGTTGCGGCGGTGTCCTTGAGGACATCCGATCTGATGGGCGTGGAGGGGCATTTTGTCGGTACTGGTTCGATTTGAGCTAGGCATGCCTGGGCCTGCTGAGGTGGGCACCGTTGAAGGCCCGTCCAGCAAGGTCTAGAGCCGCGGTTGGCGGCTGTGTTCGATTGTGTGTTGGCCCCAGGTTGCTGTGTTCGATTGTGTAGCTCTCGTTGCTCACAATCGACCACGATGGGCGGCAAACCAGGGGTAAGCGCGGGATTTCTGCGACACTTTCGAACAAACCCACCAGCAGGCAGCACACTTTCGAACAAACCCCACGAATCTAGACCAGTCCCCGAGAGTGCCGTCGTTCCCGCTCACGCAAGACTGCCCGGATCGAGACTGCCCAAGTACAGACCTAGGACACCCGCACCAACAGCCAGGACCAGCATCACAGCTGGCTGCAACACGGCGAAATACACCGACCTTCGGCCCTCACCCAGCGCCAAATTCGCCACTTCGACGCTGGCGGTAGAAAAGGTCGTATATCCGCCCAGGAAGCCCACTCCTAGGACCAGTTTCAAGTCTGAAATCCCAACGGCATCTGCAATCAATGCCGTCAGAAGCCCCAGTGCAAAAGCACCAGTGATGTTTATGAATGCCGTTCCAACAGGCATCGGCAGTCGGTTGAAGCGCTCGATGAAGGTACCCAGCCACATTCGGATGACCGAACCAACTCCGCCCGCGATAGCCACCAGAAGTAGAGTCATCGCGTATCCTCCCGTCCACCGATGTCAACGACCTTCCTCGCCAATAGGACTCCTGCGATCGCCAGAAGACTTCCCAGTACTACACTCGCCACCAGATATGAGACTCCTACCAGAGGCCGCCCTGCGGCCCACAGCAAGTCACCTTCGATGATGAAGGTCGAATAGGTGGTGTATCCACCTAAGGCTCCGGTTCCAAGTCCCAGGCGCAGTATCTTCCGCCTACCGGTGTCCTCTCCGGTGCGTGCAAAGGACGTCAGCAGGAATCCAAGGATGAAGGAACCCGACAGGTTGATTACAAACGTTGCCCACGGCCATGAATCACCGGTCCACGCCAACTCGATCAAGGCGCGGATGAATGTCCCGACTGTGCCCCCGACAAACACTGCCAGCGTTTGCCACAGGGCCATATTTCGCGCGCGAACAGTTGCAGCTACCGCCATGGCGAGCGATCCTCCCAGTCGACAACCTGAGTCGGAACGACCAGCACGGGACGATGCTGGTGGTGCGAAAGGTGGGATGCTACCGGCCCCTCAAGCAGCGAGGAAAAGCTACGCCGTCTAGCACTGGGACGAGCACCCACTATGTAGAGTGCAGCATCAACGGCCCGCGCCAAGTGCGTCATCGCCCTGTCGGGTCTGCCGCCAAGAAGATGAAAACTCCACGGAATGCCGTATGGGTCCAGCAGACGCTCGGCCTGCTCTTTGATGAGTTCAGAGCCTTCTAACCACGACTCGTCCAGTGAATCTGGATCCACTGGGGCAGTTCGAACCGATCCGTCTGGGAATTCCTCGACCACAATCAGCTTTGGGCAGGCCCAGGCAAGATGCAGGTGGGCCCCACCGAGTGCCCGCGACCATCTGGCTGCCGTATGAATTACCAGGTCGTCCTGTGTCGGCTTCACACCGACGACTGCGGGATGCCCTTCGAACGGGGTGATGCGCGAGGGATGCGGTTGGGGGATGTCTTTGCTCCGCCCACCCTTCCTTTTGCCGGCCGATTGCTCCATGGCAGGTCCCTTCCCTGTTGATCCAACTTCGAATCCGGAAAGGTCAGAGGCAGCGCAAGTCACGGCATCTACCTAACCGGTAGTCCAGGGACTGTTGGCGTACGAGGAATGAGTGCCGGATAGTCCAACACCCGCGTTCTCGCCCGCGGTTAAAGGCGAGCCCCACCGCCGTGACAGATCTAGATTATCAGCGCAAACCGATCGATCGTCTAGACGCCCATGCCGGAGGTGGCCCGCAGGTGTCCATCCATGATTCTGCGTGAGGTCACCGTGACCTCACGCCAGCGCGGATCGATGGCTCCGGCGTCGACTTGGTCCGCGAACGCTTCGAGTTCAAAGTGCATGGTGTCGGCGGGAGTCACCGGTGCGGAGGCATAGAGGACTTCAGGCGTGTTGCCTCGTTCTCGCAGGATGACCCGCGACGTCTCTGCGATGTCGTTGATCTCTAGCGCGCCCTCCTCGCCCACAATCGCTGATGGACCCACCCCATTGGCGATCTTGGAGTACGCAATGTCGGCTACCAACGTCGGATAAGCAAACTGGAGGCTGCCTGCCGCGTCAAAACCGTTGCCCAGGCGCAGGCTTGCACTGTGCGCCTCCGCGGGCGTGCCCAGCAAGTCCACCGCGGGTTCAATACAGTACACGCCAATATCGATCAACGCCGAGTTACCCATGTTCGGATTGAATGCGTTGAGTATTTCCCCTGCTCGGACGCGGTCGTAGCGCGAGGAGTACTGCTGTTTCTCAAAGTGGGCGTAGCGAATCGCACCCAGCCTTGGAAGTGCCCCTTTGATGATGCGATACACAGGAGTGTGCAGGCTTCGGGTTGCTTCCATAGCGATGACTCCATTGGACTCAGCGGCCGCAAACACCGCCAGAGATTCATCAACCGTCGATGTCATCGTCTTTTCGATCAGCACGTGGCATCCCGCCTCGATTGCTGTAATCGCCTGGTCAAAGTGGGCGATTGTGGGGCTGGCAATGTATGCCATGTCAACTTCTTGAAGCATCGACTCAAAGTTGTCGAAAGCTAGCGGCAAGCCGTTCTTCGCGCTGAACTCTTGCGCGCGCTCAGCAGACCGCGAGTAGATCGCCACTGGCTCCATGCGACCACCGGTCTTGCGCGCGGCACCTACAAACCAGTCGCTGATGAAGTTCGTTCCAACAATTCCTACCTTCAGCATGGTTCGTCTGCTCCTTTGCGCTGTGTTCGGTTGCACGGAGTCGTTGTCCGTGACTTGGCCAACGTGGTGGCGTCGTAACCCATCTAATCATCTGGCAGCTGGAATAGATGTGCCGCCTTCCCGTCGGCCAGATGAAGCCCGCCCGAAGCTGTAGTTTGGATCTGTCTCTACCGTCTAGATCGGTGCGGTATTGAACCGACTCAAGGAGCGAACTCGTGCAGATCGAACGCTACAACGACAAGTACAAGGAACAGTTCAAGGATGCCTTTGTCGACTACTTCGTAACCGATTTTGGAGCCCCATTCGATACAGAAGTGATTCGAGGACAAATTTGTCAGAGTTTCCTCGATCTGGATCAAAGCGACATCGCCCCGATTTTGGTTGCCACCCATGAAGACCAACTGGTTGGATTCCTCAGCTTCCAAATCGACTCTGAGAAGAGCAATTGGAACGAGCGACCCGGTTGGGGATTCCTACGCGAACTTTATGTGCGGCGCGATCTACGACGATGTGGCGTCGGAACTGCACTGGGGCAGGTGGCTTTGGACGTGTTGGCGAAATCCGGTGCTACGCAGTGCTATCTGACAACTGACAGCGCCTTCGAGTTCTGGGAAAGCGTTGGATTCACGCGCACCGGCGAGATGGCACCAAATGGCAGCGAAATGTTGGAACGTCAGTTGGCATAGGTGCTTTTGGCCCGTGACCAGGCGGTAGACAACCGTTACTGGTCGACAGCTGCGTTCCACAGTCGGCGGTAGAACTCGATCCGGACTGGGTCAGGGGCAATACCGTAGGACTTCCAGAAGATCGACTCGTCGTAGTCAATGTAGTTCCATTCCAAGGACATGCTTGCAACTGCAAGATCGGCCCATCTGTCAGCTACGCCAACCCTGGAGAGGTCCACGTGCGCTGAAAATTGCCCGTTGTCGTCAAGGATCGTGTTCGGCACACAGGGGTCACCGTGGCACACAACCAGCTTGTCTATGGGTGGCGGCGTCCCAATGGCTCCCGGTTGAATCCCGTCGTCAACTATTCGTTGATCGATACTCCAGTCATAGGGGCAGTCCTCGACGGGCAACTCATGAAGCTTGCGCAGACCAACCGCGATCCCCTTCATCGCGACATTCGGGTCTTCCACCCATCGCGCCGATACCGCGGAACTGCCCGTGACAGCAGAGGTCACCAGGATCTCCTCGCGGTCTGTGAACTGGTAGGCCATGACGCTGGGTACTGGGTGCCGATGCTGAAGCCATTCAAGTCTATAAAGTTCCGCTGAAAGAGACTCGCCCGAGGACGCAGGATTCCACTTCACGTAGAAGTTCGGGCTGGTAGGTGCCGTTGTACCGAAAGTTGAGGGAGTCTCAACGTCCCGGTACGAGATCGCAAAAGTCAGTCCCCCACCGTAGTTCTGCCAGACAGGAGTTATGTGGACATCGGACAGGCCGGAGGACTCCAGGAAGGCACGGAGCCCCGGAGGAATCGGAGTGTCCGATGGCGGAGGCTTGGCGATGTCGGGCACTCTGGCACGCTACCACTTGCAGGCACTTCGCTCCCTGAAACTACTAGCTGTTCAGACTTGGGACCCGCATTCGAGCTCTGACCTTTTGTGCGACAACTCGGGCTGCCCGTGGAGACGACGTCCCTTCGCCTGCATTTCCGGAGCGCTGATCATAGGGTGGATCCTGCTACCCGTCGCATTCATCCTGGGCATCGTGGCGCTGACACGAAAGGGAAAGAAGACCTTCGGTATTCTGACAATCGTATTGTCAATCGTCGGCGGGGTGTTGGCATTGACGAGCTGCGCAACGGAGCGTCCTCGACCCACGTGAGTGTGCATGCCGCCACACAATGGGACAAATGTTCCAAGAACGCTAGCCAAGATCAGGTTTTTGCGACAGAGTTAGGAAGCGAGGCTCGAACCTTGGGTCTCGTTATCTGAAGAAAGTAGTACAAAGCAACATGGCAAAAGGAACCGTAAAGTGGTTCAACGGGGAAAAGGGCTTCGGCTTTATTGCCCCTGAAGATGGCAGCGACGACGTTTTCGTCCACCACACCTCTATTCAGGCAACTGGCTTCCGCAACCTTGACGAAGGCCAGACTGTCGAGTTCGATGTCGAGCAGGGCCCCAAGGGCTTGCAGGCAGTGAACGTTGTCGCCCTCTGATTTACAGACTTGGCAATAGCAATGGCCCCGGGGAGTGATCCCTGGGGCTCTTGCGTTTAACGGGTGCGGGGGCTCTGGAGACATCGGAGGTGACCGATGGGTGGTCCGGTGGCCCTGGTATTTGGGTTGCTGGCCGGTTGGCTTCCACATGTGTGACTGTTGTAGGCAAAAAAATGCTGATTTCGGGGGTTT
>WPCK01088599.1_pt1 | contig 33160 bp, 29 predicted proteins | sample 5399851 | NCBI WGS metagenome assembly WPCK01 (sample SAMN12869471, study PRJNA574797) | sludge metagenome | isolation source: wastewater treatment of pH11 | place: China:Beijing | collected 2019-05-20 | reverse complement strand
GCCTCGATGCAGATGTTATACTGGTGAGGAGCATATGAACGGACTACCCTTTTCTCGAGAACCTCGACCTTTCTTCCTGCTTTTTCCGCAGCTTTCCGGATAAGTTCAATAGAACTTTCAAAGAGGTCGTCTTCAGGGGTTATTCCGTAGTAGTGGATTATTCCTCCCTGCTTTGTAAGAAGGACAGCAGAATCAAGGAATTCATAAGCATTATGGGGCAGGTTCATGATTACATGATCAGCAGTTCCTGCAAACCTTTTTGCCTCTTCTCTGGCATCACCTTCGATTGCTTCAATATTTTTTGCCGAATTGAGCGAAATATTTTCTCTCAGATAGCGCACTGCTTCAGGGTTTTTGTCTATTGCCACAACCCTGGAAGGCTTTTTGCTTTTTGCAAGCAGGATACTGTAGGGGCCAACCCCGGCAAACATATCGACAACAGTATCCCCTTCCTTAATCCAGGAGAGAATTCTTGAACGTTCCGTAGAAAGGCGAGGAGTAAAATAAGCCCTTGAAAGGTCTACTTTATAACGGCAGCCATACTCCCTGTGGATTGTTTCGGTCCTGTGCTCGCCTGCAATTACCTCAAATTCCCTTACCCTGAATTCCCCGATAACAGGAGTAAGAGGCTTGACAACGGATTTTATATTCGGCTGAGTTTTCAGGAGGGCATCTGCGATCTTTAGAGCGGTTTTTGCATCCAGTTTCTCGTCTTCCAGGAGGGCAATGTCTCCTATGACTTCATAGGCGGGAGTGAAACCGAGGATGTCTTCAGGGACAGGCTTTTTTTCCAGGGGCTCGAAATCAAAGAATGTAAGTTCAGAACCTTCAGGCAGCCCTTCCAGTTTCCCGGTATCAGGCTCTCTGGAAAGTGGGAGATAAAGGAAGGTTTCATCCGAACCGATCTTCAAAGAATTATCAAGAATTTCAAGACCAAGGAGTATCCTTCTTGCAGGTTCTCCTTTCTTTCTGGGGACTTTTATACACTGCCTTCTCATGAAAAATCGACCTTTCGGAAACCTAAGGTTATCCTTGTATTATTAAACTATCCCAATTTTCAGTTTCACTGATGGACAAGGTTTTCCTGATATAGGAAAAGATTTCAGGTAGAGAAGAGATTTCAGAAACTCTGTTAAAAAAAGATGGAATTCTAAAGCATGCAAAGATAAACACCGCAGGATATTTGATGGGATCCCTGTCTCTGATATATATGGCATACTCCGCAACCAGGCTTATAATTGCCGGAAAAGCACCTGCGGCAGTATTTATTCACGGCCCTTTCGGGCTTGTCACTCTCGCTCTCAGCTCTTTGTTCGTGGCTAACAGGTGGAGCTGGAAGACAGTCAAAAATATGAGAGCTCTTGTAGTTTTATTCCTATCGACTTTCAGTGGGGGAGTCTATCTGTTTTCAGTGCTGAGTAAAAGGGAAAAAATTTTAAAAGATATACAACAATAAAGAATCCCTGTTAGAAAAAATATTATTAGAACAGTTGAGCTGCGCCTTTATAGTTAAACATGAAATAAAGCCCAAAAAATATTAGAAACGTTCCGCACGCGTAGAGGATGTACCTGTGTGTTTGTTGAGAAAACAGGGTTTTTCCACGGCTGAAAGACCCGGATATTGCAGTAAACCAGCTGAGGTCTGCGGTCCAGTGCCCCAGGATATAGGCTATTGAGATGATAATCCCCAGTTCATACGCCTTAAGTACAAGCGCACTTCCAGCAGTTAGCCACCAGATCCAGAAGTAAGGATTGGAAACTGAGGTTATCAGGCCCAAAGCTACGGGATTTGAAGTCAATTTCAGGCCAGACGTCTCCGGAGAAAGTCCTGCAGAAGCAGTAGTTTTTGCATCTTTTACCGTAAGCAGTCCGAAAACCGTAAGGGAAAAACCTCCAATGATGGAAACAGCTGAAATCGCTCCACTTCCGATAAAAGAAGCAACCCCAAAGAGAATCAGAATAGAAAGTACAAGCTCAACCAGAATGTGCCCGAAAACGACCTCCGGCCCTGCAAGCCACCCTTTTTTGAGTGAAAGCTCTATGGTTGCAAAAAGCATGGGCCCGGGGACCAGGGCGCCAGTAAGCCCGATGGTGAAGCCCAGGAGAAGGGCTCTGAAGATCTCAAGTGTAAGCATTATAACCCATGGTTAATATAAATTTACGTAGTTTTTATAAAAATATTTTGATTATCAGAACCATGCGTTTTTTATAACTCTGTTTTGTAAAGCTGTTTTGGAATCTGCTTTAGAATCCATTTTGGAATCGGTTTTAGAATCCGTTTTGGAATCGGTTTTAGAAATTAGATTTATATTTGCTTTAGAATCTGCTTTAGAATTTGCTTAATAAATTCAATTTATATTTATTAAAATTAAAAAAGATACTCTCTGGAACAGTTTATGAGCACAGCCGCGAATAAAGTTCCATGAAAAAGGGAAGAAAAAGAGGGCACATTCAACCCTCTGTCTGCCTGAAGAACATCAATCAGCCTGGCTGAAAAAAAAGAAGAAAGATTTAGAGGATAATCTCGATATCCAGTTCTTCTGCAAGCTCTTTATACCTGTTCCTGATGGTGACTTCCGTGACCCCGGCAACATCTGCAACTTCACGCTGAGTCCTGCGCTCTCCGCAAAGAATGGATGCAATGTAAATTGCTGCTGCGGCAACTCCTGTGGGGCCTCTTCCGCTTGTGAGTTCTTTTTCCGAAGCCTGCCTGAGGATCTCAACGCTCTTGGACTGGACTTCTCCTTTCAGGTTAAGCCCGGAGCAGAACCTCGGGACATAGTCGATTGGAGAGGTGGGCATGAGCTTCAAGGCAAGTTCTCTGGAAATAAAACGGTAAGTTCTTCCGATTTCTTTCCTGCTTACCCTGGAAACCTCTTCGATCTCGTCAAGGGTCCTCGGGACACTGCACTGGCGGCAGGCTGCATATAGTGCTGCTGCGGCTACACCTTCAATGCTTCTTCCACGGATGAGGTTCTTGTCCACAGCTTTTCTATAGACAACTGCTGCTGTCTCCCTGACAGTCCTCGGAAGACCGAGAGCCGAAGCCATCCTGTCAAGTTCTGAAAGTGCAAAAGCCAGGTTTCTTTCGGTTGCGTTACTTACACGGATTCTACGCTGCCATTTTCTTAAACGGTAAAGCTGGGCACGGTTTTTGGAGGAGATAGACTTTCCGTAGGAGTCACGGTTTCTCCAGTCAATCATTGTGGAAAGCCCTTTGTCGTGGATTGTATATGTCATGGGCGCGCCCACACGGGAACGCTTCATGCGCTGATCGTGATCGAAAGCTCGCCATTCCGGTCCTTCATCAACAAAGTCGGCATCAATGACAAGTCCGCAGTCCCCACACACGAGCTCCGCTCTCTCATAGTCGTGCACTAGGTTTCTGCTACCGCATTCTGGACACACGGCCTTTTCATTCTCAACAGTTTGCTCTTTTTGTTTTTCTTTGCGAGCTTTAATCATGGCACGTATTTTTTCCCTTTCAAGGGTGTCCGAATAGCGAACTCTTTCGACTTCTACCATATTATATCACCTTACAAATTAACATGACCATATGTCTATCCCTGAATTTCAAGCCTGTACGATATAAATCACAGAATATATATAAAAGAAGGGAGAAGAAAACTCGCGGCTATGACTAGCGAAAAACTTATAAACGGGTTAAAGTTTAACCATAACGAAGGATTAAAATCATTATCGAACGTCAGATATCTCACCGAATATAGACCCTCTCATTGACTAGAGCCCGAGTTTCAGAATCAGGAATTCGCTTAAAGCCCTTCACTAAAAAATATGGATGGTTTACAGGTCCAAAGATACTGGAGATTGTACCAATCCGATTCAGAGCCTTATCAACAACAACCGAATTCAACTTAGGAAGACTACCTGAGACCTTATCGGGTTTTATCTCATCCCCTCTAATAATCAGGTTTCTAACACCTGACCTGTGCAGCACGGTACCGAGTCGTTTCATATCAGCCACGAATAGTTATGCCTCTATACTCAGGGCAGAAATACCCTGGCTTCGAGTGGAATAAAACTATCAGTCTTAAATAAGAAAATATATTATCGACTGAAAAGCATATGTAGTCTATGTTCATCATATATAAAGATATCGCAAGACGTATATTATACATAGGTTATAACAAAATTAAGGTAGTTAGGTGTAAAATAAAGAGAAAGTGAGACCACAATTAAGCTTATATATTAAATGGACGTTGCTGGCAACAATCAGATTAAGCTCTGAGAATTAATCAGTAACTGGACTATAATGCCCTTAATTCGGAGAGGAGAAACACCGTCCAGCTTCTTAAAGTAAGAATTGTATACGTAAATATCTGTAATTGATAAGTCTGCTACAAGAGAAGTTATTTATTTTGAGCTGGCTTTTCTCTCCTTGACAACAGACCACTGCTCTAAATATATTAGAACAGTTTCAGGAATAAGAACTAAAATATCAGCACTTAAAGGGAAAATAAAATTCTCCTATTTTATTTTTATACATAGTTATTTACTATGATTGTTCTTCTGAATTTTACAGTTCACTTTAAGGTACTGTTATTTAGTAATCACATGTTTAGCTTAAATTCAGAAATATTTTAAATAGTCAAATTATGAGTAAATGAGATACACAGAGATTAATTAAATTAAGAAATCAAAGAATAAAGTACAGGGAAGTAAACCACAAGTTTATAATAATTAAATAGCCATTGTTGGCAACAACCGGACCTATGGTCTGGAAATAATTGACTTTAGCTCCGATTAATGATCTCGAATCCAGGGAGGAGAATCATTGTCCAAGTTCGTATATTTTTTTGGAAAAGATGTAACTGATGGAAAAAGTAGTATGAAAGACCTGCTTGGAGGTAAGGGTGCAAACCTTGCCGAGATGGCAAATCTTGGAGTTCCCGTACCACCAGGTTTTACAATCTCAACTGAAGTCTGTGTTCTTTATTTAAAGGAAGGAAAATATCCAGAAGAGGTTCTCAGACAGGTAGAAGAGGCGATCGATAAATTAGAAAAATTAAACGGCAAAAAGCTGGGAGATCCCGAAGATCCGCTGCTTGTTTCAGTAAGATCCGGAGCACGGGTGTCCATGCCAGGAATGATGGACACTGTTCTGAACCTTGGACTTACGGATAAATCCGTAATCGGGCTCGCAAATAAAGTCAATGACGAAAGATTCGCTTACGACTGCTACCGAAGATTCATCGCCATGTTTGGGGACGTGGTGCTCGGGGTTGAATTCAGAAAATTCGATTCCTTAATCGACGACAAGAAAAAGGAGCTGGGGGTCAAGTCCGACACAGACCTCGATTCAAAAGCTTTACAGGAATTGGCAGAGAGATTCAAGGAAGTAATCAAACTCGAAAAAGGATTTGAATTCCCACAGGATCCTAAAGTTCAGCTTCAGATGGCAATCAACGCTGTTTTTGATTCATGGAATAACCAGAGAGCCATCACCTACAGGAAGCTTAACGCTATTGATGACAGCTGGGGCACAGCCGTCAATGTACAGACAATGGTCTACGGTAACAGAGGGAACACCTCAGGTACAGGCGTTGCTTTTACCAGAAACCCGTCAACAGGCGAAAAGAAGTTTTTCGGAGAATACCTCATCAATGCACAGGGCGAAGATGTGGTTGCAGGAATAAGGACCCCCGACTATATTGATACTCTCGGAAACAAAATTCCTGAAGCCTATGCCCAGCTTGTGGACATCTGCCAGAAACTTGAAGCCCATTTCAAGGACATGCAGGACATAGAGTTCACAATCCAGGAAGGAAAACTCTATATGCTGCAGACCAGGACCGGAAAGCGCACAGCTGCTGCCGCAGTAAAGATTGCGACCGAGATGGTGGCAGAAGGACTCATAAACAAAGAAACTGCTGTCAAAAGAGTTAATGCTGAACATATTGACCTTCTCCTGCACCCGAGAATTGACCCGAAAGCAAAACTCGAAGTAATAGCAAAAGGTCTCCCTGCATCACCAGGAGCCGCTGTCGGAAAGGTGGTCTTTACCGCTGAAGATGCAGAAGAGATGGCAGAGAACGGTGAGAAAACAATTCTTGTCCGTACCGAGACCTCACCTGAAGACATAGGGGGAATGGCAGCTGCACAGGGAGTTCTCACCGTGCGCGGAGGGATGACCTCTCATGCTGCAGTCGTAGGTAGAGGCATGGGTAAGCCGTGTGTTGTTGGTTGCGGAGAAATCTCAATCGACATGAAGAACGCCCTCTTTATGGTTAACGGTTTCACAATTAAAGAGCACGACTACATCACAATTGACGGAAGCGTTGGAAGCGTCATTATCGGAAAAGTAGACCTTATAGACGCAGAAATAAATGAGGACCTGAAAAAGCTCCTTATATGGGCTGACAAGATAAGGACTCTGGGAGTAAGGACAAACGCTGACAACCCGGCTGACGCAGCCCTCGCCCGCGAGCTCGGAGCAGAAGGTATCGGGCTTTGCAGGACAGAGCACATGTTCTTTGGCGAAGACAGGATCCCTGCAGTAAGGGAGATGATCATGGCCGAAGATGAAAAATCAAGGAAGAAAGCTCTCAAGAAACTGCTCCCAATGCAGAAAGAAGACTTCCTTGGAATCTTCCGCAGTATGGAAGGCCTGCCCGTAACCATCAGACTCCTTGACCCGCCTCTCCACGAGTTCCTCCCGGACAAAGAAGAACTTGACACAAAACTTAGAGAACTTGAAACATCGGGAGACTGCGGAAAGATCGATGGTGTAAAGAAAGTAATCCAGCGCGTAGTTTCACTTAAGGAACTCAACCCAATGCTCGGCCACAGGGGATGCAGGCTCGGAATTACCTATCCTGAAATATACAACATGCAGGTGCGTGCAATCATGGAGGCAGCCTGTGAACTTACTGCCGAGGGAATGGAAGTAGTTCCTGAAATCATGATTCCGCTTGTGGGCATTGTAAAAGAGCTCTCCCTCTCCAGAGAGGAAGTATGCAAGACTGCAGAAGCCGTAATGGCTGAGAAGGGCATGAAGATCGACTACAAGGTAGGGACCATGATCGAACTGCCCAGGGCTGCAATCGTCGCAGACCAGATCGCAAAGGAAGCTGACTTCTTCTCCTTCGGGACAAACGACCTGACACAGACAACCTTCGGGTTCAGCAGGGACGATGTGTCCAAGTTCGTGCCCATATACCAGAAGGCAGGCATCCTTGAACACGACCCCTTTGCAGTCCTTGACCAGGAAGGCGTTGGCGAGATCATGAAGATAGGTATCTCAAAAGGCCGCTCCGTTAAACCCAAACTCAAGATGGGAATCTGTGGAGAACACGGAGGAGAGCCGAAATCCATTGCTTTTGCTCACGAAATAGGTATTGACTATGTGAGCTGCTCCCCTTACAGAGTGCCCATTGCAAGGCTTGTGGCTGCTCAGAGCACAATGGAAATGAGAGACGCAAAAAAATAAAGAAACTGAAATTTGAATTCCGGCAGGACTAAATCCTGCCTTCAACCTCTTTTTTAAAAAAGTTACTTTCTTGAGCGGAGCAAATCTATCTGTCGATCCGGATTTGAAAAGCTCGAAATGTCCTGATCCAAAAACCTCTCATCAAAAGGACATCTGCCATTGATCAATCCTATATTCGGCATGTCGGCATTAAATTCTGAGAATTTTTACTGATAGTGTTTTTCGAACATTACACAAATATGTGTTGTGTTTGAAACTGGTTAACATATAACCAAAATCTCACGACATATATAAACAATGAACCATTTTTGCAATAATGTTTTGTATCAGGGATAATGTGTTTCCCAGCAAAAACGTTATCAGTAAAAATGTTACGAAAAAAACAAGTTACCTGCCGAAAGCAGGATCAATTGAATGCAAAAGTGATTGTTACTGATAAAAAAGCTTGAGACAAAAGCAAAAATAAAGAAATTAATGAAGAACACAATTAATGAAGAACACTCTTGTAAATATGACTGATAACATACTCGTTCGGCAGTATGTTATGACTTGATAAGGATTAATTGAAGTGTTAACATAAATGACTCGATATAATGATTTTATATTTTATATATCAATGCTCGAACACACGTCAAGGCAACATACTGTATTTATACCTTCTATCCAGACCATCAAACAATTACAGATTAAGAAATAGTTACAGACTTGATAGAATTATGACAAACAGATAGTTTAATGGAATTGAGAGAAGATTTATAAAGAATTAAGTAAGAGGAATTTATGGAGTTCAAATGTTCTTTCCAGATTCAGCCGAACTCCCTAAATATGCCCTGTTAGGCATGGTTAGGTTAGCTCTGCGTATATTTAAGCTTGCCTGATTTTGCTCTCCTAGGGTAAAACAACTTAGGAGTTAGACAAATGATTAAGAACAAAGTTATGATAGCCCTTCTTTTGGCCATGCTGGCTGGTATAACATTGATACCATCTGTGAGCGCGAGTGAAAACAATGAAATCAATGCAGAAGTGAATATGGATGATGCCCTCACTACAGAAGAAAAGATAATTAGTAGTATTCCTTCGAATCAAAACTCTGTAGAAAATATTACAAAAGCTAAAGAACTTTTAGAAAAAGTTAAAGCACAAAATATACAGGAAATTTCTGATTCAGTAAATAAATCTACAAGTGGAACACAAATAAAATCAGCAACCACTGTTACCCTAGGAACGGATAAAACACTTACTACTGCAGACATAGGAAACTCTGGAACCTCAACTTCGGGAGCAGTACCTAATTTTAAAGATGCTGACTATTCTACAAGTTATAGACGAGCTAGAGCATCGGTATTAATCGGCCCGGGAGGATACGGAACTGGTGGTGCTTGGGCATGGGTTGGAAAATCTATTTATGTGTCAGGTTCTGGCTCCCGATCAGCAAATATTAGAATGGCTGGGAACATAAAAGGTGAAACCAGCGCTTTCGCTGGTGGACAAAGTAATACAGATATAAATTTAATAGTAAAAGACACAACAACAGGAACTTCATACACTACTTCGATATACAGCCAATCAGCTGGAGGAGTGGGGGATTATATTGTCGATGAAAGTTTTAATGATGGAATTTCGGTAACTCTACAAGCGGGTCACTATTATAATATATACGTCTCAGTAGATGGGAGTACTGCAGTTTATTATGCAGGTGAAGCAGGATCTGATTTCGGCCCAGGGGACGGCGACGATGGAGGGCAAAAAGTCAGTTATTCTTCGATAGTAATTGATTTTTAATAGCTCAGCACTCTAAAAATAGAGCAGTCTCTGAACTATAAGCTTTCTCAGTAGTACGGAATTGCAAATTTCAGATTTCGTATTACAAGATATAATTTTTTGATTTTACAAATGTTTAAAATATAATACCAATATCAAAACATATCCATAAGAAAGCTGCTCCTAAAACCTGCGATTAAGTTTCAAATCTTGATTTTTAACAATCAATTGATTTTCTGAGTAGGAAAAATAGTTCTTAAGCCCCGGTGATGTGAAAATAAATTAGTTTTGGATGAACTCGAAAACAAAATTGTAAGCACCATAAATCGCTGTTCTTGTAGACATGGTTGATAAAATGAATGAACGCAGAAATGAAATATTAATAAAAATTATTCGATATGCTATTGCTGTTCCCTTTTTTTCTGGAGGAATAGTATTTATCTCTCAAGAAAAAATTCTCCCTGGTATACTCTCGATTTTGATCGGCATTATACTAACTCCTGCAATCGCAGATCCCATTGAAAGTAAATTGAATTTTTTATCGCTCAGTTTTCTCAGATTTATAGTTATACTTCTTCTATTAATGGCGATCAGTGCCACACTTTCACTGTAACAAAGCTACTTTAATCGTTAAATCAAAAGAAAATACAAAAAAAAGGGGATCAAAAAGAAATCGAAATGTAGATGAGCAAAATTAGCCCATCTTTAGTATTCTCGTGAGATCATATAGTCAGCAATCTGCAGGAGAAGGGTTTTTTCAGGACAGTCCCTGAGGACATCCAGTTTTTCTTTGCCTTCTTCTATATATGAAATTGCAAGGTTTTTCACATAATCGAGAGACCCGCATTCTGTAAGAGTCCTGACTGCCGCTTCGGTCTCTTCGAGAGTTGCTTCACCTTTTCCGAAAATATCCAGCTTCACGCCTTTCTCGAAAGCATTTATGACAATAAGGGTGTATTTTCCTTCCATAAGGTCGCTGCCCCTTACCTTTCCAAGAACTTCTTCAGGTGCGGTCATATCAAGGACGTCATCATACATCTGGAAGCCTATTCCTATGAGGCGTCCGTACTCGGATAAAGCCTCGGCAACTTCGTCAGAAGCCCCTCCTAAAAGGGCGCCGATTTTGGCTGAGGCTGCATAGAGGACAGAGGTCTTCTTTTCCACCATCTCGAGGTACTCGGATTCAGTAACCTTTTTCCGGGTTTCGAAATCCATATCGAGCCACTGGCCTTCGCAGATTTCGGTGCAGGTCTTTGAAAGGACATCCATGCACTTTAAAACCCTCACAGGCTCGCTTTCGACTTTAGAGAGGATTTCGAAGGCTTTGGAATAAAGGGTGTCGCCGGCAAGAATTGCTCCGGCTTCTCCCCATTTTACGTGAACTGCAGGCATTCCCCTGCGGATGTCATCTCTATCCATAATGTCGTCATGGATCAGAGTGAAATTGTGCACAAGTTCCACTGAGACTGCTGCGGGCAAAACGGACCTGAGATTGGAACCGACAGCTTCAGCAGCCAGGATGAGGACTGCCGGACGAAGGCGCTTCCCACCGGCGTCCACGAGGTAACGGGAAGCTTTATACAGCTCTTCAGGCCGGGTTACCGGAAGCAATTCGTCGATTGCAGCATCAACATGGGAACTTCGATTTTTAATTTCATCAACAAGCGTCATAAGCATCACAAGAACACGGGATTTTCATTATAGAGTTACTCCTCTATATATAACACTTCGCCATTTCTGAGAAGGTGTACGGTATCTCCGAGTACATACCCCGCATCTTCTGCCATTTCGATGTAATGCCCATGCATCTCCATGTCTCCATGTGCAGGAATCACGTGTTCGGGATTCACCATGCGAAGAAGCTCCCAGTGGTCTTCCCTGTATGCGTGTCCTGATACGTGGACATTATCATAAATCCTGCCGCCCTTCATTTTGAGCTTGGTCTCAAGGGCGTAACGGTTCGCCTGAGTCATCGGGCTCGGGATTACATTTGCAGAGAAAATAATCCTGTCCCCGGGGTCAATAGTATACGGAGTTTCCCCGTTTGCGACCCTCACAAGAATGGAACCCGGCTCTCCCTGGTGTCCTGTGACGATAGGCAGGTATTTGTTTTTGCCTTCCTGCATGATGCGCTTAAATGCCCTGTCGACATCTTTTCTTGTACCGTAAATCTCAACATTCGAGGGAAGATCAAGATAACCGATGTCCCTGGCAGCACCCACATAGCGTTCCATGGAGCGGCCCATAAGCACAGGAATTCTGCCCATCTCTTCGGCAGCCTCGATAATCGCTTTAAGCCTGGCAATATGGGAAGCAAAGGTTGTAACAATCATCCCGACACCTGATTCCTCAGTTCCGAGCAGGACATCCCTTACCATGTCTTTTGCTATCTGTTCCGAGGGAGTCTTGCCTGAGCGCCCGGCATTAGTGCTCTCCGTGATCATTGCAATAACCCCTTCCTTCCCGAGGGATTTGAAGCGGTCAAAGTCAGGAGCTTCTCCCATTGTCGGAGTCCTGTCCAGCTTGAAGTCACAGGCATACAGGACAGCACCTGCCGGAGTGTGTACGGCTGCAAGTACACAGTCGATGATGCTGTGCTGGACCCTGATGAACTCTATGGAAATATCTTCCGTAACCTGGTAGGTCCCGCCTGCCTGCAGAGGGATAACCCTGTTGCAAACCTCAAACTTACGCTCGGACTCTATCTGCTGCCTGATAATAGCTGCAGTATAGGGGGTAGCAAGTATAGGGGCGTTATACCTGTGGGCAAGCTTCGGAATCGCACCTATATGGTCAAGGTGCCCGTGAGTACAGACGATCGCCCTCACAGTCCCGTTGATTTCTTTCATGATAGTATCATCAGGAATTGCACCCATCTCGATCAGTTCAAGAGAATGCATTTTGTCAATCTCAACATCCTCATGGATCTGGACCCTGTCGAGCCTGAGCCCCATATCAAGAATGACAATATCTTCACCTATAATTATGGCAGTCATATTGCGGCCCATTTCATTATAGCCGCCGACTGCAACAATACCTATTTCAGTCATATTTTTTAACCTCTTATTTAATTTGAATATCTTATCCTTGTAAAAACCGAAACCTCAAAAACAGATTCGGTGACGGTCTTATACCAATGAGCATGAATGTAAACGCGTGATGCAAAAGCATGGAATAATAATGGAAATTATGATATGGAATCATCTTTTTAGAAAAGTCACTTCTAAAATTTACTTCATATACCCTTAAAGAAGTCCCCTCCTTGATCAGGTGCATCAGGCTGCATTTCCTAGCAGAAGAATACACTTTAAATATATATTTGTTTCAGTATACAAATATTTTAACCTGCCTGAAACTTTGGAAACTATTTACTATCCTGTCCTTACTGTCCTGTTCTCATGTAGCCAGGATTCTCAGGGGAATCTCCAGAACCTTCAGGAAAATATGTCCTGATTCTGCCCTGTACTCTTTCAGAATCTTTCCCTGGTAACAACTATTCTCAAAAAGCCTGTTTCCAGACAGCTTCAGATTAAGGGTAAACTTCTATATTTAAATGACTTTGCTAAACTATTTTGTATATTCCAGCGGTTTATTATTCCACATTCCAGGAGCTTATTCCACTTCAACATTTTATTTTTTTATAAAATGTTTTATATTTATTACAACGCATATTAAATTTATCATAAATTGATTTATATCCAGCATAAAACATTTTAAAGTTATTATAAATTGAGTTATACTTATTACAAAACATTTTAATTTTAGATTAATTCATTCATTCATTAATTCATTCATTCATTTTTATTCCAATAACTTTCTTTATACTCCTGATCATTTCCTTTTACGCAAGTATTCTCCTGATTCAGCACGAAATTAAAGTAACTATCTGCTGAATGATTTTTGCAATTGATTTTTATTTCGGTTAATTTGCGAATGGTTCCTGATTCAGTAAATGTGAGAAGTGACTCTTGATATTAATTCCTTAAATGATAGCTGAGGGATTATTTGAGGAAATTAATCTCGAATAGATACCTTACAGGACTAATTATTGGAATTAATCCCATAATCGATGATTTTTAAGGAGCAGTTTTCAGGGGAAAATAGCCCCGGTTAACATTTCTAAGGTTTTTATCCCGGGAAATTTATATCCAGCTGAGGATTTCATTACATAAACCTTAAAAAAGGCATTCTTTTACTCTTCCGGTATACTAAGGGGAAACAAAGCTAATTACTTTTTCCCTTATTAAATTATAAACCAGCCATTTTTGCATCAATACTGAATTAGTCCCGAATCAGCCTGACCGGTCCAGGCAAATCCTGGCTGATTTTATCTATTTTATTTTGAGACATTACTGCCATTTTACCTATAAACGTTATCATAGAATAATCTGTAATCTAGTAAAACTGTAATTGAATAATTTGTGATCGGATAAATCTGTTTTGGGTCATACGGGATATGATAAAGGAAGGGATAAGTGTTTTTTCCTGTTCCTTAAATTAAAGAGCGTTCCCCGGTAAAGAAAGGTCTTTTACATTAAAACCGCGCTGTTCAAGGTATTCGCGTGTCCACCCTGTAACGACAACCGGGGAGTTATGCAGGTCCTTTATATTTCCACAGCCACAGAGAAACATCGCAGCTTTGAATTCTTCAAGCATGCAGGAAAGCACTCTGACAACCGATTCTTTCCCTTCAAGGGAAGGCCCTACAAACGGCAGGGCAGCACTTGCCGCACTGGCTCCGAGAGCGACGGACTTTGCAATGTCAAGCCCGTTTCTTATGCCGCCGGTTGCGATTAGGGGGAGAGAAACCCTTGACTCTATCAGGCTGGCAACAGTAGGAATTCCGAAGTCCCAGAAAAGTTCCCCGAGGCGTTCGGAAACCGAATCCCTGCTTTCTTTTGCCCTGTAAACCTCAACCCCTGCCCAGCTTGTGCCGCCAGCTCCTCCGACATCAATTGCAGAGACTCCTGCTTTCTGGAAGAGAAGAGCGTCTTCCCTGGAAATGCCTGCTCCCGTTTCTTTCACGATCACCGGGGTTTTGATCTGGGAACATATTTCAGTGATCATATCCAGGCAGCCGGTAGCATCCCTGTCGCCCTCGGGCTGGACTGCTTCCTGAAGGAAATTTAGGTGAATTGCAAGGGCATCAGCGTCGATCATTTCAATGAGTTTTTCGACCCCTTCAACACCGTACTGGCGGATCTGGGCAGCTCCGACGTTTCCGTAGACAAAAGCATCAGGTGCTTCATCCCTGACAACCCTGAATGAGTCTTCCTGAGAAGGGTCGTCAATTGCAGCCCTCTGGCTTCCTACCCCTATTCCGACTCCCAGTTCTTCGGCTGCAGCCGCAAGTGCAGCATTTACAGGGATAGTATCAGGGTGCCCTCCTGTAATTGATGCAATTAAAAACGGAGCTTTAATGCGTTTTCCAAGAAAATCCACAGAGAGGTCAAGCTCATCCATATTTAATTCCGGAAGCGCCCTGTGAATGAGGGTTACATCTTCAAAGCCAGCACTGACCTGCCTGGCCTCAACCGGGCTTTCAGCGCAGAGCTTAAGGTGTTCTATCTTTCGCCTGGAGGTGGTGTTAATCATGCTTCATACCCTTTTATCCGGACTGATCCTGGTCCCTATGGATTCCCCATTCAAGAACCTGTAAATATTATCCGCTTTTCCTGCATTGAATATATAGGAGGTGATACTAGAATTTTTGCTGAGTTCAAGGAGTTCCAGAACCTTCCCAAGCATCCCGCCTGTAACATCAGTACTTCCCGAACCTCCGATGCAGTGTCTAAATTCCTCAAACGTTTCGGGAGTTATTTCAGGCACCGGTTTTCCTTCCATATCAAGCACTCCGTCCTCAGCCGAACCCAGGCCGAGCCTGGAAATCCCGAGTTCCTTTGCCAGATAGGGAACAATCTGGTCCCCGGAAAGGATGCAGGTCCCCAGTTCTATGTCCATAGCAACATCCCCATGAAGTACAGGGACAAGGCCCTTTTCGAGCATGAGTTTTATGCTGTCAAGGTACATGGTCTCTATCCTCCCGTTTCTGCACACGGCACAGTCCATTGGGTGCACGGCAATAGCCCTGACTCCGAAACTGTTCAGGGCACCCACTACTTTTGAAGCGAGTTTTTTCACGGATTCATGGGTTACGATCGCCCCTTCGGGATCAAATGTCCTGTCAAGCCCGTATTTTTTGGCATAGGTGTGCCCGAAAGACCCGGCTCCGTGGACCACAATCATTTTTCCCCTGAAGCCTGAAACTTCCTGCGCAATCCTGAGAAGGTCAGCCTCTTTTACAACCCCTTCATACGCACCTTTGTCTGTAATGGCGCTGCCTCCGAGTTTAAGGATAACAGGTTCGTTTGAAGCATTCATATTATCACTTGACACCTTTTTATAAATAACTCTCAATTATATTCAGATATCATGATTTCTGCAACAATAATGATGAGAAGATGGGAATAAAAGCAATCTTATTTTACAGGAAAAACCTTCCGATTAATCCGGCTCAATCGACCTTCAACCCCTGTTCCGTAGGTTTTGTAATGGTCACTTTGCCCCCCGCACCTGCAATGGCTTCCGCTACCTGATTACATTTCTCCGGTGCAGTTAGCGCAACCATACAACCACCGCCTCCCGCTCCAGTAATTTTTGCCCCGAAAGCTCCTGCTGCCCTTGCAGAATAGATAAGCTGTGAAAGCTCAAGGATATTAACTCCAAGTGCATCAAGCAGTCCCTGATTTACATTCATAAGCCTGCCAATAGAAGCATAGTCCCCGGAAAGTACAAGTTGCTCACCGATTCTGGAGATTTTGCCAATAGAAGTCATAAGAGGTTCGATAAGATCAGGGTAACTTTCGCGGAGCTGCCTGACGTTTGCCACAAGCTCTTTTGTAGAAGAAAAAACTCCGGTGTCCCCTATAACAATTCCACAGTCAGGAGTCTTAAGCTTTCTCCTTTCAGGGATGGTAACGACTCCTCCGAAAGTAGAAACATAGGTGTCAGTAGGGCTCGCTGCACCCTGAACTTTTATCTCAATTTCATGCCCCAGTTTCGCAATTTCCTGAAGCGAAAGCCCGAATCCGAAAAGTTCGTTGAGAGCTCCTATGCTTGCAATCGTAACAGCAGCAGATGAGCCGAGCCCTGACCCAACAGGAATGTCGGAATCAACAGTTAAAAAAACACCATTTATGGGGATAGATTTTCTCATTTTTTCAATCACTGCAGAGACATAGGGATGTTTTTCAAAATCAAGACCTGTCCTGCCGATCTGAGACTGGATAGTTATGGAGTCATTTAACTCCGCCCGCACCCGGGTCCTTAACTCTACTGCACACGCTATTGCGGTTTCTCCGTAAACAACCGCATGTTCTCCGAAAAGATAGATTTTCCCGGGCGCAGAACATGAAACCATATTATTCCTCAACAGTTTTTCAATTTTGCTGAATTTGAGCACGTTAAGTAATTAACCTTACCCCTGAACGGGTATCTATGAGTAAAAGTAAAAATAGTATAAAAAAACCTATCCCTGCCCGCCTTTATCCCGGAATTATTCTGACAATCAAAATTTCCCCTGTTTTTCCTGAACCTGCTGGCATTTTTCAGTTATTCCACAATAATTGCAGCGTACCCGACAACAGCGTCCTTATCCCCGGAAACATCGCCACTATTTGCGTATTTGAGCAGAGTAGCCCGTGACCCACCGAGTTTTTTGGAAGCAGTAAGCATTGCAGTAATGGGCCCGTATCCGCAGACAGAAGCATTTCTTCTGTAAAGCCTGTCATACATGCCTGAAATATCAAAATTCAGAATAGAGTCTATGACCTCGGAATCTATCTCCTTTGCACGTTCGGCAGTCTCGTAGTGAGTAAAATCACTGGACGCTATTATGACTGCACGTTTACCACTTTCGGAAATAAGGTCGGCAAGAAGGTTTCCGACCTCAACTGCAGTTTCTTCATCCTGCATGCCCATGCAGATAGGAAGGATTTTAAAATCCCGCTCGAAGCGGTACTGAAGGAAAGGAAGCTGGACTTCAATAGAATGTTCGTATTTATGCCCGAGTTCATCCGCATCAACGATACTTCCGAGAAATCCATCGGCGAGTTCGAGGTCAACATCAATATTTCCAAGTGGGGTTTTCCACGTTTCCCTGGATACTGATACTGGTGAACCATAACCGGTATGGTTGGGACCAAAAATAACATAGGTATCGGCTTCAGGAAGAGTCGCATAAACATGTGCAGCCACTTTCCCGGAATACATATACCCGGCATGCGGGCAAACAGCTCCCAGGACTTCCTGTTCCCGGATCTCAAGTCCTTCGAAACACCGTTTAAGTTCGTTTTCCAGATTTTCACAACGCAGGGGATAGAACTGCCCTGCAACTGCTGGCTGTCTCATTTCCAATCACCCATAATATAAGATATGGGCAATTTTTATAAACCCTTGCAGTATGCAGGACGGATGCCCCGAAATTAGAGCGGAGTTTCGAAATCTGTCATCTCGTAATTGAAGGGAGTGTTATTGAGTCTGGAAACTTCCCTTGCAAGCAGCCAGTAAACAAGAGAAAGTGCTTTTCTACCCTTGTTATTGGTCGGAATCACAAGGTCCACATTTGAGGTCAGGTTGTTGGTGTCACAGAGTGCTATAACCGGTACTCCAATGCTTGAAGCTTCCTTCAGGACCTGGGCATCTCCTGCCGGGTCGGTTACGATAATAACATCCGGCTCAAAGAAACCGTGGATCTGAGGGTTTGTAAGGGAACCCGGGATAAACCTTCCGAGCATTGCTCTTGTGCCAAGTGCCCTTGAGAACATTCTTGCAGGGTGCTGACCATACTGCCTTGAAGATACCACAAGGATTCTGGAAGGATCGTAGTGAGAAAGCAGTTTTGATGCAACTCTGATCCTTTCGTCTGTTGACTGGATATCAAGAACGTATAACCCATCAGTTCTGACCCTGTATACGAAGCGCATCATATCCTGAGTCTTCTGCTGGGTTCCGATGTGAACACCTGCTGCAAGGTATTCGTCAATAGATACAAGGGATGTGGACCCTTCTTTAGCGGAAGCTGCTTCGTCGTCAGCTACAGGTACAGATTCGGTCTTTACTGCGGCTTCCTTTTCAGGTGCAGGTTTTGCTTCAGCCACGACATTCTCTTCAGGCAAAGGCTGTGCTCCGGTTTCCTCCTGCCCTGTCTGCTCAATTTCCTCCATAAAGTCACCTCATAATATATAGAATCAACAATAAAATTCATTCAGCGTCTGAAAGTATCCCAATTACGTTTTTAGCTTTTTTTACGTTTAACCGTTATAGGAATAACTCCGGCCTTCAACTCTTCAATGGCTACACCCAGGGGGTCCAGCCGCCCGTCATCTTCAACCAGGACAGGAGCCCCCATTGCAATCTGCAATGCTCTTGCACCTACAATTCGTGCACGCTCGAACCGGGTATAATTTTCCTTGACCAACAGATCACCCTTAAACTTAAAAACGCTCCGATGAGTTCCGATAATCGAGAAGCATGATAAATTTGACATATTCAGTACACACCTTAAAACCAGTACCCTTGAAAGGGAAAATGGGACCGCTGAGATTCGAACTCAGGTTCCGGCGTCCCGAACGCCGAAGGATGGACCAAGCTACCCTACGGTCCCTTACTGGTACGGTGAAAGCACGTCAATAAGTTCGACATGGCTGAGGAACATTCTGCGGCAGCAGTAGCGGGTGATCCCGAGATCATCCAGCACTGCAGCAGCGTCTTCGCCATCGGTGACGCGTCTTTTGTACTCATCCCAATAGTTAGAGATTACTTTTCCACATGAGAAACATCGGACTGGGATCATAACTTTCCTTACCTGTAAGATTTCTGATATTTAGACCTAGCTCCAGGTCCACCAAAGTTTTTGGCTTCTTTCTGCCTGGAATCGCTTACAAGTAAATTGCGGTCGTAGGCTGCAAAGTTGTCTCTGATGATTGTGTCGTTTGTCCATTCCACAATACCACGAGCAACTGCAGTCCTTACTGCATTAGCCTGCCCAACGATTCCGCCGCCGCGCACATCAACATTGATGTCGAGTCCGGAAACAACATCCTTTCCTGCAATAAGCAGAGGCTCTGAGATTTTCATCATTGCAAGCTCAGGAGTATAGAGCTCGAGCGGAATTTTGTTGATCCTGACCTTACCGGTACCTTTCATAACTGTTGCACGTGCAGTTGCAGTCTTGTGCTTTCCAGATGAATTAATTACTTTGACCATGAGGACTCACCCATTAGAACTTTGAACCCATTTTCTGGCTCACTTCACCAAGCTCTACGTACTTGTTAGAACTCAGAAGCCTCATGTCGGCATCTGCGATGGTGGTTGTCTCAGCGCCCTTAAGTTCGTAGGGGACACCTACATAGACTTTGAGCCTGGACATTGCGTCTCTGCCTCTTGCTCTCTTATAGGGCAGCATGCCACGAATAGTCCTCTTCAGAATGCGGTCCGGACGCTTCGGGAAGTAAGGCCCGAATTCCGTTGCACCCCTATCCCGGGTTTCCCGGTATTCTCTGAGAGTGGCTGCCCTTGAGCCAGAAATGATGGCTTTTTCGGCATTTATGATATAAACCTTTTCGTCTCCTGAAAGCAACTGTTTTGCAACTGAACTTGCAAGACGCCCCAGAATAAGCCCTTTTGCATCGATAACCGTCATCTTCGTCACCTCAGCGGAATATCCGGATACCGGACCCTTTTGGATTTGCTTCCATGATCTCTTCAACACTCAGGCACTTGCCGCCGGCTTCAGTGATCTTTTCAACAGCAGATTCGCTGAATGTTACAGCCGCAACGGTAACAGGATGATCAAGAAGACCTGCACCCAGAACCTTACCAGGGACAAGCAGGACATCATTCTCAGCAGTGTGCCTGTTGATCTTGCTTATATTCACAGCCGCATAGTTTCTGGACGGCGCCTCAAGACGTTTCGCAATATCCTTCCAGATCGGGGCAGAATCTACATTTGCCCTATCTTTCAGGGTAAGAATCAGGGAAACGATTCTTGGATTCGTTTTTCTTGTTAGTTTTACCAGTGATTTTTTACCCAATGTATGTTCCTCCGCAAGATTTATTGAATCTCACTCACGCGGAAAAAATCCCTATCGCGTTCGAACATCGCATGACTGCCGCAGCTCAGAAGCCTGAGGCAGTAAATTAAATATCAAGCGAGTAGTCGGATTGGTATGATGTGAATAACATTTCTAGTACATAAAGATTATGCGTAATCGGAAAAGCCAAGAACAGTTCTGGAAACCTTTTCGTGTATCCTTTCTATATTGCATCCGAACTTCTTTGCCACAATAAGTGCAACTACCCTGATATCCACAAGATAAGAGAGGCGTTCCTGCATGGAATTGATCTCGGAGACAAGCCTCTGTTTGTTTATTCCGGCATCTGCGGAAATAAAATCGAGGATCTGTTCAAAGGAAATTTCTTCCCTGTTGCGGACGGCACTTACGGGTTTTCCGGGTTTTTCTTTGAGCTCAAGAAAATTCTCAGGAGGCTTGAAAGCATGAGGGAGCCGGACACTTTCAACATCAAAACAGGGCACAATTACACCTTCCTTCATGGAAAGCAGCCCTGATTCAAGGGCACGTGCCTTCACTTCGGAAGCTATTTTCGGAGAAAACCATTTCAGGTCGAAAGCGAGGGAAAACTCGAAGTCCTTTTCCGTAAGGGAAGCTGCAAGATTTTTCTTAAAAGGAGCTGAAACAACGTGTTTAAGTTCTTCCATTAATGAGCCTCGAAAAACAACTGGCAACTTCAGTATAGTGATATTATAGTAATGTAGTAGTATGCAGCAGTACGCAGCCTTTCCGGAATAGTAGTATGTAGCCCCTTTTTGAGTGCAGTTTAAGATTCGGAAAAATTCCGGGAAAAAGTAAAAGTCTCCGGCACAGACTCATTAAACCCGTACCGGAATGAAGCATTTTTCTGGAATTATCCTTACTGCATTTTCTCAATGGATTCAGAGGGTTACAAGCTTGGCATTAAGGATGCCCGGAACCTGCCTGACCTCATCAAGGATAGCATCGGAAACATCGGTGTCGACATTAAGAACCATCATGGTCACGCCTCCGACTTCCGACCTGCCAACCTGCATGCCTGAAATGTTGATATTGTTTTTCCCAAGGACCATGCAACAGGGACCGATAACGTTCGGTTTGTTTATATGTTTGGCAAAAATCATACGACCAGCCGGGAAGATATCTACCTTGTCATCATCGATGGAAACTATCTTGGGCTCATCCCCAACAACGGTTCCTGCGACCATTTTTGTAGATTCTCCGCTGGAGAGCCTGATACTGACAGTGGAAGAATACTCTTCCGCAGATTCAGACTTGCTTTCTACCACTGCGATTTTTCTGGACTTCGCAAGGATTGGGGCGTTGACATAATTTACCCCGGACCCGACAGCCATTTCAAGCAGCCCTTTGAGAGCAGAAACTGTAAGTGGTCTGGTATCTTTTCCGGAAATTTCCCCATTGTATGCAATTTCTACCTTTTCATAATTGCTGTCCACAAGCTGCCCTGCAATTTTGCCCATGAGTTCTGAAAGCCTTATATACGGGGCAAGGACTGCCATAGCTTCAGGCTTTACGGAGGGGATATTGATTGCGTTCTTTGCAGACCCGCCTGTAAGGACGGAAACAACTTCCTTTGCAATGTCGATTGCAACATTAACCTGAGCTTCCTGTGTAGAGGCACCGAGGTGGGGAGTTACGATAACATTGTCAAAGTTAAGAAGAGGGCTGGAGAAAGGAGGCTCTTCGACAAAAACGTCAATGGCTGCGCCGCCTACCTTGCCGCTTTCAAGGGCTCTTGCAAGGGCTTCTTCGTTGATAATGCCTCCGCGGGCGCAGTTAAGAACCCGGACTCCTTTCTTCATAAGGGCGAACTGCTCGTCGTCAAGAATGTTTCTGGTTTCCTTGATAAGTGGGGTATGTACTGTTATGTAGTCAGCCTCTTTTGCGATTTCGTTAACTGTAGCCAGCTTGACTCCAAGTTCCATAGCCCGCTTCTCGGAGATGAAGGGGTCATATCCCATGAGGTTCATTTCAAGCCCTGCAGCTCTCTTTGCGACTTCAGACCCAATTCTTCCGAGACCTATAACTCCCAGGGTCTTTCCCTTGACCTCAACGCCCATGAACTTATTGCGCTTCCATTCCCTGGCTTTCAGGGAAGCGTTGGCCTGAGGGATATTCCTCGACATTGACATCATCATGGCAATTGTGTGCTCTGCTGCCGAGATCATGTTCCCTTCGGGAGCGTTGGCCACGATGATACCTTTCTTTGTGGCTGCATCCACATCCACATTGTCGACTCCGACCCCTGCCCTTCCGATAATCTTCAGGTTGTCAGCAGCCTCGATTATTCTCTGAGTAACCTGGGTACCGCTGCGTATTACAAGGGCGTCGTAGCCTTTGATCTTTTCCACCAGCTCATCTTCACAGAGCCCGGTGCAGACATCAATATCAAAATGTTCTTTTAGGATCTCCAACCCTTCGTTGGAGAGTGAGTCGCTGACCAATACTTTCATGTCAATTTCTCCAGATAAATACGATAAACATGAGATGCTAAATTTTAACAAAGAATACCAATCAACTTAATCACACTTAAGCGTTATCACATGTTTTTAGACCTGAATTCTTCACTTCTAAAGCCTGTAAAGTCTTTTCTCCAGGTTAACCTACAAGCCTTATGATACCTATTTTCGGCTCGTAGCACTGCCCCCCTGCAAGAAGAGAGCGGACGACTTCTTCCACCAGCTCCTCGGGTATACCTCTTGAAACTGCAGCATCTACAAAAGCGGAATAATCAATTCCTTTGCCTCCTCCCATTTCCCTGAGCAGTTCAAGTACAAACTCTTTCTGGTCAGCCTTGGCTTCTTCATTATCTTCGGATTCAAGATTAAGAGATTTAAGCCCTTCCCGAATAGAAGCCTTTAGCTGCTTTGCAAATTCCTGCGGGGCTCGTTCCCTTTCAAGGGCAATGGAAATCCCTTCGGCAAGCTCTTCGGAAATCCCTCTCTCTAGCAGGTATTCCCTGAGTATTTCTCCGCGGTATCCGCTTGCAAGTGCATCAGAAAAAGCCTCAAGCCTGTCAGTGGTCTGCTCCGCGATATCGACAACCCACCTGTTGCGTATCTCTTCATCCACTACATTCGCTTCTTCTGCCCTGATAGAAACAAAAACCGAGCCTGGTTCAGGTTCGTAAATCCGGGCTTTTCCCGTGAGTGCTATGAAAGCAGGTACCTGGACCGTTGAAAAGAAGATAGAAGCATCAGGCTGGAACTGCCCTGCATATACCGTAAAAGCCCCTGTAGGATCAACTATCCTGGCTTTCCACATTTCTTTCTGCAAGCCTATGCTGTCAAGTTCCGTAAGCACTCCGACTGCAAAAACGCGGTTGAGAATAAGACCAAGAGGGCTGATGAGAAGGTTTGGGGATTTTGAGTCGGCTGTTTCGGACGCAGGTCTTTCGGATTTATCAAGTTCCCTGCAGGCTTCAAATTCCTTTGCAAAAACCCTCTTTGCAATTTCACGTTTAAGCAAAGCTTATCCCTTCCCTGGAAACTTCTGAGCTCTGTTCTCCTTCATCCGGCCCGAGCCTGCGCAGCAGTTCAACAACCCTGACAGCAAGATCATCTTCAGGCACCCAGGCATTTTCCGCAACAAAAGAGGCTCCATATTCTCCATTTGAGGAATTCCCGCGAACTGCCAGGTAGCGGCCTGTAAGGAAACGCCTGAGGTCTTCGTAAACAGCGTCTTTAGAAATGTCGGAAAACATTAGCTGTTCGGCTTCTTCAAGTGTCTTCCCGTATATAATTTCTGCGAGTTCCCTTGGAAACATAACCGACATCGCCCCTGTACCGTCGTCCAGAACGGCTTTAATCCGCATATCCCTTATGCCCTCCACCCTGCCGTGCACCCTGCAGTTTGATTTTTGAATGACACGGCTGCATTCGGGACATCGTGAAATTATCCCCGAGCCCGGCCTGACGGAGACGATATTACCTGCAGTAACCACATCGAACATGCTGTCCCTTGAGGCTATTTCTTCAATTTTTATAGGGGAAGGGTCTTTTGAAGAGGATTCGAAAGTAAAGGCAAGCTTTTCAGCTTCTTCAGCAGGTACTGGAGAGATTCTGGTGCTGCTTATAAAATTAATAGAAGGCATGCCTCTGAACATGCGGATCTGGGCTCCTTCTATCCTGATTATGCTCCCAATATCAATTCCGGGGAGTTCAACCCAGGCGGTGAAAGGCAGCCTGGCAGTCTCATCCGCGAGCACACCAGAAATTACTTTTGATTGCTTGCCCCTGACAGGGACTTCCCTGTGGGAAAGCTGGAGTACACAGGCTGTGGTGCTTACAGAAAAGTCCGCAGAGCCTATTTCAATTAGTTTCTTTAAAGGGGTTTTAGAAAGTTCGGATAGCCCTGGAAGGGAAGAGTCGGAAACCCCGGATACCAGGGACTGTTCCCCGATAGAGAGCCTGATCCTGTTCTGCCAGAGGCGGGTATAGGCATTTTTGATATTAATTACATCCCCGATAGAGCCCGGAAGTTCTTTCCAGGAAGAAAACATGACAGAACCCGTTTCGTCTGCAAGGATCCCTGTATACAGTTTTGAAGGCCCGTCCTGAACTCCTTCCTGAGGGCGGAGTGCTTTTTCTCCCATGTCAAGGATCCTGCCCGTTATTTCAAAATTCTTAAGGGAAGCTGAAAGGTCCTTTACTTTCAGGATTTTCCTTTTCCCACCAAACTTGCGGAGTATAGTCTCCTTTGCAACCTCAGGCGAAACGCGAAAAGCAAGAAGCTTATAAAATTCTGCCCTTATGCCGGTTTTTTCAAGATCTCCAAGCGCCCTGGTTAGCTCTTCAAGATGGGGCGCAATTTTCTCGTCCATTTTAAGCCTCCATTTCAGACAATAATAAAACAATTCAGATATAAGGTTTTTAGGTTTTAAGGATTTTAGATTTCAAGAGTTTTAACCTTTAATCTGGAGCTGTTTTAGCCTTAAATCTGAAGCTCCGGTTTTGTAAGTTGCCCCCGGCAGCCGCCTGATCCAGACCAGCAAGCTATTTTAGTCTTTCAACCCCAGCTTTTCAAGAATAATTGTTCAGAATTTAGAGTCCCAAAAATATATCATTTCAAACGAATCTTTTTTCTAATAAAATATTGAAAGAATAATCTCTGAAAAATAAACGTGATTCATTTATGAAAAATAGATAAGACCCTTTCCTGGAAAAAGGATGAAATGAGAAAAATAGAAGATTAAAGGCTTTTAAAAAGATAAGATAAAACAAAGAGATTGTAAAGAAATGGAAGAGTAAAAGGGGAACTAAATATGAAAAATATAAAAGAAAAGGGCTCACAGGCATTAAAAATTACAGCAACTGTCTTTATTCTGGCAGTTATATGCATGTCTTCTGCCGCTTCTGCAGCAAACCTGCATGTAGACCCTGAAGCAGAAGAAGGCTATACTACAATTCAGGCTGCCGTAGATGCTGCAAATGCAGGGGACACTATATTTGTAAGCCCGGGAACTTATGTTGAAAACCTCAAAATAGACAAACAGGTAAGAATCTGGTCTGACTCGAGAAACCCTGAAAATACGATTGTAAGGCCGGCTGACCCTGCAGAAAGTCCCGTAGAAATAACCGGGGAAAGGGTAACTTTCAGCGGTTTTGGGGTAGAGAACTCGGAAAAAGCAGGGATTTTACTGTCAGGAGCTACCAGCTGTTTTATCAATAATAACAGAGCGCAAAATTCAAAATACGGGATTCTCCTGCAGGATGCAGAGAGTAATAACATAAACGGGAACGTAATAACCCTGAACGAAGCAGGATTAAGGCTCGAAAGCTCCAGATCAAACACTATTCAGGACAACCTTATTGCTTATAACTACGGGCCAGGAATCTCCCTCGAGGAAAGCAGCAGGAACATTTTCTTCAATAATTACTTTAAAAACACCGAAAACATTGAAGAGAACGCCGCAAATGCAGACAACACCTGGCAGAGCACCCTGACAGTCAAAAGAAACCTTATAAGGGGGCCCTATATAGGCGGGAACTTCTGGGCAGACATTGAAGGCACAGGTTACAGCGAGACCTGCGAGGATAAAAACAGCAATGGGATATGTGATGCCTCATACACGTTAAATGGGGGCGGGTCCGATAACTCTCCGCTTTTCCCTAAAGTTCCCAGCGCTGTCACTGCCCTTGAAAACAAACTGGATGCCGAAGCTTATGAACTGGGCATGGAAACCAGAGGCGTGGAAGTAAATGAGACTGAAAACCCCGCGGGCGAGCAGACAGGAGAAAACGGACCAGAAGGGGAAGAAAATAAAACTGCTGAAACAGAAACTTCTGAAAACGGCACCCCGGCACCGGGAATCGGGTTTGCAATAATGGCAGCCGGAGCGGCTTATTTCCTGAAGAGGAGAAAGTAACTGAAATAAAAGACAGGAAAAAAGAGATAGAAAGAAAAGAACGGGCAGTTTTCTGTCCGTTTTCTTTCCCTGATCATTTGTGAGCAAAGTACGCCACGACATTTTCTCCGTCTACGGCGTCGATCCTGCAGAAACCGAAGCGTTCAAACTGGACAATATTATCAAGCTCGGTCTCGATCCCGCGTTCTCCTGTCCCTTCGATATCGCCCTCTGGCCCGCGGACTTTCACAGGAATTCCATCAACCGGCACCCAGTGGATGATTTTTCCTTTTGCTTTTTTGAGGTCTTCGAGAGAGGTTTCGGAGCGCTTAACCCGCAGCGGGGAAAGGGAAGTAATTTCAACGTTGCAGAGATCTTTTAAGCGGAGGACAGAACCTACATTGAGCTTTTCAATGTCCTCGGCACAGACAAGAACCTTATTTTCGATAGAGATTTCCCTCATTCCTCTTGCATGGTCTGTTGGGTGACGGGGGACCTTTGCGACCACAGGTTTCATACCTTCAATTTCAAGCTCCACAGGGTTCCAGACAAAGAAATAGCGGTTTGCAACCGGGTCCACTATTTTGCGGTTCTCGGCATAAAGAGATTCCATGCTGATGCTCACATCGGTCATCCCGACTCCCATTTCTATCATGAACTTTTTGAGAGCTTCAGCCCTAATTCCACGGCGCCTGATTGCCCTTATTGTCGGCAGGCGGGGGTCGTCCCAGCCGCTGTATTCTCCGGATTCGATAGCTTTACGCAGGGTACTTGTGCTGAACTTTCCGAACTCATGGATCTTTACCCTGCCCCAGTGAGTTGTTCTCGGGTATGTCCAGCCGAAGTATTTGTAAATGTATGTCTGCCGTTTTTCACTGTCGATAAGGTCTTTACCCCGGATGATGTGGGTCATACCGAGCTCGTGGTCTTCGATAGCACCTGCAAAGTCCAGAAGGGGCCAGACGATGTATTTATTTCCAATCTCAGGGCGTGGGTGGGACATTTTTCTAATCCTGAATGCTCCCCAGTCCCGAAGTGCAGGGTCTTTGTGCTCTATATCGGTCTTTATGCGCAGCACAGCCTGCTGGTCTTCATATTCTCCGGCAAGCATCTTTTCCCAGTGCATAAGGTTTTCTTCAGGGTCTGTGTCCCTGTGAGGGCAGGCCTTTTTGGAGTCTTTTAACCTTTTGAAGTCTTCTCCTTTACAGAAACAGACATAGGCTTTTCCCATCTCAATCAGTTTTCTTGCATAATCGTAATAAATCGGGAAACGGTCAGAGGCACATACAACCTGGTCAGGAACAACCCCGAGCCATTTAAAGTCGTCCATGTACCAGTCATAGGCTTCGAGCATGGGACGCTTTATATCAGGGTCAGTGTCATCAAAGCGCAGGATAAACTTTCCTTTATACATCTTTACATACTCTGAATTGACAACCATTCCCCTTGAACTTCCCAGGGTTGCGGGTCCGTTAGGATTTGGGGCAAAGCGCATTACAACCTTACCGGTTTCGGCTCCCTCAAGGGGTTTTAAGCCTTTGTCAGGCTCTTTCTTTACACTGAGAGCCTCTATAAGCTCGGGAGCGATTTCCGACAGGCGGGCTTCCCAGGCTTCAGGGTTTCCTTTAGCAATTTCTGAAACTATATTTTCAAGGGCAGCAGATACCCCGCTGGGGTCAGCCCTTAACTGGGGACATTCCCCCATAACTTTACCCATAACAGCTTTGGGCTGTGGGGCTTTTCCGTATTTTACAGCATTTTGAAGAGCGTATTTTTCAATTATTTTAATATCTTCAGGACTTAAGGTCATAGAAAATTCTCCAGAAATAAACCTTGATTAAATCTTAATCGGAGGCGATAAGAATATCACAAATTTTAACTGAATGGATAATCCGCACAGAGGTGGACAGTCCCCGATATATTGAAAGGGACAATTGCGGAAAAACATGTAAATAGGGTTATAAAAAGTCACCGAAGCCAGGAACTCCAGAGAAAGAGCCTGAGAGCAAAAATCGTTCGGAAAGGACTTTCAGGTAAATGCCTTTACTTCGGGATAGAAGCTTCAATCTCCCTTATCCGGGACACTTTTTCATCAATCTTACTAACTTCCTGTTCGAAGTTCTGCAGGAATTTATGGACAGCATCCCCGGGAACAGCTCCCTGAGCTGAAGGTTTTATAAGATTTGCCTGTTCAAGGACTCGAAGGGAATAACGCACCTTATGGTTCTGCATCCCGGTAACCTCTGCAAGTTTAAGGATTCCTATGGGACCTTCTTCAATTACCTTTTTGAGCACGATCAGGTGGCGCTCCGTAAGTTCAAGTTCGGTTGCAATATTCTCGAGCAGCATCAGACAACCTCGTTTCTAAGTGTTCCTATCCCCTGGACCTCGACTTCCACTGTGTCCCCCCTGTGGAGTTCTCCAACTCCCGAGGGTGTTCCTGTAGCTATAACGTCTCCCACTTCCAGGGTCATAATTTCGGTGATGAACTCAATAAGGTGGGGAATGTCAAAAATTAAGTTTGAAGTGCTTGAGGACTGTTTTGTTTCCCCGTTTACCCTGCAGGAAATCTTTGCATCGGAGATATCAAATTCTTCCGTAGATACTATATAGGGTCCGAGGGCAGCAAAGGTATCAAAGCTCTTTGCCCTTGTCCACTGTCCGTCTTTTCTTTGAAGGTCACGTGCGGTCACGTCATTAAAACAGGTATATCCTGCAATGACATCCTCGGCTTTTTCGGCTGAAATGTTTTTACAGCGCTTTCCGATAACGACTGCAAGCTCGGCTTCAAAGTCCACCCTTGTACTGGATGCAGGATAAATGATCTTGTCCCCATGCCCTATAACCGCAGAAGGAGGCTTCAAAAAAAGGACAGGGGATTCAGGGATTTCCATAGAAAACTCTTCAGCATGATCCCTATAATTCAGGCCGACACAGACAATTTTAGAAGGGAAGGAAGGGGGCAGAACGCGAAGTTCCGAAAGTTCAAACGTCCCGGCAGAGGTCCCTCCATTGGGATAAACACGCCCACCTTCAATTTCTCCATAAAAAATGGTATCTTCTGACCTGAACCTACCAATCATATCTTCGCCTTCCTTATCCTATTTTTGCGGGTCTTTCACTCCGCTTTCTTTCATTTTTTAAGAGGATATATCCAAACTTAAATTTTAACTCTTCGCCCGCTGGCATCCCGTGAGTATTTCCCGAGCTCGGAACCTGTGAGCTGAGTGCCGGAAAACACAGGCCCGTCCTTGCAGACCCTGAGGCCGGACCTGTCTATGCAGCACGCCCCGCAGACCCCGATACCGCATTTGAAATAACGGTGAAGGCTGAACTCTGATTTTTCCAGCACTTCTCTCTCTTCAAGGAACCTGAAAACCGAAGCCATCATTATTTCAGGTCCGCAGACCGCAATTCTGTCATAGGATGTAACATCAAGGTTTTTGAGTACATCAGTCACAAACCCTTTAACTCCTTTTGAACCGTCATCAGTTGACACATAAGCGTTTCCGAGAGCTTCGAAACGACCTTCAAAAAGCAGATGCTCCTCGCTCCTTGCCCCGAGAACGGTATTCACTTCCGCACCTGCCGCAGAAGCTGCTTCGGCATACGGTGAAAGAGGAGCAGCTCCAACCCCGCCAGCTATAATAAGAACCTTTTCTCCTTTTGCAGGAAGGGTAAAACCTTTTCCAAAAGGACCCCTTAGCCCGAAAGAGTCTCCTTCTTTTAACTCAAAGAGCTTTGAAGTCGCCTCGCCCACTTTCTGGACGGTTATGGAATTATTTCTTGAGAGCCCCATAGGAACCTCATCCACACCCCTGACCCAGACCATTACAAACTGGCCCGGTTCCATATCCTCAAATTTGTGGTCAAAGAAAAAAGTCCTGATCAGAGGGGATTCTTCAATTATCTGTGTTATGGTAGCATTAAGAGGAAGCATCAGACCATCTCGTGGGCAAGCCCTGTAATTTTCTTTATATCAGAATAGCCTTTTCTTTTGAGGAAAGCTTCTATTTCTTTGCCTATTTCAGAGAATATATCTAACCTGTCATATACTGCAGACCCAACCTGAACAGCGGCTGCACCTGCCATTATCATTTCCACAGCGTCTTCCCAGGAAGAAACTCCTCCCACGCCGATTACCGGGATTTCCAGGGCAGTGAAAAGGTCATAAACACATTTTACTGCTACGGGCTTAACAGCTTTTCCCGAAAGCCCTCCTGAACGGTTTCCAAGCACAGGGTACCCGGATTCAATGTCAATAGCCATTCCCTTTACCGTGTTGATCGCAACAACGGCATCCGCGCCCCCGGATTCAGCTGCATTTCCAATGCATGTAATGTCCGCAACATTGGGGGTCAGCTTGACCCAGACAGGTACATTGACAACATCCTTTACCGCCGCCGTAACTGCTTCAACGAGGCAGGGGTTGGTACCTATTGCAGCCCCGTAACCCTCTGCATGGGGGCAGCTCACGTTAAGTTCAAAAGCATCGGGCTTTGCCGGGAGCAGCCCCTCTGCAACTTCAGAGAATTCGGAAGGGGTGCCCCCGAAAATGCTTGCAATTACCGGAGCATCAGAGTTTTCTTTTGCAAACTCCAGCTCCTGGAGGAAGCCGGGATAGGAAGGGTTTGGAAGCCCCATGGCATTTAAAAAGCCGCAGTCCAGCTCAATCATGCTCGGGTTTGGATGCCCGGTTTTGGGAGCAGGACCTATGGATTTGGTCACAACTGCACCAGCTCCCCCTTCACGTGCGACCCTGCAGAGGGAAGCCCCGGTTGTCCCGAGCACCCCGGCTGCAAGAATAGTGGGATTTTTTAATTTAAGTCCGGTAAGAGTATACATTAAATAACTCCGTTTCCTGCCCGCAGGCAGTTTCTGCATCAATAATCACAGGAATTTTCGGAATCGGCACCTCTGGAAATCTGAAGGAGCGCTTCCTCAGCAAGTCTCCTTCCGCCCATCTCCACGAGCCTGTGCCCGAGTTCCCTGGCTTTCTCAATTCCTCCGCGCAGGGGGATAAATTCGTCGATCCTGATAGCTTCCCTGCCGTCAAGAGAAAGGACTTCAGCCCGGACATGGATTTCCTGCCTGTCAGGTGTAATTTCAGCATACGAACCCACAGGAGTTGTACATCCCCCTCCGAGCTCGGCGATAAGGATGCGTTCGATTTCGGTAACAATCCTGCTCTCGGTATGGTCAAGCATGGAAACTGCGGCTTCAGCTTCGGTGCCTTCTCTTGTTACCACTGCAACCGTGCCCTGGTTAGGAGAAGGGCAGAAAAAGTCAGGGGAAAGGATTTCCCCTTCAATCTCCCAGCCCATGCGTTCAAGACCTGCCTTCGCGAGCATAATCCCGTCATACTGACCTTCCCTGAGTTTTCTGAGCCTTGTGTCGATATTGCCTCTGAGGTTCTGGGTAATAATGTCAGGCCTGTACCTCCTGATCTGGGCAGTCCTTCTCAGGGAACTTGTGCCTATAATTGACTGTTCAGGAAGCTCGTCAAGCGGAGTCCCGTCGTATGTGAGCAGAATATCAAAAGGTGTGTCCCTCTTCAGGACTGCAACGGTGGGAATCGCTTTCGGGCGGATTGTGGGCATGTCCTTCATGGAATGGACTGCGATATCTATTTCCCCTGCAAGCATGACATCGTCCAGTTCCCGGACAAAAGCCCCGACTCCTCCGGATACGGCGTGCAGAGGGCGGTCAGTAAACCGGTCACCGCTGGTTTTTATAATCTTAATACTGGTTTCAACGCCTTTTTCTTTAAGGAGGCGTGCAACATTCTCGGTCTGGGCAAGCGCAAGCTGGCTGCCCCGGGTACCTATTATCATGTGGAATCCTCAAACGTTTTAAAACATAAATCTGAAAGACAAATCCTCAGGAACGTAAGCCCTCAGAGATTTTCCGAATAAGCTTCAAGGGTCTTTTCAATATCCTCGTCACTGTGGACTGCTGATATGAAGTTGGTCTCAAACTGTGAAGGAGGCAGGAAAACCCCGCTTGCAAGCATCCTGTGGAAGAAAGCAAGGTAACCCTCTTTATCACACTTCAGGACTTCCTGGTAATTATGCGGCTCGTCCCCGAAGAAGATCTTGAACATGGAAGCTATTCCGCATACGTGGTAGTCAAGCCCTTCGTCCTCAACGATTTCCGAAAGTGCAGCCCTCATATAATCGCCGGCTGAATTTAGCTTTGCATGAATATTTTCCTCATTCAGGTAATCGACCATGGCAATGCCAGCAGCCACTGAACATGGGCTACCGCTGAATGTACCTGCCTGATAAACAGCTCCGGAAGGTGCAATCATTTCCATAATTTCACGCTTTCCTCCGAAGACACCGATTGGAAGACCTCCGCCCACAATCTTTCCAAGAGTGGTCATGTCAGGCACGACTCCGAAATATTCCTGTGCCCCGCCCATAGCAAGCCTGAAACCGGTAATAACTTCATCGAAAATGAGAAGTACAT
>WPCK01025585.1_pt1 | contig 33201 bp, 40 predicted proteins | sample 5399851 | NCBI WGS metagenome assembly WPCK01 (sample SAMN12869471, study PRJNA574797) | sludge metagenome | isolation source: wastewater treatment of pH11 | place: China:Beijing | collected 2019-05-20 | reverse complement strand
CCTGAAGCGAATCATCGCCCTTCGAAAAGAAAATACAGGATGAGGGCAAGGAAAAAAGGGGGATTGTCCCGACGTGAGTCGGTTCAATCCCCCTTTTTTCTTTTCACGCTCGGATAGAGCGGAGGTTTTTCAGTGCCCTCGTCAATGGACGAGTGAGGTTTCTTGTTTTAACCTATGCTTATGGACGTACATGTTACGGTCCGCCTCATCGTACAACGCTTTGAAATCCGATACCTGCTCATGCCACGCGGACCCAAGCGCAGCCGAGATTTTGGCCTCGTCAAACGCGTCACGGATGTCGAGAGAGAGTTGGTCAAACAACGATTGCGCCACTTCGCTCATGAGGACGACAAACTCGTCCCCGCCAAGCCGATACACTTTCAGGCTGCGACTCGTCAACACGTGGGCTGTTCGTTGCAACAGTTGATCGCCAGCCGAGTGACCGTGCTCATCGTTCACCCGCTTCAAGTCGTTCAAGTCGACGATAATCACACCGATGGCGATCGATTTGTCTTTCCATCTGTCAATCGTCTCGTCAAAGGCGCGCCGATTCCATACCCCGGTCAAACTGTCATGACGGCTCTCATACACGAGCGCCTCTCGCTCGGCTACCGCGGCCTCGACGTTTCGGATGATACCTTGAACGGCTACGAGCTCGGCTCCTTCATAGATCGGGGTCGTATACTCCTCAAACCACAAATATCGACCGTCGTTCGTCTGCCAGCGTTGCAAAATCGGCTCGTCATAGTTGACGTGTCCCGTCACTTTATTCACGAGCAGCTCATAGTCGTCCGGATGGATGCGGCGAAAGCAATCATATGGATCTTCATAGTTTTGGGCGACCGTTCCTTCTCCCAAATAGTCATCGAGGGACGGGCTGATGTAGCGAAACCGAAAGACGGGCTTCACGTCAAATATGTAGATGACGTCTTTCATTTGATCGGTGAAACGGCCAAACGTCTCATCTGAGTGCTTGGATCGACCACGAATTTTATAGGCGATGAATGATAAACTAATGCCAATGGCAATCCCGCTCCACAACTCGATCATGACGTCCCCTCCCCCTTGTCTGAAATCTTCGTTTATCTTATCACGGAGAATGTCGGCCACCTATGCTTCATCCATTATTTAGGGGAATGGTTTTTTGATTTTCGTCCGTGATGTGCCACACGATATGAAGGATGGAGGCCTGACATGGAACAGCGAATTCGACACTATGATGAACAAGATTTCGAACACATCCAAGCGTTGAATGAGGCTGAAGGATGGACACAGCTCGTCGCGTGCTCCGACGAGACGAGACAGGCGTGGCGCCACTCGAACGTCGCCTATGTCATCGAAGACGACGGGGTGGTCGTCGCATATGTCCGCGGGCTGACCGACACGGCCGTGAGCCTGTACGTTTGTGAACTGCTCGTCGCCGCCTCGCACCGCCGCTTCGGCCTTGGAGAACAGCTCTTGACCCACGTGCATTCGCTCTATCCGACGACACGTCTCGAGATGCTTGCGAGCGCCTCCTCGCAGACGTACTATGAGAAATTGAACTTCCGTCCGTTTTACGGTTATCGTAAAACGATACATGAATAGGAGGAAAAATGATGAAACTTGCCATCGTCACCGGTGCCTCACGCGGCCTCGGCCGCGCCATTGCCGAAGAACTATCGAAACGGGATTACGAGGTCGTCAACTTCTCGCGCACGCAAGGCGATGCCCCGTTTCGCCATGTGAGCGTCGACCTCTCCGATTCTGTGAGCCTACTTCACGCGCTCGAACAATGCGGTCCGCTCATCGAACGCGCTGATTCGCTCCTCGTCATCCAAAATGCGGCGCTGATCGAACCGATTCATCGGGTCGGACGGTTAGACCCCGAACAGCTAACGGCGCACGTCCAAGCCAACTTGCTCGCACCGATACTCCTCGCCAACCATGTGCTCCATTATACGTTGCCGGTCTCGTTCATCCACGTGACGTCGGGCGCCGCCAAACGGCCGATTTCTGGTTGGAGCGCGTACTGCGCGACGAAAGCCGGGCTCGATCACTTCACAGAGACACTCGCCCTCGAGCTGACCGACACGCACCACCGGGCCGCCTTGTTCAATCCGGGTGTCATGGACACATCGATGCAAGCGACGATTCGCGCCTCGTCAAAAGACGCTTTCCGAGACGTCGAACAATTTCAGGCATACGTCGCGGAAGGCCGGCTCCGTTCTCCGGAAACCGTGGCCCGTGTCTTGATCGAGCATATGATCGATACGCCGTTTGAGAACGGGAAGACGTATTCGATTTACGACCTCATTTAATTTTTAACCCGGATTAAAATTCACCCACCCCTCCTGTTCTTAAGCGTCTACACTGAAGTCAGACAAAAGCAGAAAGGGTGATGGTGTCATGAAGACAATCGCAGGAGGGTTATTCTTTTTCGGCTTGTTCTGCCTTGCCCTCTCGTTCGCGATGATCGGCGACACGGCCATCGTCGGGGCGATGGTGAGCGGTGTGTCGATTCTCTCGAGCGTCGGGCTTTGGTTCGGGGCGACGGAAGTCGTCCAGGTACGGTCGGACGTGAACTACTCACCACTTGCTTGCTTCGCAGCCTGAAGTGGGAGCTTCTTGGGAAGGCCGTGCTTTGATTAGCCACGGTTATGGGCCAAGCTCGTCGGGCAGTCCCTGCCCTGGTTGTTTCAATCGGCTAAGTACAAGAGGTTGAGGCTCGCGTTGACGTCGCGGTCATGGTGCGCGCCGCACGCGGCACATGTCCACTCCCGGGTTTGTAAGTCTTTCTTGCCGCCGTTCTCGCCGCAGGCCGAACAGACCTGGGTCGAGGCGAACCACGGGTCGACCTTGACGAGCGTCCGGCCATGGAATCGCGCCTTATATTCCAGTTGGCGGACGAACTCGCCCCATCCGGCGTCCCCGATCGACTTCGAGAGGCGGCGGTCCTGCATCATCTCCCTCGTTCGGAGCGTCTCGACCACGACGACTTGGTTCTCGTCGACGATTCGTCGGGACAGCTTGTGGAGGAAGTCGTACCGTCGGTTCTTGACCTGCTCGTGTCTCTTCGCGAGGAGGAGCCGCGCCTTTGGATGGTCTACACTGAGTTGGACATAAATGTGGAGGTCGATTAGACTGAAACAAATTATCCATATGAGGAGAGTACCAGACATGACCAAAAGAGCAGCAAGAGCAGCCCGCACGTTCACAGACGAGTTCAAGGAACAAGTCGTCCAACTCTATCTGAACGGAAAACCACGAGTTGACCTCATCCGAGAGTATGACCTGACACCGTCAGCCCTGACCCGTTGGATCAACCAGAGCCGTGCAACCGGATCGTTCAAGGCGGAGGACAACCTGAGCGACGAAGCACGGGAACTTCGCGACCTGCGCAAGCAAGTGAGGCAACTCGAGATGGAGAACGATATTTTAAAGCAAGCCGCGCTGATCATAGGACGAAAGTAACTGTCATAAAAAACAATATGCACAAGTACTCGGTATCAGCAATGTGCAAAGTCCTTCAACTGCCAAGAAGCACCTTCTACTACGAATCGAAGAAGCGACCCTCGGTCGACGATGTGACCGGTGACGTCATCGAGATCTTCCGTCAAAGTCGCGAGAACTATGGGACGCGCAAGATCAAGATCGAACTCCAAAAGCTCGGAAAGCAAGTATCCCGAAGACGCATCGGCCGCATCATGCGGGAGCAAGGGCTCGTATCCTCCTACACCGTCGCACAATTCAAACCGAAGCGAAGTAACCCGAACGAGTCCATTGTCAAAAATGAGTTGAACCGCGAGTTCCGTCAGGAAGAAGAGTTGTCGGTCATCGTGAGTGATTTGACATACGTCAGGGTCCAGAACAGATGGAACTATGTGTGTGTTTTCGTCGATCTCTTCAACCGTGAAATCATCGGACATAGTGTCGGCGAGCACAAGGATGCCTCCCTGGTGGCTCGGGCAATCGCGACGATCCCGAGCGACCTTCGACGAATCGGAATGTTCCACACCGACCGCGGGAGCGAATTCAACAACAAACTCGTGAGCGATACATTGCGCAGTTTCGGGATCCGTCGCTCGCTCAGCGATAAAGGGTGCCCTTACGACAACGCCGTGTCAGAGGCGACGTATAAAGTGATCAAGACGGAGTTCGTCAGAAAACGGAATTTTCCGAGTTTGGCGGTCCTCGACAGTGAATTACGGGACTACATCCATTGGTTCAATCATATTCGAATTCACGGAACACTGGGATACCTGACGCCGAAAGAGTACAAACAGAGACACCTCTTAAAAACTGTCTAGTTTAGTGTTGACAATCCAAAGTGAATGACCGGGTACAGCGGATCCGGACGAAGAAAGAGGATAACGCGAAGAAGATGTGGCTCCTCGACGAGATCGAGTCCGAGACACCGGACGACTATAAGCGTCCGTCCGTCAAATCGAACCCGATCGTGTCGTCGACCTATCAGTCACGGCTGACCCGCCTGCAACGCCGCCTCGTTTACGGGGCGGCCACAATCGGGATTCTATTCACCTCGTTGTTCACTGCCACCCAATGGTTCATCGATAAAGAGGCACACGCCGAACAGATAACCGGGGGCGAACAGACATGGCTGGATGCTTACGAACAGGCGCTCCAAGGTGAAGAATCATCACTTATCCAACTGCTAGAGCGGAAAGACCGGTCCGAGGAAGAGAATGCCCTATTGATCGACCTCTATCTCGCGGAAGGCGCAGACCAGAAAGCGCTCGAGCTCACGGATGACCCCATCCTGATCGAGACGAAGCTGGCCGGGCTAAATCTATCCGATCAGGAGAAGTTGGAACGGCTCCAGGACTTCCAAGCGTCACATCCGACCGATGAGGGTGCGTTCGATATCGCCACACTGGAACGGGATCATGAGACCGTGGCCAAGACGGATGACGTGGAGTGGATCGCTCCCCGCGTCTCCTCGAAAGTGACCGCCTATCTCTATCTCGGGGACATCCAGTCCGCGAATGAGTGGGCATCCAAAACGAACGACCCTGACGTACAAGAACAAGTCGACAAGTACCAAGATATCACGTCCACCATCGACGGACTGAACGAAAAACTGAAGAAAACCTCTGTTAAGGACACCTCGGCCCGTGAGAAGATTCAAGCCGCTATCGCTGCCGAAGAAGTTGATCTGCAAACGATTCTTTATTCAAATTAAGGTAGGTGAAATAATTGAGAACGCGAACGCTATCTCCACGATTCCCGATACGTCTGCTCTTCCCCGCCCTGTTCTGCCTGTTGGTGTTGCCGGCCGGGATTTTTTATCTGCTGAATGGGGTTTACAACATCATTCGACAAGTCATGACCCCGATATTACAAGACGGGCTGTTGGCCGGGCCAGCGATTCCGACGCTCTCACCCTCCTTGTTCTTGGAGGTGAGTCTTCCCTCTTCGACCGTCTTGCTCGGACTGATGGGTTTCAGTCTGTTCATCGGACTGGTTGTATTCGGCAAGGTATGGCTGAACTTCCGGGATCTGCGAAAGAATCAGAAAGGGAGCGCCCGCTTCACGTCGTTCGATGAATTGAAGCAACAGTACCGTCGTGTCCCGGACCGGAAGAAGTGCTATGACGGATTGGGCGGTGTCCCCGTCGGACGGGTCAAGAACGAGCTGTTCATCGATGACTCCCCCGTCAACAACCTCGTCATCGGCACGACCCGATCCGGGAAGGGCGAGACGTTCGTCTTCTCGACGATCGACCTGTACAGCCGGGCCAGTGATCAGGCAAGCCTGATCATCAACGACCCGAAAGGCGAGCTCTTCGCGGCCTCGAAAGAGACGCTCGAGCAACGTGGGTATCAGGTAGAGGTGTTGAACCTGATGAACCCGCTCCAATCGATGTCGTACAACCTGCTGCAACTGACGATCGACGCGTTCTTAGAAGAGAACTACTCGCTCGCCCAACAGTACGCACGCTCGGTCGCGTTCATGTTGTACCATGACCCGAAAGCGCGGGACCCGTTCTGGGCGAATTCATCGATCGACCTGTGTACAGCGCTCATCCTCGGTCTCTGTGAGGAGGCGAAGGACACGCCGGAAAAGATCAACATGTACAACGTCGCGCTCATGCTCTCAGACTTAGGGTCACGGACGGTGGTCACGCGACAAGGTCAGGAAATCTCCGCACTTGACGAGTTCTTTCAGCAATTTCCGGAGAATCACCCGGCCCGACTCCAGTTCGCGACCCTCCACTTCTCGGGTGGACAGACACGGGCAAGTATCCTGGCCAATACGAATGCGAAGCTCGGGATCTTCACGTTGAACGGGACCGGGAAGCTGACGTCGATGAACTCGCTCGACATGCGACGCATCGGATTCAACCGCTGGATCAGTGGACGGACCGAGCCGTTGACACGACTCACGTTCACGTTCCCCGATGGGACGACCCATGCGCTCACGACAGACGACGATGGCAGCTTCATCGTATACCACGCGTCGTCGCTCAAATCCGGGGACATCGTCCAATTTTCGACCGATTCAAGCACTGCGACGGTCCGGCTGGAAGCACACGACTCGGGAAGCGGACGGTTCCACTACTTCATCGACGGGACGATCCAGATTCGCGAAGTGATGCACCAAATGCGTCCCGTGGCGGTGTTCCTCATCGTTCCGGACTATGACCCGACATTCAACGTCATCGCGTCGCTCTATATCAAGCAGGTGTATACGGCACTCGCCCGGGTCGCCTCGCAGACGAAACAGGGTAAATGCGAGCGTCAGGTCGTCTTCCTCCTCGATGAGTTTGGCAACATGCCGCCAATTGAGGGCATGGCCAACATCATAACAGTCTGTCTCGGCCGGAACATGCGCTTCAACCTCGTCATCCAGGCCTACTCTCAGCTCGAGAACCTGTACGGAGAGGACTGGAAGACGATCGACGGCAACTGTGGGAATACGCACTATCTGTTGACCGCGGACGAATCGACCGCCGAACTGATCTCGAAGAAACTCGGTGAGGCGACCATCGTCACCAAATCGCGTTCCGGACAGACGTTCTCGCTCAAAAAATCGAAGACGGAGAACGTGGACGGCCGCCGGCTCATGACAGCGACCGAAGTCATGGGGTTAAAGGAAGGCGAGATGCTTATCATCCGTGTCATCAAGCGTCAGGATACGAAGAAACGGCGGATCCAGTCGTATCCGATCTTTTTGAGCGGCAAGACGGCGATGAAATATCGGTATGAATACCTGTCGGACGATTTCGACACGGACCGCTCCCTGCATGAGATCGACATCCCCTGCCGTCATGCCGGTCTCGACTTCGAGCAGATCCGCGTCCGTTTCGCGAAGAAGGAAGATGAGACGGATAGCAACGCGCTATCGAATCAGGAAAAAAAGCCACTGACGGTACGTGACGTACTTCAGGACAGCATCCTCCGTTCGATGTTCGAAGGGCAGGACATCGGTGGGATGTCCCTCCCCGAGTTCGAGACGAACCTGAACCTAAGAGTTTACGACATCACCGACAGCCAGAAGAGCTTTTTGAGCACGATGATCGCGAAACGACTCGAGAAACTGAAACAGGGCACACCGTAGAGAGGAGGCCGAACCCATGGCCGAGAGTGCGAGAGAGAAGCGAATCCAGAACGAATTGCGTGTCGTCGCGAGGATCATCGAGACGCAGCGCGTCCGCCTCGAACGGGGCGACGTCCTCAATATCCAGACGACGGATGGCTTTCTGACCGTCTATCAGGACGACACCTCAGACACCCCAAAAACTGTTACACTAATAGATAAGTTCGACTTCCGCGTCAACCTGAAAATCGCGGATCTACTGAAGGGGAAAATCGTCTGACGGAGGGGTAAACGTTATGAGGAAACTACTTGCGGGTACTTTAGGAATCAGCTTGTTTTTACTTGGAGCTTGCTCAAATTCCAATGAGTCTTTGGTTCAACGTGATATTGAACACGTTGAGAAGGTCATGACAGCCGAAGAGGATGATTATTTGCTGATTGTAAAAGAAGAAGATGGTGAATTCGAAGAGTTCGTTGAATTCGTAAAAGAGGTAGCGAACGAAGAGAACCAACAAGTCACGCTCTATAATACGTTTCAGCCAGATGGCGAGACACTTGTCGATCGTGGTAACTTTGAGTACACTGACGAACTAAAAGGTGCCGTTCTATACTCTATTCAAGATGGAAACGTCACAGATGAAATCAATGTTGGAATGTTGACGGCGGACAATTACGAACAACAGTTAGTGGACTTCTTTACTAGGACTCAGTAGATTGGGGGTCTTTCAATGACTGATTCCGATTTAATCACCAAATTACAGGAATACGAAGATGTACTCCAAATAAGCAGTATGGTCAATGATGCACTGCGCTCAATGGGATGGATTCTTGTCAGAGGACTATCAGTCTTGATTGACGGCCTTGAATCAATCACGGATCAAATCTTATTAACCAATACATTCTTCAATAATGAACAAGTGGTTGAATTCGTTCTTACGATTCAACCTTTTTTGTATGTTCTTTTAGCAGGAAGCTTCTTGTTCACTGGGTACTTGTTGATTTTCCAAAAGAAATTTGAACGTGAGAGTTTTTTAATCAACCTGTTCATCACACTATTGATCTTAGGTTTACTTTCACCAACTATGAGCCGTATTCAGGAGTTCTCTGATGAAGCAATCGCAGAAATCGGAACAGATTCGCTTTACAACGGAGAATCCTCATTATCTGAGAGTATCTTAAAACGGAATGTACATGATTTGATTGAGCACGACTCGAAGAACTTTGATGCTGCTAAAGGCGAATCATTAAATGCCATTCCGACTGAGTTAATTGATAACATCCGGATCAACGAGATTTTCGACAAGAACAACTACGACTTATCGGCAACCGGAAACAAGTTGGCTGAGTCATACATTCTATGGAATGGAAGAGAGACAAGTCTGGGTAAACTCGATCAAAGTGGCGTCGAGTGGAACAACCAGTACTACTATCGTTATCAGCCGAACTGGTTGACCATCTTCGTGACGCTCGGGATCATGGGTTTTACGCTGTTTTCCATTGCTTATAAACTGGCGCGTCTCTCGTTCGAGCTTGCCTTCAACTATGTCCTGGCGATTCTCGTCGCCCCGGCCGACCTGCACAGTGGCCAAAAGACAAAGAAGGTCATCCAGAGCATTTTGAACACGTTCCTCGTGATCATTCTGATCTTCGTCTCCATCAAGCTGTACACGATTGGGACCGCCTATCTCGCGGAGACGTTGGACGGGTTCGCCTATCTGATCGCCCTCATCGCCTTCTCGGTCGCATTGATCGACGGGCCGAACATGGTAGAGCGGCTGTTCGGGATCGATGCCGGTCTCAAACGGGGCTGGGGTGTCGCCCTCGGCGCCTATGCTGCCGGTAAAGGCGCGACCTCGGCCGGTGCCCATGCGGTCTCGAAGGTCGCGCGGGCCACACAAGGCGCACCGAAGATGCCCTCGCTCCATGAGGCCGCGACGACGCGGATGGATTCAAACGCCATACCGCAGAACGGTTCACCGCTTAGTGCAACAGGCCAATCTTCACAGCGGATGGACACCGAGAGACAAAACGATCCAGATGGTGTTGCTCAGACGAATCAAACCGCAAGTCGTAGTCAACATGACCAAGATAAACCGACAAATCCGAAGGACGTTGCGCAACCAATCAGTGGTCAAGAATCAGAACCTGAAGCGCACAGTTCTCCACATGTCAAAGAAACGTCGGGTCGCACGTCTCCCGAATCAATCCATTCGACGAACCCTGAATCAAATGCCGAACGTGGGTCCGACCATCAAACAATATTATTGGAAACGCAAAGACCGGAATCGATTCACGATCAGTCGAGCTCTGGGCATTCTCCAATCCCGGCTTCGTCGACTCTTGAACCGGTCACTGGATCTATCGATACCACATCCGGATCAAACAATCGTCACAATGAATCTCTAACCCGAAACGACGGGACGTCACCGACAACTCATGAGGCAACACATTTAAACAATTCATCCTCGTCTTCGGCATCTGCGACAGACTCGAGTGACACGACAACAGAGAAACGCCAAGGCCGCGCCCGCCGGACCATCCATCAGGAGACCGCGCTCGACGTCGAGACCGAGGTCATCGAACAGGTGCGTGAGAATCAGACGCACCGTCATAGCCGGCACCTGGAAGAGTCGCGACGGATCTATCCGACCTCGCCACCGAAACCTGACAACATGAAGAAAAAGGAGTGATGACCCATGCGCAAATACCGGATCCCGAACGAGGTCACGACCGAGCTCAAGATCAACAAGATGCTCTATCTTCATGACTTCCTGTTCCTCGTCGGGCTCATCGTGCTCCGGCTCGTGACGCTCCCGCTCATCCCGTCGGTGCTGCACATCCCGTTCACGGTCTTCCTCGTCGTCTTCGGTCTATTCATGGTGCTCCGGCCGGCGACGAACCCGCAGAAGCGGATGGTCCACGCGCTCTATTACGCGCTCATCAAACGAAAAGATACCTATCTCGCGCTCGACGCACAGACGAAAGGACGTGATTGAGATGGCGTTCATTGAAGACACGCTAAGGGAACCGAGACGCACAGGCACCTGGCTCGACGAACAGGACGTGGTCGAGAAACGGAAGCTCAAAGACAAGGTCGTCGTCAAACCGACGGTCGCCGAACTGATGCCAATCGTCGACATCACCGGGACGGAGGCGTTCGAGATGCGCGACGGGACCTATCTCGACATGATCCAGCTCACCTCAAAGGACATCTACTCCTTGAACGAGGAAGAAAAGGACCACGACGTGTTCTCACTCGCCTACCTACTTCAGGCGTACACGCATCCGCTCAAAGTCGTGCCACTAAACACGCCACTCAGTCTCGAACGGCAGAAGATCAGCATCGAACGACAGATTCGACAAAATCAGACACCGGCCTACCTGCCTTTTCTACTAAAAAAGAAGCAGGAGCTCGAATACCTCGAGGAGCATCGCACCAATCGCGATTATCTCCTCTTTTTTTATGCCGACGACGAGCGGACGCTACGGGAGCGAAAGACACACCTCTATAAACTGCTCCGCCGCTCCAACCCGATGCGCGAGCTGACCCTCGACCAGAAGGTCCATGTGCTCTATCAACTGAACAACCCGAACACGAAACCACAACTCGACGCCTGAAGAAAGGAGTGACGCACATGTGGAAGCGCCTGCGTGACAAATTGTCCAGACACCAGGACCCGGAGACCGTCAAGATCGAGAAAGGCTATAACCCCGACGTCATCGCCAAGATCCAGCCACAGGGCGGCATCCGGTTTGAGGCCAACTTCGTTCGTCTCGGGGACGGCTACCTGTCCTGTCTCCATGTCTACAAATATCAGTCGCTCGTCTATGACTACTGGCTCGAACCCATCCTGAACATGCCGGGCGTTTTGACGACGCTCGACATCGGAACGGCCGACAAGCGTGAGATCATCCAGACCATCAACAAGTCGATGGCCGAACAGAACACGCGCTTCGAGAACGCAAAGGACAACATCGACCGCATCGACGCCCGGGAGACGTATAAGGAACTGAACGAACTCTACGAACAGATCACCCAGGGCGAGACGATGAAGTATCTGCATCTGCGCCTCTATGTGAAGGCGAAGACGCTCGACGCACTCGAGGTGAAAGTGCAGGAAGTGATGGAAGAACTCGAGGCCCGGAACTTCCGCTCGACGATCTTCCTGAACGAACAGGAATGGGAATGGCAAAGCCTATTCACGAGCTATGACCAGCAACAAAGGCTGCCGAACCGGCGCCGTGGGAAAGAGATCCCTTCCCTCTCAATCGCCGGCGGCTACCCGTTCCACTTCACGTCGCTCCAGGACGCGACCGGCACGTATTACGGGACGACCGACACGAACGGAAGCGTCATCTTCGACCTGTTCCACAAGGACAAGCAACGCAAGTTCTACAACGCGCTCATGATCGGCAAGATGGGGTCCGGCAAGTCGACACTCCTCAAGAAAACGGTGCTCGACCAGGCAATCAAGGGGAACAAGATCCGGATCCTCGACGTCACAGGCGAGTTCTCCGACCTGGTGCGGCAGCTCGGCGGGAAAGAAATCGCGCTCGACGGGTCGGCCGGTCTCATCAACCCGCTCCATGTCTATAAGACGGTGACGAACAATGATGGCAGCGCCAACGAGGCGCTCTCGTTCATGCAGCATCTGTCGAAGATGGCCGTGTTCTATCACTACATCAATCCGGCGGCGACACAGGAAGAGACGAACGAGTTCGAGATCCTGCTTCGGGATTTGTACGTCCGGCACGGGCTCTGGGACGAACAGGGCGAACTGCCGATCACGACGCATCCGGCGAACAGGTACCCGACGTTCTCCGACTTCTTAAAACTCGTGCGGCGTGAGCTCTACACGGACGACACACGCACCTCGATCAAAGAGGCGATCAGTCCGAACCGGGTACGGCGTCTCGAGAACATCGAGCTCGCCGTCACGAACCTCGTCCACAACTATGGCAACATCTTCGACGGGCACTCTTCCATCGACCGATTCGACGAGGAGCTCATCGTGTCGTTCCCGCTCCGGAACCTGACGAGCCTACGGGACGAGGTGTTCCAAGCGCAGGTGTTCTCGCTTATGAACATGCTGTGGGACGGAATGATTGCCAACGGCTCGAGTCAACTGAAAGCCTATAACCAGGGTGTGCTCCGGACCGAAGAAGCATGCAAGTACCTCATCGTCATCGACGAGGCGCACCACTTGATCAACACGCGCGACATCGCCCAGCCGGCCATCCTGTATCTGCAACGCTGTATGCGCGAGGCGCGCAAGTATTTCGGCGGTATCTTCTTCGTGTCGCATCTGATCACCGACTTCGTGCCGGCCGGATCGAAGTCCGAGAATGCCGAGAACGTCAAGTCGCTCTTCCAGCTCACCCAATACAAGATCATCGGTGAACAAGACGCGGAGAGCATCCCAATCATCCAGACGGTATTTGATGGCCAACTCTCGAATTCCGAGATGCGGATCATCCCCTCGCTCGAGACGGGGCGTGTCGTCCTCAGCATATCCGGCGTACAGAACCTCATCTTTGACGTCGATGTCGCACCCGAGGAGCTCGCCCTGTTCGGCGGAGGTGCCTAATGTGGGCGGCCGCGAAACGGATTGCCCACTTCGCCCTCATGGCGAAGTGGCAGCTTGCGACGCTCAAATGGCGACTCATCCTGCTCGGCATCGCGGCACTCGTCTTGTTCCTGGCCATCCTCGTCGTCGGAATCCTCGACAAGCTCACGGGTGTCCAGAACGAACAACCGACCGACGTCACATTCGACACGGCCGGTGGTCTCCAGGTAAGCGACCAGGTGCTCCAATATCGGGGCTTGGTAGAAAGTGAACTGACGAAGCACGGACTAGCCGAACAGACGAACCTCGTACTCGCGCTCATGATGCAGGAGAGCGGCGGACGCGGGAACGACCCGATGCAGGCGAGCGAATCGCAGTGTGGACGGATCGGGTGCATCACCTCCCCCGAGGAGAGTATCGTCTACGGCGTCGAACATTTCGCATCCGTCTTCGAACGGGCGAACCGCGACGTGCAGCTCACGTTACAGAGCTACAACTTCGGCGGCGGCTTTATCGATTATGTCCAGGAGAACGGCGGGCGCTACTCGAAAGAGCTCGCCATCTCATTCTCGCAGATGATGTACCAGCGCGTGAAACACACCGGTATCTATCGTTGTCATCGCCCGAGTGCGGTCCAGCACGGCGCCTGTTACGGGGACATCGAATACGTCGACGCGGTGTTGAAATACCTCGCGCCGGTCGCCGTCGCCGATGGGATTATCACGAAAGAACTGTTGTCGGGATTACGTTCCCCGCTCGCCATCCCGCTCAACGTGACATCGCGTTTCGGGTGGCGCGTCGTCTTCGGACAACGGGACAACCACACCGGTATCGACTTCAGTTGCACCCCGTCCGACACGATCCACGCGGTCAAAAGCGGCACCGTCATCTATAGCGGGAACCGCGGACCGTACGGTAATCTCGTCCAGGTCCGACACGACGACTACATCACGGCGTACGCGCACCTGAGTCGTCTCAGCGTCCAAACGGGCCAACAGATTGACGCCGGACAAGCGCTCGGGTACTGTGGCACGACCGGCCGCTCGAGCGGGAACCATCTGCATTTCGAGATCAAGACGAGTGAATGGTCCGGGCATATCGACCCCGCCCCGGTCTTCGGATTGTAATAATAAAAGAAGGAACATCACTTCAAAGAATAGAATGTCATTCGTGAATATATATATGCCAACTTTATTGGAGGTTATAAAATGGACATCGTATTAAGGCAGTTACCGGAAACTGAGATTGCGTTTATTAGACGTAATGGTAGCTATTTTGAACCCCAAGAACATTGGGGAAAATTAATGCAGTGGGCAATGCAATATGATCTCTACCCTCCTACAAGTCAATTTATTGGTGTTTCATTAGACAATCCGGATTTCGTCAAAGCTCATGAATGTAGGCATGATGCTTGTGTAACAATTCCTGAGAACTTTGATAAGTCGGGACACGATGAAATACAATTTAGAACGTTAGTAGGCGGCCAATACATTGTTCACCATTTCTATGACAGACCGGAAAAAATGAAAGAAACTTATGAATTTATTTTTGAAAAGTGGTTACCAGAAAGCAAATATTTAATGGACGAAGATAGACATAACTTAGAGTTTAATTTGAACAATCCTGCTGAAGATCCAGAGGGAAAATCTAGAGTTGATTTACATGTACCAATTAAGAACAAGGATTATCCAAATTGAAAATTTCAACAAACGTAAGGGATTCTCAAAAAATGAGGACCCCTTTTTGTTTGGTTTAACGTAAGTCAAAATTCATTTTTGCTATGTCATAAATAAATGAGTGAAAGGAGCATATCAAATGGTGTTTACCACTAAACATTTCGCTTCTCTGTTCGGGGTACTGCTTCTCATTTCGCTCGCGGCGAACGTCTTTTTCTATCAACAAGTGACGGCTGTCACGAGTACTTCAGACACGCATCAGACGGAAAATGAGAGCGTCACTCACTCTGAATCGGAAACCTCCGAAGATACACCGTCGGACACTGAGCCAGTCGTCGCTTCGATGGAGACGGAACGAATGGAGGAGCTGACGACACGCGCGACGCGCTTCGTCGAGTACGCCTTCACCATCACGAAGGACAGTTACACGACCCAGAAACGACAGGCGAAGGACGTCATGTCGGAGGAACTCGCGGCCATACTCTTCGCCGCTGACGGAAGCGATGTCGGCACGTTCGAGACGACCGTCCGCGACATCGAGGTGTTCCCTTCTGTCTCCGGAGAAGAATGTCTCATACGGTTCGAACAAGACCTGTCGATCACCGAGACAGGTTATGAAGAGACGACGCAAGAACTGTTGGCCCTGACGTTCGAGTCCATCGACGGACGTTTGGTTGTCACCGAGATGGAAGACCTGACACCGGAAGGAGGGATTTAGATGCGGCGGCAAACGCGACGACGCCTCACCCAGAACGTCTCCCGATTCTATCTCGGACTCGGGATATTCTTTGTCATCGGATTTCTCTTCTTCGGCACCTCGTCGTTTTTCTTTGCCGAAGAATCACCGGTCAATGAGACGCCGATCAACGAGCCAATCCGACTCTCAAACGGGGAGACCGTGACACTCCACGCGTCTAGTTACGATACGAAGACGAAGACAATGCGCATCCGACTCTCGCTCGATGACGCACCGGGCAACACAAACAATCATGTCTTCCGCTACGTCTATAAGGCACGTCCGGATTCCGAGAAGGAAGTTGATTTGCTCTACGACCGGAACGACCAATATGTGCTCGAGTTGAAGGACGTGCCGAGCGACTTCGACCAGCTCGCCGTCCGGATTTACGGATTGAATGAGTCACAATCAATCGACAAACTCACATCCGAGGAACGGGAGAACGGTCTTTTGACGTCCCTCTATGCCGACCGTCGGACCATCGAACAGGCGAGCCACACATCATCTGACGAGACAACTTTCACGAGACTATTCGTCGAAGACGAGCTCGCGGAGACCGAGCGGAAGTTGGAGACAGCGCAACAATCGGTCGAAGTGCAGCGTCAACAAATCAAGCGGCTCGACCGTGACAAAAAGGAACTTGAGGACGAACTCCCCTATCTTTCGCTCGACGAACAGGTCGAACAGGAGAACGAAATCTTCGACCTCAGCCGGATGCGCGACGAGCTCACACTCGAACTCGAGAAACTCGAACAGTCGGTCCAAGCGCTCGAAGAAAAGCACGACAAACTGCGCGTGCGGTTCCGGGAACTGTCGATTTAAGTGGCACATTTCGTGCCAAATCGCTGGTTTTACTGGCACATTTCGTGCCATTTTTGGACTTTTGGTGATATCACGGAAACCCCAGGCTCTGCCTGGGCTATCACGGGAAGTGATAGCAGTTTCCCCTTATGCTCTTTGAACGAACTTTTTAGGACCTCGGCAATATACAGCCTCTAGAAAGGTGGTCAGGCAGATGGATCTGTTACTCCGCGACATCGACCCCGTCATCGTGAAGCAAATCGATGAATGGGCGAAGGAACACAACCGCTCCCGGCAACAATATTTGAAAGAACTGCTCGCCTCCTGGTGCGCGAACGGCATCCAATCGACGCAGGTCGAGCGGCTCGAACGACAGCTCGAGGCGAACACGCTCCACCTGAAACGGAGCGCAGACGAGCTCGCCGAGGTGACCCGTTTGTTGAGTGAGGTGATGCAGGATGCGTGAGACACCCGGTGTCGTCATCAAGTCGAAGTTCAAGGTGCCTAGTACAAAAAAGAAATCGCGGCAGTACACGACATACCTCGACTACATCAATCGACCGGATGCGAAAGACAGCCGCGAACAGTTCGAGACGTATCACGACTATATGGAAGACGAGACGAAGTCGAGCGGTCTGTTTACACGCGAGGACGACCGGTTGAATTACGAAAAACGTCGCGCCGTCCGTGACATCTTCAAGCAAGCGCAAGAGAACGGGAGCATCCTCTGGCAGGACGTCATCTCATTCGATAACACCTGGCTACGCGAGACCGGTGTGCTCCACGATGACATCGTCGACGAGAAACGGTTGATCCAGGCGACACGGAACGCGGTCGAGGCAATGCTCCAAAAAGAAAAGATGGTTCATGCCTACTGGACCGGTGCCGTGCATTACAACACCGACAACATCCACGTGCATGTCGCCATCGTCGAGACGAGCCATATACGCGAGCGCGGCAAACGCAAACCGAAATCAATCGAGCTGATGAAGTCGAAGGTCATCCATTCCCTCGCTGACCGGACGAAAGAACAGGAGAAACTGAACGCGTTCATAAGAGACGAACTGATCGCCCATAAACGGAACCGGAAGATCCAAACGCTCCCGAACCGTGTCCTGCATCCGGAGCTCGTCCGTCAGTTCAAGGACATCTATGAGCGGTTGCCGGAAGACAAACGACAGTGGCGCTACAACATGAACGGGATGCAGCCGCTCCGTGAATCGCTCGATCATCTGACCGACCGCTATATCGCCATTCACTTCAAATCAGAGTTCCAAGCCTTCAACGAGCGGCTCGAACAGGAGGTAGCGTTCCATCATCGCAGCTACGGCGACACGGAGAAGGCCGAGCATTACCGGACGACGAAGCGACAGGATCTCTACACCCGGATGGGGAATGCCATCCTCGCTGAGATGCGAGACTTGTCAAAGGAACAAATGACACTTGAAAAAATTGAAGCCCCTAAACATCCGGTCCGACGCGCGTTCAACCAACAAAAGATATTCAACGAATCAATCTACCGTATCGAGCGGCACATGAATGACGAATTCGAACATTTGAAGAACCAACGAGCTTTCGAACAGCTGGAACGGGACATCGAATATGGAAAGTGAGGGAGGACGATGGAAGAGTTGAGACAGATCCGTCTCCGATTAAAGCCGGAGACGGTCGCGTATTTAGAAGAGTTCGCCGACGACAAACGCTTCGGCCATCTCGGTCAGGTCATCGACCATATCGCAGACGAGCATAAACAACTGGCTGACGGGAAGTGGGACATGCAGTTCCTCACCCGCTCGATCAGCACGCAGGTTACAAGTCATATCGAGGAGTTAATGAACAAGCAGGTGTCGACGGAACTCGAGCGGATCCGACTCGCCGCGAACCGTTCCGATCGCCACGGGCAGATCCTGACAGAGCTTCTGCAGGCGCTGATGCAGACCGAGGGCATCGAGGACATCATGACGACGGATCAATTCAAGCCGACGTTTCTCGCGACGGCGGAACGCATCGTCCAGGAGCGCATCGAACACCAAAAACAGAAGAAGGACACATTAACTGTTGAGAGAGGATGAATCTTATGCGACCACTTGACCGTCCCTTCACGATGGGACAACTGTTGACGCTTCAACCGGATACCGTCACGGTCCTCATCTATGGAAAGCGATACGACATGCCGGTGTCCGTTTCCGAGCACCAACTTTTGACCGCCGTCGCGCAAGACGAGATCGTCTTGCTTCCCGTCAATTTCGAGCGGACACAGCTGTTACTCGACATACCGGAAACGTCGCTACAACTCGAGCGTGAACTGGACGAATTTGCGGATAGTGATGAATCTGTCACCGACTTGTTGAAGGAAGGAGTCTGACACGATGGCCAAGATGAAGACGAACGAAGAACGGAAGGCCGAGCTCGAGGCCTTGACCGAACAGATGGGAAAACAGATCGACAGCTACTTCGAGAGTCCGGAAAAAATCCGGGAACATCTACAGTTCCTCGGCAAGTTTCATCAATACTCGATGCGGAACGCAATTTTGATCGAGTCCCAATTCCCCGGCGCGGTCGCGGTCGGCTCTTACCCGTTCTGGGAAAAGCAAGGCGCACAGGTCCAAAAAGGTGAGCGTGGCATCAAAGTATTTGTCCCGAACCCGGTGACGTATGTCTTGCACAAAGATGAATGGGTACCGCTCAGCAAGGCACCGAAGCCAATCAAGGACGGCGTGAAACAAGGACGCATCCCGTCACGCAAGATGATGTACTTCAAGATCGGTCACGTGTTCGAGTACACGCAGACCGACGCACGCGAGAAAGGAATCGAGGTCTCGGACATCTTCAAACGGTATCACCGGGACGGCGGGATGGAGAACGAACAAGACATCCGTGACGCCTTGACGACGCTCGCGGATGCCCGGAATGTGACGCTGTTGGATGAACCGCTCGACGAGATCGGAACGGCGAAGGGCTGTTACTATCCGGAGCTACATGCGATTGCCTTGAACCCGCGGAACTCATCTATCGAGGACATCAGCGTCCTGATCCACGAGCTTGCCCATGCGGAGCTACACAATCAGGAGCGGAATTTTGAACGCGATCAACCGCTCACGGCACCCGAGAAGGAGTTCCAAGCCGAGATGGTCGCCTATGTCGTCTCACATCAACTCGGGTTCTCGACGGACGACTTCTCGCTCTCCTATCTGGTCGGTTGGACGAAAGACAAGGAACTCCTCGACAAGGAAAAATTGTTGCAGGAGGTCCACCAGACGTCCGCAGGCTTCCTCGAACATATCGAGACACACTTAGAAAAGGTGAACACCTTGCAACAGGAGAAAGAGCAGAGCCCTCTTGATTACCTTGAACAGCTGGAGCGGCCAATGGGATGGAAAGACGCTGACCTCAGTCTTTATGAACGGGTGCATGCCGTACAAAGTGTGTTCCCCGAGGAGGTGGAGCCCTATCTGAACGCAAAAGCGGCCCTCGAGACGAACCTGAAGGTGGATCGCGTCGATGAGCCGCTCATGTATATTCATGGTATGGGTCTCGGGTTTCAGCAGTTCGGCATCGCCAATAATCATGACTTCAGTGAAGATCAGCTTGTGGCTTATACAATCGCATTACCGAATCAACCATTGGTCAGTGGTCACTTCGTCCCGGAAAGTGCCGTACATCCTTTACACCATCTTGAAAAAACCAATCGTTTGGAGAGACCGGTCCTGAAATCGCTTGAAAATCACTGGCATGACGTGTTGTTAGATGAAGAACAAAAGTCCCTTTCAAGAATTTCATTGTTTAACATCGAAAGACTCTGGTGACATTCGTGGGTATGATGATTTTAAAATTCATACCCTTTTCAATTTCAGAGCGCTGCCATTGCTTTTACCTCATACATTTTGTGTAAGCATATGAGCAGCTGTTTCACGCATATCTTGTAGGTCAGATATCTCTGCGAATTCAGCTACAGTTATTGCGCTGGTTGTTAACAACTCAATTATATGCTCATCCATTCTTGACCATGTTCTTCCGCCTGCATTGTCGTAAGCATCGAGTAACTTTGTCAAACCATCCTTACCAAACAGTAATAGATGTGATAGAAAATCCACAGATGTGTCCGCAATACTAATTTCTGTCCAATCTATCAAACCAGAGACCTCAAAATTCTTATTTATTAGTATGTGGCCAGGGTGTAAATCCCCGTGGCTTACACCTACATGCGATGGCCATAGCGAATCATTCGCCAACCATTCTTGCCAACGCTCCCATAGCTCTGAATTCACATGATACTTCTGTCTCACCTTCTCCATCCGTATCTTCATTGAACTGTTTAAATCTCTAGCATATAGAGTTTTGATACCGATTTCTTTGAAGTGTCGATGTGGTAATGTGTGTAGTTCTGCCAACACTTTACCTAATGACTGATAGTAAGATTGTGGTGTATTCTCTTTGTCAAAACTCCAAATGTAATCTTGTTGCTCTACATCAATTGTTGCAACCGGAACACCATCTAATTGCTTATACGCAATTAGTTCATCATCAAAAATTGACCAATTTGGAACTTGAAAACTCACATGTTCTTCCATAATTTCTAGTGCCCCCTTTTCTTTCAAGGCGCTCCTCATCGAATCTAATCTTCGAGGAATTCTTAGTATCCACTTGCTACCAAGCGTATCTTTTGCATAAGCAACTTGAAAATCAACACCCGATTCATTTACCACAATGCTATTCTCTAACACATCTAATCCTTTATTTTTTGCAAGCCGTTTAAATTCGTTCATGATTTGTTCCTCCAATTTTTATGTTGTGCGATAAGCAAGTGAAATGTATGCATTTTTAATACTTTTTCATTTCAATCTTTTCTAATTAGACTTAACTAAATGAAGTCATAAAAAAATCACAGACAAAATGGTGTCTGTGATCAAGAGTAAATGAGCTACAACCAAGAAGCGTCCATTATCAAAAATAAAAGGACACGACAAAAAGAGTTGTAAATCTGCTATGTTTGTAAGTGTGTGGTTTCTTCGTCAAAGATTGATAAAAATGTGCAGACTACTCCCATTTACTCTGTTTTATGAAAACAGAGCCTTTGAACATATTCAATTAGCCATTGTTCAAAGTGTGGTGGCGTAATCTCCCGGCGTGCATCATTCTTAACAATCCTCCTAGTGAATATTATGCTGTTGACTTTATATCAGTTTTTATTCAATGTCAATCGAGCTTTATATTTAGATAAAAATTATTTGCCGATTTGTCTTTATTAAAAAATACTGATTTGTAAGTTTTAAAAATACAATCATGAATAATTGATACTCGTTTTTAATCTTCCCAAAGCTCATCCATCAACTCATCGATATCACTCGATAATCGTTTGCGTTCCTTGGCGTCCACTTCAACTTTCCCATCTTCATAAAACCAAAGCACGTCACCAGGTTGAACCGTGTCTGGAAGTCGTGACTTTGGAATATCCTCCATCACTTCTCCGAATTCGACGACAGCCAGATCTCCTTCAAACCGGTCGATGATCCCTCTGCGTCGCTTCATTTTGATTTCTTCACGGCGTAACTCGAGCCGTTTCCTGTGATAATGATCGTGCCATTTTTGTCTGTACGAAGCGTGTTCGCTTTTTGGCGTTTTAAGTTCGTCACCACTTCGGACGTCGGGTGCCCGTAGTTGTTCTTCCCGACACTGATGACGGCATGCTTCGGTTTGACCGTATTCAGGAACGTGCTGCTCGTCGACGTCTTGGCACCGTGATGCCCCACCTTCAAGACATCTGCACGGAGCGTCTGCTTCTTGGCCATCATGTCCTTCTCAGAAACGTGTTCCGCGTCCCCTGTGAACAAGAACGTGTTCTTCTTGTACGTGACATGAAGGACTGCACTCCAGTTGTTCAAGTCACTGTTCGAGTAGGATTTGACCGGACCCACAAACTTCGCACTGACACCTTTGATCGGCAGTTTCACGCCAGCCTGTGCCGTTTTGATGGTCTTCCCTTCCCGTTTCACGGCTTGAAGGAAGTCTTTGTAGGCTTGGGTTGTGTGTTTCACTTTTGGTGCGTAGACGTTCTCGACACGGTAGGCATCTAAAATTTCGTCCAATCCACCGATATGATCCGCATCCGGATGCGTCGAGATCAATACTTCGATATCGTCGACTTTTTGTTTTTTGAGATAGGCGACGATGGCATCCCCTTTACCTTTGTTCCCACCGTCAATGATGACGTCCTCACCGCTTGGCATCTTGATGTAGATGGCGTCCCCTTGCCCGACATCGATGTAATGGACTTTGATGCTCGCAGCGGCTGATGCTTCCCCGTATGGCGACACCAATAGCGCTCCACTAAATAGAACGGCACTCCCAATCTTGATCAATTTATTCATCTTCTATCACTCCACTTTATAATTATTGTAAAATTATCCAACACACCTTTATTATAATCCGGTATTTGTTAAATAGCTTCTTATTCCTGTGGTTGACCGTATACATAAATAGGCAAGGTGTAATTGATAGGAGGAGTGAGAGAAATGGATTTACGAAAACCAATCGCAATAAACAAGACGAATAAACCGGTCCTGATTTTTAAAGACGGGGTAGAATTAAAGGAGTGTGTCTCCATTCAGGAAGCTACACACTATCTGAAGGGATACACGTTATACACCGCAATGCCGTATCGTCACATTATGAATGGCATCATTCTTGATGAGACCTGGATCCATGAGGGAAGCAGCTATAGGTTCACCACTGATCCTGATGTGAAAAAGGCAAAGTTGGAAGAGATGAAGATCCGGAACAAAGTCCGTTTTTAAGGAAGGACAGAATATGAAATCGAACAGGTCTCATGTGCGGCACCTTACACACGCTGTACACGACTTCGTCACTGTTTATTACAACCCTACGAGGTACACTTGAACTAAAAAGGGGTTCTCCTTATGCGACTTCAAGAATGGATCCAGCAATATCACAGTACAGAGATACTACGCTTTGATCACCTTTGCGAGTACTTGGATGCGACACCGTTTGAAATCAAACACCACCTTGATGGAATCAGTACTGAGATAACCGGCGTACTGAAGTCAGAAGAGGGTGTTGGCGACGACGCGTTCATCACGAAGCTAGAACATCATTTGCTAAGTCGATTCAACAAACGAAGAAAAAAAGTGAAAGTCACAATTGAGGTAGAACTGCCATTACCGGAAGAAGCCTACAACTTTTGTCAGCGCGAACGATTTGGAATGATTGAACGCGTCACTCAACATATGGACGAACAAAACGTGAAGGATTGGCGCATCGTAAACATGCGGAGGATATAATTGAACATAGATCGTATTGACTCATCTACATATATACATGCTATAAGGAGAACAAAATGAAATTTACCTACTTAGCCTTCCCTTTGGCCATCCTGCTGATGGCCGGTTGTACCAGTGAAAACACCCCTTCTACAAATGAGAAAGCAGAGGAGCCTGCTACTCAAACAGAAGAAGTCGTCGAGACGACCGAAACGAGCACAGACGACTCAAATACGGAGACGACTGCAGAAGAGCCTGCAGAAGCCGAGAGAACGGTCACAAATTCGGATAACAATCAATTCTCCGGCTATAAACTGATCAATGTTGACGGTGGCGATTTGTCCGGGTACCGTGAGGCGAACGTCGTCGTCGATATCGGATATGGAGATCGCGAGTATTGGGCGTTCACGAACGAACATGGTCAATTGATTCGTGTCATCGCCGATCAGATCATCTTGCAGGATGATGATTCGGAGGATGTGACCTCGGATGGCCGCTACTATCATGACGAGGCGAAGGTCCCAGGCGTCGAACACAGTGATCTCGATGAAGGCCACGTCATCGCCGACTCGCTCGGGGGCGTCTCGAACGCCTACAACATCACACCACAGGATAGCACGCTCAACCGCTACGGGGACCAGGCCTATATGGAGGATGTAATCCGTAAGGCCGGCGGCGCGGCCGACTTCGAGGCGATCATCACGTATCCAGATACGAGCACACACACCCCTTCACACTATAAGTACACCTACACTGTCAGAGGAAATGTCGTCACCGATTCCTTCGACAACGTTAACCCGGATGAAGTGAACGAAGCACTCGGCCTCACAGAAAGTGAACCGGAACCCGCAGCTACACTTGAGGCCACAGGCGATGTCTCGAGCGTAGATACGAATGGGAACGGTCAGGTGACGATCCAGGAAGCGAAAGACGCCGGTTTCACGATGCCGATCATGAGCGACCATTGGCTCTACCCCTATATGCGTGATAACGACAACGACGGAATGGTCGGGGAATGATTTTAACCTGAAAATTAAAACAATGATGATTGTATAAAAAGACATCCTCTATTTTTAAGAGAATGTCTTTTTATGTTCATTTACGTTTTCGCTTCACTTTATCGAGCCGAATTTTTTCAGTTAACGCGTGGATGATCTGTTCATCTCTTCCACCGAAATCTTTATTGAAGGGAATCCGCTCTCCTTCGAACATGAAGTAATCGAGCAGGTACGGGACTCGAGGTGTTGCGTGGCCCCACGTGTGCTTCGAGCAACGATCCCACACCTCGGCTCCGAACTCTTTTGAATACCGCATATGCTCGACAGCAGCCTTGACCTCTGATTTTTTCAGGACGAAGTAGTCCTCGAAGACGAATTTACCGAGAAGCTCGTACCACATCTCCTCGCGGGCTCGCTCTTTAATCGCTTCTACATCGACCTCGACGTGATACGGGGCCTCTTCTTCATTCTTGACGACATCCCGAGCATCCCCTGTCACTGACTCCGGATACAGCTCCCATCCTTCAGGCATCCGTTCTTTGATGAACTGTTCGAGCGAATCCTCACTGATCCGATAGCCTTTTTTACGCGACTCGAGCGGTTCCGCCTGGATCACGCCTTTTCGTACCCAGTTGCGGACCGTCTCCTTATGGCTTGTGAGCTTGTTCTTCGATAAGATTTCAAATGCCTCGTCAATCGTATACATGATAAGATAATCCTCCTTTTAACACAATGATCATTTCATTAAATAATACCATAATCATTGTGTTAAAAATATAGAAACAAACTCTACTTTTTAGAAGGGATATCAATCAAAATTAAGAGAATTAATCATGGTAGAAATTTAATTTGGAATCAAAAAGCGAAATCCTTTTTAATAATTGACTTTTTTTGTATTTAAAGGGACATTAAGGGGTAAGATGTATATCTTTAACTTCACTTGTATAAGAGGAGGGTTTATGCAGAAAAGAAAAATGTATTATTTCATCATTTCGACCTTAGTCATCCTCGCTTTATTTAAAACCGGCGGGGCTTTCCTTTATGGAATGATTGTAGATCGCCCCACCCAACAAGACATGTCGGGAAATCCAAGGTATATCGATGGTGAATTGGCAACCTTTAAAGAAAAAACAGAGAATCTAGAGGATACGAATGATATACCGAAGTGGTATGATCTTTTGGCAAAAGAACGGTTTGAAAAGAAGGCGTCTGGCGAAGATCAAGAGACTGCTTCAGATGTCCTGAAATGGGTCGTTATAGCTTTCTTGCTCATTTTATTTCTCAAGTACTACAAGCGCGTACGGGATTGGTGGGACAAGCGGCGACGCAAAGCGACACCGTCCTCGGCTGACGAGAGACCATTCTCAGTTCGAGCCAACATGAACACGGTGACCAACACAACACCAACCTTTCTCTATGCCTCTGATACTGAGCTTGGAAAACTACTCGTGGAGCTAAATGACACCTTGAGCGACACTCAAAAACGAAAACCTCACGAGACCGTCTCAGAGTGGTTTGCACGCATTCGATTCGAACAATCTGTGAAACCTTATGCCGATGTGCGATATGGAGAACTGAACGTGATCGACGAGCGCTCACTTCACGATTTCAAAGTATCTGTCAGACAGTATATACAACACTACAAAGGAGAGAAATCTTGATGAACATTCGTACGATGATTGAGGAAATCAACCAAGTCTATTTGGGCAACCCGACAGTGGTAGAACTATGTGTGACGTCGCTTTTGGCGAACGGACATGTGCTCTTAGAAGATGTACCGGGCACCGGAAAGACGATGTTGGCCAAGACACTAGCGACGAGTTTCCACGGCGACTTTTCAAGAATTCAGTTCACAGCCGACTTATTACCGTCAGATATTGTCGGTTCAGATTTTTTCAATCTGAAGACGCAAGAGTTTGAAAACAAGCAAGGCCCGATCTTCGCCAACATCGTGCTCATCGATGAAATCAACCGGGCCGTCCCACGTACCCAGTCTGCATTGCTTGAAGCGATGGAAGAACGACAGGTGACGGTCGGGGGCAAGACCTATCACCTTCCTACCCCATTCTTCGTCATCGCGACGCAAAACCCGATTGAATCATCTGGTACCTTTTCTTTGCCTGATGCGCAGCTTGACCGGTTCATGATGTGTTTACATACAGGGTACCCGACCGAAGAATTCGAACTTCAATTGTTGGAGGAATCTGTCACCGAGACCCGGAAGGCGGTACTGGCGAATGTCGATTTCGAGCAACTCCTGCAATATCGAGCCGATGCCATGAAAATCCACATCTCGAAAGATGTGTTACGTTATATCGTCTCGATTGCGACCGCGTCACGTAGTCACCGGAATGTTCAGACGGGGATCAGTCCACGTGCGACGATTGCGCTCTCGAAAGCCGCTCAAAGTTATGCCTATATCCAAAATCGTGACTATGTCACACCAGAGGACATCAAGTTCTTGGCCCCATACGTTTTCGCACATCGATTGACACTGACGCTCGAGGGCGAGATCAAGTCCTCGAAGGCCATGGTCATGGAAGAACTCTTGGCGACCGTCCCGGTCCCGGTCGAGATGGGCATGTGACTCCGATGAACATCACGACCAATGTATTTTTCTTGCTTGAAAAACGAATCCAAATCGTCTTATTTTCAGTGATGGTCATCTTGTTGTTCGTGCCGTACCTCTCGATCTTTTCATTCGTTCTTGCTGTTTTTATGGCGGCAAGTCTTTATATCGAGCGTTACACGAAACGACTGACTGCACAAATGGACGTCACGTGGAGACAGTTCGACTCGATTCTGTTCAAAGATGAAAGTTGTAAGTTCACCCTTGAACTGACGAACGTGCACCTCTTAAACGACATGAGCACGAAAACGTATATACGTACGCCAAAGGATGGACCTTACGTCGTGAACTTAGAGGGGCATACGGAAACCATCATCGAATTGGACGAGCTGCCGTCTGATTTCGTCTTCGAACTTACAGGTAATCGAAGGGGGCCCATCGAAATAGCTGAAATCTCCATCACGATTAGCTTGCCTCTATCGTTGGGTACGTTGACACTCTATTTGGCTCCCCCTTTACGTTGGACGGTCTATCCATCGATTTCAAGTACTCATGGGCAGCGTATCCAATCACATCTGAAGCTTGGTGAGCGCGTATCTAAATATTCTCCAATTAAGGATCGGTTACTACAGATCTCCTCGAAGCCCTATGAGGATGAACCGTCTAGACAAATCGACTGGTATGCGACGGCGAAGAAATCGACTTTGCAAACGAAACTGTACCAGCCGGTCAATCAAGACATGTTCACGGTGTATCTCGACTTGTCGGCTTCGAACGGGATCGGCCTTCATCATCAGTTCGAAGAGTTGATAGAGGATACGGCATTGGTCAGTCGGGAATTGATTGAAAGCGGCGGGAAGGTCGAGCTGTTTGTGAACCGATTAGATCAAAAGGGACATGTCAATCACTTGAGCATCCAAGAAGGGGCGAAGCAGCTTAAAAACATCCTCGCCTTACTCTCTAGTCTCTCGGAGCAAGATCACTATATGGGTTCAACCCGTTTCTCGCCTTACGTGACGAAAATAAAAAACAAGCAAGCTCAGCTCATAAAAATCGCATCAAGCTAACTGACTTTTTAAAAGCCAAGTTAGCTGATGTCTTTTTTATTTATAGACAGTACACTAGATGAGGATGATCCATGTACATGAAAAAACACCATTCAGCCGAATGGTGTTCCTTGCGTGGCGTTAGACGCGCCCACGCTCTTGCTTTTGACGTTGCCCTTACGCTCCGTGCCTCCCGTCAGAAAGGGCCAGGAATATAGAGATGCGGCGGTGAGCCAGCAGCTCTTGTTATCGGGCCGTCAGGGGGGCAGCGGTGCGATGAGCGACTTCGCCACAAGGCGCTAGACGCTCACGCATGAGCCCGACTTGGCTTTCCGAAAGGCGACGCACGGGATGCGAAATGAATCCTCAGGCATGTGAGACTCTCCCGATTCTCCTCTAAGATACACATCCCCTGCCCCAAATACCTGACAGATTATTTGTAATGGGTGAACCGGACATACGTGATAGAATGAAGCAACAAGTAAATATTTAACAGTTTCTGATCTGGCGTCTTATAGGACCCAGACAGGATGGACGACAGGCACATTTAAAATCAAAGGAGGACATGACATGGCAAAGACGATCGGATTATGGGGCATCCCGTTGCTGTTACTACTCGCCACCGGATGTGGTGCGACAGAGGAGACGGTTTCGACCACGGAGGACACAACGAGTGGGTCAGAGACCGTGACAGAGACGATTGAAACAGAAGAGACAGAAAACGAAGCGGCGGAGAGCGACGTCTATTTCAAAGACGGTGAAGCAAAATTGATTGACCTCAAGATTCAGATCACCGAGACGAAAGTGATCCCACCCGGAGAGCCGGGGAACGAGTATGGCGACAAAGCGGTCCTCGCCATCTGGTATGACACGACGAACCTGACCGGGAAAGACATCGACCCGACAAGTGCCTGGATGATCGTCTTCGAGGCGATCCAAGACAATGACCCGAACGCGGTCAACACCCTCGAGGTTGGCATGCTGCCGGACGAGCAGTTCCTCGACAGTCAGCTCGAGACCATCAAACAGGACGGCACGGTCTCGAACGCTGTCGCCTATGAACTCGATGACTTGGAGACACCGGTCACTCTCGTGGCCACGCAAGGCATCGACGGTGACGAATTGGGCGAACAGACGATTGAAATCAAATAAGAACGATACAACTAAGAGTGACACCGAAGACCTGCCTATAGATAACGGCAGGCCTTTTTTTTGAGGTCTCTTTCCTCAATCACCGTTTTCGTCATGCGAAAACGGACCTTTTCCCGGATCCCGCTCTATGGATCCAGGCGAGAGCAACGCGAGTCGCCCCTCTCGTCAAAGAAAAACGCACGTTTTTCGTCCTTGCCCTTACCGGACGGACCGGGACCGGTCCCCCGGCCCCACTCCATTCCGTTCAACCCATGTAACCTCGCTGTTTCATGCTGACATACGACTCGTCCGCACCGAGGATGAGATGGTCGAGCACCGGGATGCCGATGAGGTCCCCCGCTTCGTGTAACCGTTCCGAGACGAGGATGTCCTCCCGGCTCGGGGTCGGGTCCCCGCTCGGATGCTGATGACAGACGATGAGGCACGAGGCATTGTTCAAGATGGCGCATTTGAAGACCTCTCGTGGGTGGACGACGCTCGAGTTGACGCTCCCGACATGCGCCCGGTGGACGCCGATGACCCGGTTCTTCGTGTTGAGCATGATGACGAGGAACACTTCACGGTCGTCGTCCCCGATGAACGAGGAACCGATTTGTCGGTATCGACACGGACCCGTTCAACATATCAATCACTACAAGCACAGCTCACGGAACTCATCGGTGAAGAGGTTTCCTATGACAACCTCCGACAATCTCTCCCCCGCCTCAAAAAGAAGCTGCCTGCTTTTGATACCATCTTCAACACGATTCCCACGACAGACCAAGAAGGAAGTCGAATCAACGCCTTTGAGTTGAGCGATGAATGGACTGTCAGCATTCTATGTCGTGCGGATGACTTTCTTAAGAATAAAGTCTGAGCGTCACAAATAAAGTTATCGACATTTCATACAACGGAAATGGTAAAAGGCGTATTCTCCTCGACACGGAGAATACGCCTTATCGTTATAATCTCTTAGGTTTCCTCTGCACTTTATCTTGAAATTCAAAATGTGCTTAGAGACACCCTGATCACAGACTCTTTCGAATAGTACCGGTGCCCGACTGTGCAAATGAAAAGAGCTTGAACTGTGAAAGACATCGGGAGTATTCTCTCACACGGGATATGGCTGGGAGTCTGTTTGATAACATGGCAACCTTGTTCCCAACAGTTCACTACATCAAAAAGACATTTTTCGTATCGAAGAATGTCTTTTCTCATTTGTTCACATGATCCGTTGACTGTGTTAGAAAACAAAACGGCTATTAGAGTGGGAAGGAGTCGGGCTCCTTGATAGATGGAACAGATTTTTATGTATGAGGACGTCTTCTCTGAAATTCATTGTACACCGCATCGCCCGCTCGATAGCCGATAGTGTCTAGAACCATCAGAGTGGCTCCGTCGACTTTCTTCGGTAGATAGATGATCCGGATGCCGGCACGAAGTATCTTGATATAGACATAATCCGAATACTTCCCGTGGATAGGATTTGCAGTCCCATCTGGCGGCGCGAAGATGCCTTGACGGATTTGACGTTCGATATAGCCAGCAATCTCTTTATGGCGTCTTTCACGATAGAAATGATCGAGGTCACCTTCTGAGAAAGAGGTGACCTCGATGGTTACATCGTAATGAACTTTCATTTGCTCGAAGAATGTGAACCAGAACTTCTGTGCCTTGGCAATCATCGAAGGTCGCCCTCCTCTTCTTGAAGGGCAATCGGCATATAGACATCATCTTCATCGAGATCGACGTCCGGGACGTCTTTTAACACGTAAGACTTGGATCCCAACTCTTGACGACGTTCGAACTCATGGAAGACGGACGCATCGATGAATTTATTAAACCGCTCCTCAAGGGCCATCAAACGTTCCGCGTTTGCGACAGACATGAGAACAATCTCTTCCTCTTCTCGAGGACTTCTCACCACAAAGACTTGTGAAGGATCATTCTGGATCGCGACTTTGACACGGGCAAATCCATCCTTACGCTTCAAGTCTGTAGGGGTGAGCGTATTACGATGTTCGATAATCATTGAATTGCCCCCTTTTAAAGTGTCACTTTAAGCGTCACTTTTAATGTACCTTGATTGTAACATGAATAATCGGGTCTAGCAAAGAAGGCCTGCCGAGGAGGACGAGCGATTCTCACCCCTTAATTTTGGTGACTATGCTGTCCATAAATGCCAGTCAGCCGTATCTGGTACTGAAACTTTTATCTGCTACCAGATTCATCTTTATACATTCCCGAACGCTTTCTCAACCTGACATGCTCGATCAACGCCTGCATGATCTGTTCTTCTTTGATGCCAAAATCCTGATCGAACGGCACCCGCTCTCCTTCGAAAAGAAACGCATCGACCAAGTAGAGGACCCGTGGTTTTTTACGCGGGGCGCTGTCTTTCAGACATCGTTCCCAGACAAACTTCTCGAACTCTTTCGTATGGCCCCTATGCTCGATTGCATGTCGTACCATCGTCCGTGTGATATCAAGATGACCCTCCCATAGCCAGCGTCCGGCCACTTGGTGCCACATCTCGATGCGCCCCTGCTCCTTGATTGCTTCTACATCGACTTCGACGTGATACGGGGTCTCTTCCTCATTCTTGACGACATCCCGAACGTCTCCCGTCACCGACTCTGGATACATCTCCCAACCGTCAGGCATCCGCTCTTTGACGAACTGCTCGAGGGCCGCCTCACTGATCCGATAGCCTTTTTTACGCGACTCGAGCGGTTCTGCCTGGATCACGCCTTTTCGTACCCAGTTTCGGACCGTCTCCTTATGGCTTGTGAGCTTGTTCTTCGATAGGATTTCAAAAGCCTCGTCAATCGTATACATGGTAAGCCTCCTTTTAACACAATGATAATTTTATTAAATAATACCATAAACATTGTATTAAATTAAGACATTATCTTAATCCATTTCAAATTAATCAGAAATCGGTGAATGACTTCCAAACAAAAACACCATTCGGCTGAATGGTGTTCATTCTATTGAAATTTAGATACAATTTAAAACAAATCAACTTTCTTTTAAACCATCAATTACATTAAATACTTTCACAAGAAGCTCTTTATCTTTAACCTCATCTTTTTCCGGGCCATCTGGCAAGAAAAATCTCCAAGAAATACTATCTTCCGTATTTCGACCGTTAAAACCTTGAACGTAACCACTTTCCTCATTAGCAGCCATTTCCATCGTAGTATTTTCACTTACAAAAGCAAAGTCCATAAATCCTTCAGTGCCAAAAAAGAAAACTGGATATTTCACTGTGTTGAAGAAAGGGACATACTTTTCTTTGTCGGCCTCAGAGAAAGCACTCTCAGTAATAATTATTGCGTCAAATGTAGACACATTATGGTCCAAAGCACTTAATTTGATTTTTTCATATTTTACATTATTTATCTCAGGGAGTTCCTGATCACCTATTACAGCAATTTCTAAGATTCTTCCTTCATAATTTCCCACTTGATGATTCATATTTTTTTCTTGGGAATGAAAGTTTGGGTTACCACAGCCCACTAATAAAACCGAAAATAAAACTCCTGTAATTAGTTTCCTCATAAGAGTGTGTTCCTCCTTAATAAATAATACATTTTTCATAAATATCTAACCTTTTAACTGCTCTTTCATTTGTTCTTACTTTATTATATACCATGCTTCAATTAAACAAAAATACAATAAAAGATAAATAATGTATTTATAAAATTTTATTTAACATTTTTTTGGCTCATCACCATAAGGTGTGGTTGACACATAAAATCCATCGGATTTTGAATTGAACATAGAAAAAAAGCGAAAACCCCGGTATCGTAATTGTTGCTTAGACAAACCACGATTGGAGTTTTCGCTTTGTCCCAA
>WPCK01127342.1_pt1 | contig 33264 bp, 28 predicted proteins | sample 5399851 | NCBI WGS metagenome assembly WPCK01 (sample SAMN12869471, study PRJNA574797) | sludge metagenome | isolation source: wastewater treatment of pH11 | place: China:Beijing | collected 2019-05-20 | reverse complement strand
CATGTTCAGCGGCAGCCCTTGGATCGAGAGTTGAGCAAATGGATCGAATTGCCTGGTCATGACGTCCCAAACGGCGAGTCCGTCAGTTGCGTGGAACAGCCTGAAAATAAATTCATCTTCCACATAGGCAAGGTCATCCCGGTGGTGGATTCGACGGCTGTGGCGCAAGCCCAAGCGGCTCGCTGGCGGCAATCGGCCCAGGCGTGGCGGTACTACTACAGCGTGCTCGGCGGATTGGCCGCCGCAATCGTGGTGTTTTTGGTTTGGAGGCACAACCGATGATCAGTCTGGTCCACATTCTGCTCGCTTTCTTGTCCATATTCTTCGGAGTCCAACCCGAGAAGCCTCGTTCAGCAAACTCCGATCATTCGGAAGCCAGCGTCACTAATGATTCTGAAGCCAACAATGCAGTCTCTCGCGAACGGGCCGTGTATCAAGTCAGCCTGGCTGGTCATGGTGTCGGTACAAGCCATTGCGGCTTGCACGCCTTGCAGGCGATTTCGTACGCGCTTGGTCAGCCCATCGAAACGGAAGAACTCTTTGCGACCCCTCGGTTTTTAAGCTCACCGGACGGAAGCTTCCCATCCGACCTGCGCGAGGCTGCCGATACCTTTGGTCTAGCCATTCGTCCGATCAAGGGCGTTACGGCGCAAGAACTGCAATTTCTGTCGTCACCCGCGCTATTGCAAATCAACGCGCATCGCGACGGCAATGTGAAACACTGGATTGCGGTCATGCATGCCGATTCTAAAGGTGTCAGCGTCTATGATTCGGCTCAGGAAATCAGCCATATCACGCCGGAGGAACTCAACGTCCTATGGGACGGCAGCGCCCTGCTGGTCGGTTTAACATCTGGCGATGTCTCCAGTTCATACTGGTGGCTCAAGGCAGCTCGCATTTTTCGACTAGCGATTTGGGTTTTCATTCCAGTCGCCGGCTTGCTCGCCATCGATCACGTCCGACGCCGATTGGCTTTTCTTCAGAATGGTTTTTTACTGTTTGGATCGGTATTGTTATTGGCTTGCCTACTGAGCCTACCGCTGCTGATGCATGTCAATCAAGGGAGTGCCGTGCGGTATGCCAGAGTGCAGGCTATGCTCGACGAGAAACCTGCGGTGGACACGACTGACGTTCCTTATATCAGGGATTTTCCCGGCGATGAATCGCCAGTCGTGATCGACTGTCGCGTAGCCGCAGATTTTGAATCGGGGCACATTCCTGGTGCGGTCAGCCTGCCCATCAACAGCGGTCTGACACGCTGGGTGCGATTTACAGAGCAACTCGATCAAAATCGCCCGATCGTCGTCTATTGCCAAAGCGCTGGATGTGGCTGGGCGGATATTACGCACCAGCGGCTTTCTTGTCTTGGATTCAAATCGAAAGTCTATTCTGGCGGGTACAAGCGATATGAACAAGAACACGCAAGCAATGAGTCGACCCAATGAGATCCAACCTCGCTCTCGCCAATTTACAATCGAGTTGACTCGTTTGCTTTTGGCCACGCTTTGGATTTTCAGCGGCACTCTGCATGTAACCGACATCGCGTCATATACTTCAGACGTTTACGCCTATCAAATTCTGCCTGGGGATTCAGCCACTTGGCTCAGCCCGCCCCTGGCCGTCTTGCAGCTTGTCGTGGGTTGCATGTTGCTACTTCGCCAGTCGCCGGCTATGGCCTTTTCAATTTCGGGAATGCTGTTTGCCGGTTTCACGTTCGCCTTGTGGTCGGCAGTCTCGAAGGAACTGGACATTTCGTGTGGATGCTTTGGCGAATACTCACCGAAAGTATCGTCTTGGCACGCATGGGTCACTGGGCTGTTAGCTGTCGTATCGTTCGGGGCTGCCCTGACGTATCGACAGCGAGTTCCAAGCACCGACGAGGAATTTTCTGAATCGCCTACAGTTGGCGTACACCGCAATGCGTTCACGTTGGTCGAGGTGTTGTGTGTGATCGCACTAATCGGCATCCTGGTGGCGATGCTGCTGCCGGCCGTCCAGCAAGCTCGCGAAGCTGCGCGGCGCATGACATGCCAGAACAACTTGCGGCAATTCGGGCTTGGCCTGCAAGCTTACGAAGCAGCCAACCGTCAGCTTCCACCTGGAACGCTGGGGAGCGATCGAGAGTACATCTTGTCGATGAGTGACTATCCAGGTTGGCAGAACGATCCAGAATCTCCGTTCTACCTATGCAACAACCAGAATACATCCTGGATCGTCTTTCTGCTGCCCTTCATCGAACAAAACAGTCTCGCTTCGCGATTGCCGCCGATTTGTTCAAACCAACGCCAGTCTTATTTGACCTACAGACAGTCCACGGCCAATGCGCCACCTACTCTGCTAGCCGATCTTGAAGTCCAAAAAGCCATGAACTTAAGTTTTGACTTGCTATTCTGTCCGTCCGACAACTTGGAAAGTGAGGCGCTGAGTCAATACGTTGGTGGTTCCCAGCCTGCCTATCTAACCGACATGCGGGACGATTATTTCATTTATTTCAGTACGCCGCTTGCGATGAAAGGCTCGAATTACGCGGCCTGTTCAGGAGCCAGCAGCGGCGGGTACTACCAAGACAGCAGCCGAGCTCGTTTCGATGGGGCATTCCTGTGTCGAACGAGCAAGCGGATTGCCGATGTGCAGGACGGTGCCAGCCATTCAATCGCTTTGGGAGAGACGCTCGGCACCATTTCAGAACAGCAGAGAACCACGATCAATCCCTGGCTGTTTGCGACGCTGTGCCGAGCCAGAAGCGACATGACTTGGATGACGACTTCGTCCGAGCGTTCTCCCGGACTAGAGTTGCTTGGCGACGGCTGGTACGCCCATCAAGCCGGATTCGCGAGCAAGCACGCAAGCGGGGTCAATTTTGTGTTCCTCGACGGTTCCAATCGCAGTTTGAGCCGGCAAATCGAAGTCGTACCACTCTACTCGCTCAGCGGCATCGCTGACGGTGACGTAAACGCTCCCAGCGAATGAATTGATCTTCAGAACTACCCTTTGCACCGTTCTGTCGAGCCCTGGAACCTGGGGGCTGCGCCGCGTTGCGCCGAGCCGGGACTCCGCTTTGCCCCAGGCTGATTCGTTTGGGCCTTACAGGCCATTATCAGCGCGCGTTTAGTAGGAACTCCACCTTTTGGTTCCTAATACCTTTTCGTCGAGCCGCTTTAAAGTAGATTGCTGAACTCCTCAACGGTCAGGCCGGCTTGTCGAATGATTGCACGAAGCGTGCCCTTGCCAACGTCTTTGTGATCGGGAACCGTTACGCGGCGGTGTGGTGGCCCCTGCTGCCGCAGAATCATGTGGCTGCCTCGTTGTCGGTCGAGGATATATCCGATCTTCTCTAGTGCCTTAACGACCTCGCGACCGGAAACGGTCGGCAGGGCGCTCACAGCGTAACCTCCACAACCTCCTCCGTAATCGAGGGTGGTGTCGGTTCACCATGTGCATGGAGGCTCTCCAGATACCCGACAATTGCTTCTTTGATGTTGCTGATCGCTTCACTGCGGCTTTTGCCTTGTGAAATACAACCAGGAAGCGCTGGGACTTCGGCGACGTAAACACCGTCTTCATCTTGGTCGATCAGAACGCGATATCGCACAGTACATACCTCCCAGGATCAGCTTATTCGGTCATGGACAATGTCAAGGATACCACAACTTTCATCAAAATGCGACTCCTGCGCTCCCCTCGATTCCGTATTGCGGGCCGCAGTCTCGACGTTAGCAAATTGGACGCAATGGAAGGGGCCTGACGGGGACAGAGCCGATCGACGGGCAGCAATCGACTCCCGATGCGGGCCTGCGAAAGCTCGGGGACAAGCCCGTTTTATCGCGAGGGGCCGATTCCATTACAAGTCTGATGTTCGGTCGATTTTCGAGCTCATCGCAACCGGTTCATCGGCCCCAGCGAATTTGCTGTGCCGTCAGGAATTCAAACGATCTCCTGGAGGAGATTTCCTCACCGATCGTGCAATTTCTGGTCATTCATCAGCGAAGTAATCGGAATCAACGCGTTTGACCTCGTAGACCTGTGATCGACTCACGCCAACGTTGTAATCAATCATTAGTTGCGCGAGCTTAAGTCCATCGATCAACACGACTTTGGGGTCAATATTTGCCGCGTAGTCTTTCGCATCGCTTGAAAAATTGCTGGTTGTCAGAAAAACGCCTTTCTTTGCGCGACGACCATGCAGCGCGCCGACGAATCTTTGAATCTCCGGCCGCCCAACGGTGTTTTCCCAGCGTTTCGCTTGCAGGTAGATCACATCCAGGCCAAGTTGATCCTCATTGATCATTCCGTCGATGCCTTCATCCGATCCAGCAGCCGTGAGCGTTCCCGCTTGTTCGCGAGACCCGCCGTATCCCATTTTCAGCATCAAGTCGAGGACCAAATGTTCAAAGAACGTTGGAGTTGCGGATTTAACAAGGGATATCAATTCAACAGCCAATGAATCTCGAATGGTTTGATATGCTGCCTGCAGCGTTTCCTCTGGAGTTTTTTCGTCAATCGACTGCCCGTTTGTCTCCTCGCGTGCCCTAGTGCGGAAATTTTCGAAACCAGGAAATTGTCTTAAATAGGCGACATCAATTCGCTGCGGTGGTTCGCGAAGGACCGAAAGCCCCGCGTCCGTAATGCGGAAGTGGCCGCGTCGAGTAGTCGCGAGTAACCCCGCCTGTTCCAAATAAACCTTTGCCCACGACACACGATTGGTGAACCGAGACTGTTGGCCGCTCGGGAGTAGCTCGAGTTGCTCTTCAGGAGTCAAGGCAAACTGCTCGGCCAATTGAGGACGACAATCCGCCAATCGATACTCGTTGCCGTCGTGTGCGAGTCGCAACAGGGGAAGCATCAACGATTGAAAATCAGGAACCGCCATTTTTCTTTGCGTAATGGGTTTGAATAAAGTAGTGCAATCGAACCGGCGTGGATGTGGTGTAAGTGTTTTCGTTCGCGATTCGCCGCGCTTTTTAATGCCGAACTACCGATAGATTCAATCGGAACTCTCGGCTCTCGCCAGGGCTTAGTTCAATCAGGCGCCCGTGTTGCTTTTCTATGGAATGGGTATTCGGGTAGCCAGTGCCAGGCTCAAGACCGGTTACGTAGCCGTCCGCTTCGGCCGCCGTGTTTTTCCACAGCGTAAAGTAGGGCAACGTATCCGCTTTGTAGCGAAGGGCTATGCCTCCAGTCGCGTCAGCGCTCAGTAGTTTGGCGGTCACCCAACCCGCGTGGTCCGCGTTTGGCTGCGAGAAATAGACTTGCTCATTGAATCCGCTGGTCGGTCCGCGATAGCTTGCCCACTCGGCAATCCCTTCGACGGCTCGCGCGTCACGAGGTTCGACCTGTTCGACCGGCAACTCCAATCGTGCGCCATGCGAGAGTAGCGGCGCTCCGAAATTAATGTGATAGAGCAATTGCATCGCCGCTGGCGCTCCGCCGTCGTTGGTAACCCTATCGTGGATGCCGATCGTCGGCTGGCCGAACGTGAATCGATACTCGACCGCCAGTCTCAAGCTGTAAAAGAGAAAACGCGTTTCGCGAACCTGGCCGCGCACGATCAGCGTAAACTGGCCTGAGTGATCCTCGACGTGTTCGATCGTCCAATGTTCCGCAGGCAAATTCCCGATACGGCCATGCAGCGGGTGCGTCAGCCGCCCACCGGCATCAAAGTCGGGCGCTCCAAATGACGCAAGTCCGCAGCGCACGAGAAGCTCATCGAAACCGTCGAGCCAACCGAGGCCGCTCGGTTCGCCGACCGGAACAAACGACGGGTGTACCGGGCCGCGGACCGGCGAATTCCATCCGCAGGCAATGCCGTCCAATTCCGCTTTCCAAAGGCTCATTCCGCGAGTTGGACAAATTGCCGCCCTGCCCTTGCCGAAATCGACGATCGCCAATTCACAGCCCGCCGATTTTCCATGCATTAGCCGAAATCGACCGAGCTGAAAATCTCCAAGTTGATGCGGCAGCGCGACGTCCAGTTCTGGAGTTTGTTCTAATTCAATTAGTTCGATTTGCATTGTTGGATTATATGGAGTTCAGACAGGCCGCGTTGCGAAAAGCCCCTTGAGATCAATCCGAATAGCATCGGTGGGATCCGCTTCGCTTCTACCACCGGCTAATCGCTGCGAGCCGCTGAAAATCATTCGTTTGAAAAACACTTAGCCTCATAGGGACTACTTGCGGCATTTCACGGCTCGGAATAAAACTGTCGCTTCGCAAGTACAATTCGAAGGCCCCTTTGTAACATTCATCCGCGCCATGTCAAACGTAAAGCTCGATGAGGGCCTCGTCCAAAAAGATAACCTCGCAAAAGTCCTCGACCGCGCGCTGGATGCGGGCGAAGGCATCCTTCGATTGACGCCGACGTGGGTGCCTCGAAGCTTTCTTCATCCGGGTCGACGAATCAAATTGAACCCAGCCGATCTGTATGCTTTCGGAGCCGATCGCGGCGGCATCGATGAACGCTGGTTCGCCAGCACGACTGAAGCCGCCAACGAAGGCCGCGTGTGGCACGAAGGTCTGAGCTTTTGCCTTTTCGAAGGCCAGAAATTTCTGCTTCGCGACGCAGTGGCTGAAGCTGGCAAGCGACTCATCGGTGACACGATCTTCTCGAAGTATCATCGCTGGCCCGTTTATTCCAAATTTTTCGACAACATGGGACCGATCCCGCACCACATGCACCAATCGCAAAAAGACGCGGCGCTGGTTGGGCATGAAGGCAAGCCGGAGAGCTACTACTTTCCACCTCAATACAACAACGTCGACAACAATTTTTGCTATACGTTCATGGGGCTTGAACCGGGAACCAGCAAAGATCAACTTCGCCGGTGCCTCGAAAATTGGAACAAGGGCGACAACGGCATTTTGGATCTATCCCGAGCCTATCGTCTCAAACGTGGAACGGGTTGGCTGATCCCGCCAGGCGTGCTGCACGCACCCGGTTCTCTGTGCACTTACGAACCGCAGTGGGGTTCCGACGTATTCGCGATGTTTCAGTCGATCGTCGAAGGTCGGTACGTGCCGTGGTCGCTGCTGGTCAAAGATATGCCGGCCGATAAGCACCGCGACCTCGACTTCATTATCGGCGAGCTCGATTGGGAGAAAAACGTCGATACACATTTCAAGGAAAGCAACTACATTGAACCAATCGTGGACGCCGAAAGGACGGACAAAGGTTACTCGGACAAATGGATTGTCTACGGCAAGGTCGACGGCCAGCAACTGTTCAGCGCCAAAGAATTGACGATCGAGCCGGGAGCCAAGGCCGTGCTCAAAGACCCTGGAGCGAGCGGATGGATCACGGTTCAGGGTAAAGGCAGAATTGGAAAGCTCCCCATGCAGACGCCAGCCATGATCCACTTTGGTCAGACGACCCAGGACGAAGTGTTCATTAGTCACGAAGCCGCGACGCGCGGAGTCGAAATCGAAAACACGGGCAGCGAACCTCTGGTCGGCCTTCGCTACTTTGGCCCCGACGCGCACAAGAATCTGCCTAACGTAGGCGACTATCGTAAGTAACCCATTCCACCTTGATTCAGCTTCTTCAACCCCATGTTTCCCTACCTACATAACGCCATGTGGCCCGGGCTTGTCGGCAAAGGCACGGACCCGGGTCAAGAGCCACCGATCAGCCTCGAACGAATGTTGGATTTGACGGCAGCCGCCAATGTCCGTGGTCAAAAATTCGATGGCATCGATTACTTTTTGTTTTTGCCGCACACCGATCCGAACGCAACCGAAGATGAAATTCGCGAAATTGCAGATTTGATTCAGAGCAAAGGCTTTGCTGTCGGTTCGCTGGTCGCGCCCGTTTGGCCGGGGACCGTTGGCGATTCCGCCATGGGCGATTCAGCGGCTCGCGAAAAGTTCTTGGAAGCGGTTCGCGTGGCTTGCCGAATTGCCAAAGTTTTCAACGAGCACGGTTTGCGCAAATACGGTGTGATCCGCATTGATTCGGCGGAATTCGGCGTTGAGAAATGGCGGGCGGATTCAAAGGCCAATACAAGACGGATCGCTGAAACGTTCCGTGAGGCAGCCCTGATCGCAGCCGACCACGGCGAACGCTTAGCCGCTGAGGGCGAAATCTGCTGGGCCGGCATGCATAGCTGGAAAGACATGCTCGACCTGCTCGAAGAAGTCGGCATGCCCGAGACGCTCGGCTTCCAAGCGGACTTAGCCCACACGTACTTGTATCTCATGGGATACAACGCTCCCGAATATTCGTTGATCCGCGAAGGATACTCGACCGATGAATTCTATGCGGCTTACGAGCAGATGACGGACAAGCTTCGCCCGTGGACGATCGACTTTCACGTGGCGCAAAACGACGGACAAGTTCACGGAGCCGGTTCCCACGACAAAACGGGCAAGCACTGTCCAGCCGACGACCCGAACGGTAAACTCGACATCGTTCGCTGCGCTGGCTACTGGCTCAAAGACGCGCGAAAACGTAACATTCAGCACATCTGTTGGGATGGTTGTATGTTCCCAAACGCCACCCTGGAAACTCCCGCAACGTGGAACACGATCCTCGACGTTATGCTCAAAGTCCGCGAAGCTCACGGGTGGACATGAGAGATGCCGGAGTGGTCTGTTTCGCTACCGTCGTCCTAAACTAAGACTTTTCTCGTCGCTTGCTGCATAACAGTAGCAACGCCAGATTACAATTTCTTCAATTCACCTTTATCAAAGAATGCAAAATATGGCCAAAGTAACTCTCAAAGGCAATCCAATCGAAACCGTTGGCAATTTGCCAGCTGTGGGTCAGCAAGCTCCAGCCTTCACGCTGGTCAAGCAAGACCTATCCGAACTGACGCTCGAGTCGCTCAAGGGCAATCGCGTCGTCCTGAATATCTTTCCAAGCGTCGATACCGGCACGTGTGCGACGAGCGTTCGCAAGTTCAACGAAAAAGCAGCGTCCCTAAAGAATACTCAAGTCGTATGCGTTTCGGTTGATCTGCCGTTTGCACTCGGCAGATTCTGCTCGGCAGAAGGTATTGATCGAGTAACCGCCGCGTCTGCCTTTCGCAGTCCAGAGTTCGGCGAGCGATACGGAGTTCGATTCACGACTGGACCGCTTCGAGGATTGCTCTCTCGGAGCATCGTGGTCATCGACGAAACCGGAAAGGTGCTTCACAACGAGCAGGTGGCTGAGACCGTCAACGAACCCAACTATGACGCAGCCTTGGCCGTGCTTTAATCCGAATCCACTTCGTCGCATTCAATCTCTTGGCTGATGCGGAAGACGTGACCGTCGGGATGCCGCACGTGCATCTCGCGAACGTTCCAAGGCATGTCGGTCGGTGGCCAAGTGATTTCCAGGCCTTGTTCGAGGCAGTGCTTGTGAACTGAATCGACGTCATCGACAAAGATGGACATCCAAACGGCCTTTTCGGACGATTGATCCGATTCGGGGCCGAAGGTCGTGGGAATACCGCTGCTACCACGACCGCCCTGCCCGTTTTGGCAAAGAAATATCTCGCAATGGCCAGAGGCAACGCCGCCAAACGTCGGCGGCTTGCCCCAGTACCATGCGGTTTTCCATCCGAGTTTTTCGAACCACTCGAAGCTGGCTCGAATATCGGACACGTTCAGGATGGGTGTGACATGCTGCGCATCCATCGCCGGTTATTCTTTCACTTCAAACTCAGCGTCGATTGCGTCGTCGTCAGCACTTGTGGCTGCTTGCTTGGCGGTCGACTCGCTGCCGCCCGCCGAAGACGAACCGGGCGAAGTCGAGGCCTTTTCGTACAGAATCTTGCTAAAGGCCTGCGCGGCCTGTTCGAGTTCACTTGTGGCCGACTTGATTGGCTCAAGTTCGGATCCCGCGATGGCCTTACGCAGTTTCTCGATCGATGCCTTGAGCGGCTCGCGGTCCGATTCGCTCAGTTTGTCGGCGTTCTCGTTGATCTGCTTTTCGAGTTGATAAACTAGGTTTTGGCCCTTGTTGCGAGCTTCCGCCAGTTCAAACTGCTTGCGGTCTTCTTCGGCATTCGTTTCGGCGTCGCGCTTCATGCGGTCAATTTCGTCTTTCGACAGAGCCGAAGTTTCTTCGAGCCGAACATGGGCTTCTTTACCCGTGCTTACGTCGCGGGCCGAGACGTTCAAAATGCCGTTTTGGTCGATGTCGAATTTGACTTCAATCTGCGGAACACCGCGTGGAGCCGGTGGAATGCCCTCTAAATTGAATTCGCCGAGCAATCGATTGTGGTTGGCCATCTTGCGTTCGCCTTGGAAAACGCGGATGGTCACGGCGGTCTGGTTGTCCGATGCCGTCGAAAACGTGTTCTTGCGTTCCGCCGGAATGGTCGTGTTTCGTTCGATGAGCGCCGTCATTACGCCGTGTTCGGTTTCGATACCCAGGGTTAGCGGGGTCACGTCGAGCAGCAAGACGTCTTTGCGATCGCCGGCCAATACGCTGCCTTGAATGGCAGCCCCGATCGCCACGACTTCGTCTGGATTGACGCCCTGGTGGGGATCTTTTCCGAATATGGCTTTGACGACTTCTCGCACCTTGGGCACGCGAGTCGAGCCACCGACCAGAATTACTTCGTCGATTTCGGATGGCCGCAGCTTGGCATCTTCAAGGGCTTGAAGAACGGGCTTCTTGCAGCGTTCGATCAATTTGTCGACCAACTCTTCGAATTTCGAGCGGCTAATCTTGACCTGCAAGTGCTTGGGTCCGGACGCGTCTGCCGTAATGAACGGGAGGTTGATGTCGGTTTCGGGAACCGTGCTGAGTTCCTTCTTGGCTTTTTCGCAGGCTTCCTGAAGTCGCTGCAAGGCCATCGGATCCTTTCGCAAGTCGATGCCATAACCTCGCTTGAAGTCGTCTGCCACGTAATTGACCAGTGCGTCATCAAAATCATCGCCGCCCAAATGCGTGTCGCCGTTGGTCGAGATGACTTCAAAGACCTTGCTTTGGCTGTCGCCGTCACCCGTTCCGGCAACTTCCAATACGGAAACGTCGAACGTACCGCCGCCTAGATCGAATACGACGATCTTTTGATCTTTGGTCTTGTCGAGTCCATAAGCCAGTGCGGCCGCCGTAGGTTCGTTGATGATCCGAGCGACTTCGAGACCAGCAATCTGTCCAGCGTCCTTGGTGGCCTGTCTCTGAGCGTCGTTGAAATACGCAGGCACGGTGATAACCGCCTTGCTAACACGATGACCGAGGTAAGATTCGGCGGCTTCCTTCAGCTTGCGAAGAACCTTAGCGGAAATTTCTTGAGGCGTAAATTGCGAGTCCCCGATTCCGATTTTCACATATTCGTTGCTCGCACCGACGACCGAATATGGAACAATTTTCTCTTCCGATTCGACTTCGCTATGGCGTCGGCCCATGAATCGCTTAACGGATGACACTGTACGACGTGGATTCGTGACCGCCTGGCGTCGAGCGGGTTCACCGACCAACGATTCCTCCTTGTCCGTAAAGGCGACGACGCTCGGGGTCAGTCGATTACCTTCCGCATTCGGGATGACTTTGACTTCGCTACCTTCCATAACTGCTACTACCGAGTTGGTTGTACCGAGGTCGATTCCGATAATTTTTTCGCCGTGTGCCACTTGGATTCTCCTGAGTTAGTTGAAAATTTGTTCGATCGAGGGGTCTATTTTTCGCTGCCAATTTCTTAGAATTTGAGGAATTTTTGTTCCAATTGCAAGCCTTGTGCCAAATGGACTTGGAAAACAACTGCACGCCACTATTTTGGGGGATCTGGAATGGGAAACGGCGGATTGCTTCGTACGCAGAGGTTCCGAATCTAAATCCTTGTATCAATTGGAACTAGGAATAGCATGCGAGAACTGGAATTGTAGATTCTGAGGCGATGAATAACCACCGCAGAGAAAGTTGGAGGTAACGTTTGGGTGGGCAGGCTATTGTGTCGGGACGCGCCCGATACAATCGATCTAACCCGACTAAACCGCTGTCCTGCTTCACGTAGCATTTGAATTTGTCTCATCAGGGCAAAAGGTTAAATTCTGCAATGCGTCAGAACCGCTGAGCTGAAAACAACCTTGTGGTTTTGCCAGAATGACAGTTTCGCTGAAAGTAAATATGTCGGTCGACGAACGCGTTAAATCTCTGGACCAAAGGCTAGTTGAGCTTCTAACCGAGCGTATCGAAGTGCTGCGGAGTCTTGAAAGCAGCGCAGAGCATAGCCAGCATCGATTCGAGTTGGCGGACCAGTATTGCCATCAAATTCCGCGAGAACTGCTGATAGACTGGCTGGGGTACGTGGCGAGTATTAGCGCTCGGCAAGCGTGGCCGACTCTATCGGTAATTTATTTGGGACCTATTTACAGTTTCAGTTACCTAGCGGCGGCCAGCTATTTTGGTCTGGGTGCGGAACTTATTCCGGTCGCATCGATCAATGCAGCGTTCGAGGAAATCGTCCGCAAGCAAGCTGCTTTCGCGGTCGTTCCGATTGAAAACAATACGGACGGGCGGATTGTCGATACCCTTTCACGATTCGCAGCCACGCCGGTACAGATCTGTGGCGAAATTCTGCTGCCCGTTCAGCACTGCTTGTTGGGTCAGGGCGATCGACATCAGATCCGAGAAGTCCATAGCAAACCTCAAGCCATTTCACAGTGCCGTCAGTGGCTGCAAGAACACTTGCCCGACGTTGCTCTGGTCGAAGTTTCTAGCACAGCCGCCGCAGCTAGTGCAGCGGCTGCCAATCCATCGATTGCCGCAATTGCTTCGCGTCAGGCGGGCGTCCACTATGGTTGTCGGATCATCGCGGAAAACATTGAAGACAACAGCCAGAACGTGACTCGCTTTGCAGTGATCGGCAATCAAGCGAGCGAGCCGACGGGCAATGATAAAACCTCCCTCATTTTCGAAGTGAACCATCAACCGGGAGCATTGGCTGATGCCATGATGGTCTTCAAATCGGCAGGCGTCAACTTAACGTGGATTGAATCGTTTCCTTTGCCAAATCGTCCCAATGAATACTTGTTTTTCGTCGAGCTGGACGGCCATCAACAGACGCAGTCCGTCCAGTCCGCAATTGCGAACTTGGGCCTGATTACCAAACGCCTGGACGTGCTGGGTTCTTACCCCAAGGCATCTAAAATTTAACCTCGAATGCATGCAACTGACGGGGCGAACATCAAGGCAGCTTTGTAAAATTGGCTGATCACCAATAGACCGCTGATTTCCAATTCCAGAGAATATTCGCGCAAAACGGACCAGCCATTATGGATCCACTCATCCTCGCCGTCGTTCTTTATTTTGTAGCGGTCGCATTGGCAGCGCTGGACATATTCGTGCCGTCGGGCGGCATCTTGCTGATCATGAGTGCGATTGCCGCAGTGGGTTCGATCCTATGTGGATTTCGCGTCGGCGCTACAAGCGGCCTAGTAGTAACCACGGTGGTCCTAGCGACCGTTCCCGCCTTCGTCTACTTTGCGATCAAGGTTTGGCCCCATACGCCCGTTGGCCGCCGCATTCTGCTTTCGCCGCCAAATGCCGCAGAGGTCACTCCGCGCGAAGACCTGAATGAACACGTTGGAATCGTAGTCGTTGCTCTGTGGTCCCTTCTGCCGGCTGGCCAGATCAAAGTTGGCCGACAGCACATCAATGCCCGCAGCGCCGATGGACGAGTAATTGAAGCCGGCCAGCGCGTGAAAGTGATTGGCGTTCAGGAACGTGTGTTGATCGTGTCACCAACGCACGAACCGCTCACCGAGCTAGCCAGCGAGGTCTCTTCAGGACCAAAGCTTGCGGACCCTGGCCGTCCTGCGTCTGACAACGAGTTGCTTGAGACTCCCGTCGAGCAGCTCGGGCTGGATAGTTTGGATGAACTTCCGCTGGATCGCGAAGACTAAGTCATACCCCGCGAGCAGTTCTTCAAACTTACACGATATCCCAAGTTCAATTGGGGCAGTGGAACTTAATGAACTTTATCGCCCACGTACAATGTAGCTACGCCGAAGGTGAACGGAATCCACTCAACGTTGACTAGCCCGCAATCGCTCATACGATCCGCGAGCGCTTGACCGCATGGAAATTCCATCACGCTGTTGGGCAAATAGTCGTAGGCGTTGTGGTTGTTCCGGGCGACGGCCTGACCCAAGCGAGGCAACACATTCTTGAAATAAAACTGGTAGGCTTGCTTCAAGCCCGGCAGGGTCGGTCTTGAAAACTCAAGCACGGCCACTTGTCCACCCGGTGCACAAACGCGAGTCATCTCCTGCAATCCACGTTGGGTGTCTTGCACGTTGCGAAGTCCGAATGCTACTGTAACCGCTTGAAACGATTCATCGGCAAAAGGCAAATTCTGGGCATCCGCTTCGACAAAACGAACCGGAAATTTGCTGGCCAACCGTCTGTGCTTTTCTTCAGCAATGTCTAGCATTGGGCGACAGAAATCTGACCCGAAAACTTCGACCCTGCCACCGACTCGATTGGCTAGTACCAACGCCAAGTCCCCCGTGCCTGTGCAGCAATCCAGGATCGGCAGATTTTGATCGAGTCGCAGCTTGCGGGCAACCTTTTTTCGCCAACGAATGTCGATACCCAGCGACAACACGTGGTTCAGCAGGTCGTAGCGCGGTGCAATCTGAGCGAACATGTCGCGAACCCGATCGCCGGTTTTATCGACTTTGGATTCAGTCTGGAATTGGGTGTAGAGTGATTTGTTTTGGATCTTCAAGGCCATTGGTTGGACTTCAAATTATTTTCTTGTCATTGGTCATTTGTCATTGGTCATTGGTCATTGGTCATTTGTTGTTTTGTTGTTTGTCACTGGGCGATCAAAAACACCATCAACTCTCGGCAACCATGAGCACCGATGACGAGCGATTGTTCGATGTCGGCTGTTTTGCTAGGCCCGGCCAAGAATAGTCCGAAGCCGGGTTGAGGTGGCTGAGCCAATTGGTACGCTTGGTGCATGTTGTGAACTATGGTATCGGCTCGAACGACCAGCACCAGATACTGGGTGATAAAAAAACTAACCCGGTGTCGCAAGTCTTGATCGGTCAGCCAAATCGCACCGTTTTCCGCAACGCCGAACCGCCCAGGGTAGACCACGAAATCCAAGTCTGCCAATGCGTGCGGTTGGTCGACCAGACTGAGATCGACGTTTCCGGGCACGCCGTCAACCGCCGAAAATATCCGCTGTGCCGTTCGGTATGTTGGAATGGATTCCAGCCTCGCACGAATCTCCCGGACGTTTGACACGGCTTCACACGTACCACCTGACTTCGTAACCATTTCAGAGAATTTTGCCAGGCAATCTTCGAACTGCAACCAATTACCTTCGACGACTTCCGGCAGCGCGACCTGTGGCAATTCTTGTTGCCGCAGTTTGTTAAGAATTGTTTCGCGTGAGCTCATCTAAACATTCTGCTGAGTTAATTGATAGGTTCGAGTTTGGATGGTTCATCGCGGTTTCACGTTCATTCCAGTCGGTCTGGTCGCGCAGTCTATTTTAGCCAATGGTTGAAATACGATGGGTCGCACCTTCCCCCAAACTAGGTGGATGGAGGTAGCAGCAAACCCTTCGCTTCGGACCTATACTTTGGATACCGACATGATCGAAATCTTTTCGATATCGAAACCTGCGCAGCCGATCGGTGTTTGTAGTTTGGTTAGCTTTGTCACAGACGTATGGGCCTCGACAGAACCTGAAAAAAGCCTTTTCAAGAATCATGTCATTTCATTGCAATCGAGCGTTGTTGGTCGCCTTCTGCGGAATGTTCTTCTTAGCCGAATGCCGCTGTTGGGCTCAAAACAATTCATCCCCCGAACAACTCAAGTTCTTCGAGTCGCGGATTCGTCCGGTGTTGGTTCGCGAATGTTACGGATGCCATTCGAATCAAGTCGGCCAGGTCCGAGGCGGTTTATGGCTGGATACGGCAGAAGCAATGCGAGCGGGCGGAAGCTCTGGCCCGGCCATTGTACCTGGAAACCTGGATGACAGTTTGCTGTGGAATGCGATCAACCACGTCGACTTTGAAATGCCGCCGAACCGGACGCTGTCCAGCGGCGAGTTGGCCGACTTTAAGGCCTGGATTGAGATGGGCGCCCCTGATCCGCGCGTCGAAGAAGAAGCCGAGATTCGATCCAATATTTCGCAGGAAGATATCCAAAAGGGCCGTGAGTTCTGGTCGTTCAAACGCCCGATGCGACCGGAGGTACCAAACGTCCAATCTGAGTGGCCCAATACCACCATCGATCGTTTTGTGCACGCGAAACTGGATGAAAACGGCTTGCAGCCGGCACCGGACACCACCGCTAGCAGCTTGCTCAGGCGTTTGTGTTTTGATCTGATCGGTTTGCCGCCTACACCAAAACAATCGAGCGACTTTGAGCGAGACTTCAAACGGGATCCCGATGCGGCAGTACAAGGAATAGTCGATTGGTTGATGGATCAACCCCAGTATGGCGAGCGATGGGGTCGCCATTGGCTGGACTTGGCTCGATACGCCGAGTCAACCGGTCGGGAAGTGAACATGACCTATCCAGAAGCTTGGCGATATCGCGATTATGTAATTGCTGCATTCAATAACGATAAACCGTACGACCGCTTTCTCAAGGAACAGATTGCTGGAGATCTACTGGAAGCATCCACGGACCAACAGCGAACCATGAATCTGGTTGCGACCGGCTTCCTGGCGATCGGTCCTAAAGCCTTGATCGAACGCAATTCGCGACAATTCGAGCTTGATTTGGTAGACGAACAGATCGACGTGACAACGCGCGTCATGCTGGGTGTTTCCGTCGCCTGCGCTCGATGCCACGATCACAAATTCGATCCAATTCCGCAAGCCGACTACTACGCGTTGTCGGGAATTTTTCGAAGCATGACGACGCACTATGGAACCAGTCGATCTCGGCAAAATCGACAACCCAGCAGCTTGGCCAATTTGCCCAATTCCGCCGCAACCCCGTTCGACCAACCCGTGACCAAGAGCCAACTTGCGCAACTCGAATCGGAACTTGAGACCAAAGAGCGCGAACTGCGCGAAGGCTTGAGAGATAGGCGTAGGCAAAAATCGCAGCCGCAGACTTCCAGCCCTCAATCCAGAATCCGGCAAGCGGCGCAATTGTCCAGTGCCATTGGGACGATTCAGTCGATTTTGGACTCGTATCAGGAGGATGGAACACCCAAAGCCCGGTGCATGGCGGTTGAAGAGTCGACGCCTGTTACCGCCAAACTACTCGAACGCGGAGAATTCAACCGACCCGGCCCGGCGGTTCCACGCGGATTTCCGCAAGTCTTATGCGAATCCACCATTCAGATCGCAAAGGATTCGACTGGGCGGCAAGAATTCGCGCAGTGGATTGGCAGTACCGACAACCCGCTGACGGCCCGAGTCATGGTGAATCGCGTCTGGTTGCATTTGCTAGGCAACGGCATCGTTCGAACGCCAGAAGATTTCGGATCGACGGGCGAGGCGCCAACTCACCCGGAGTTGCTCGACTATTTGGCGGTCCAGTTCATGGACGATGGATGGAGCGTCAAAAAGTTGGTTCGTTCGATTGTTACTTCTCGCGTCTATCGCATGAGCAGTCGGTTTGATCAAGCAAGCTTCGACGCCGACCCCGAGAACCGCTACCTTTGGCGCATCGACCCCAAGCGTCTTGAAGCGGAGGCAATCCGTGACGCCATGTTGGCCGCAAGTGGACAACTCCAGTCGAAGCCACCCGTCGGTTCCTTGGTGGGTGAGGCGGGTCCAGCATTAGTTCGCGAAGGTCGATTGTTCGCGTTCCGTTTGGCGGATTCCAACAACCCACAAACGCCACGCCGACAACCTCAGAATCGAATGGGCTACGATATGCTCGGAACCGATCTGCTTCGACCCTACACTCAGTCTCTGGATGAACCTGCTAGTTGCCGCAGCGTTTACTTGCCGATCGTTCGCGACTATATTCCACGCTCGCTAGACGTTTTCGACTTCGCGGAAGCTTCGATGGTCATTGGCAAACGCGATACGTCGACGACGGCCGATCAAGGACTTTATTTCCTCAACAACGAATTTGTAATGCAGCAAGCCGATGCGATGGCAAAGCGATTGCTTGGCGCTTCAAACGATCTGGATGAACAAATCAATCAGGCCTTTGCTTTGCTCTACGGCCGTCGTCCTAATGCCAAAGAACTTCGTTTCGCAAAGGATTTTCATCGCAGTTATGACTCAAGAGACGAGCAAAGCACCCGAGAGACGTTGCAAAAAGGTGATCGCCCGATCCGATCGGCACGACCGCAGCGGCCCGGCCGACGACCCTCAGCCCCCCCGGCTCCGCCGATTGAATTGCTAAAACTCAGTTCGCTGTGCCAGTCGCTCATGGCGGCGGGCGAATTCCGGTATTTGGATTGACCCCTACAGCGGCTTACCGAACCCGCAAAAATGTTTCGGTGGAAGGTGAACTTCGATGAACCAAGAGATTGAACATCCCCAATGGCATGCATCGCGCCGCCAGTTGCTTCAAACGCTGTCGTCGGGATTCGGCTTCCTGGCGTTTTCCTCGTTGGCGACTTGGGCTAGGGGTCAGGATGCAAAGCCCGATCATGATTCACCGAGCGATCGAGGCAACCCACTTTTACCGCGCTCGCCCCATTTTGAGGCTCGGGCCAAACGAGTAATTTTCTTGTGTATGCGCGGTGGGCCTTCGCATGTTGATACGTTTGACTACAAGCCGCAACTCGCCAAGTTGGACGGAAAATCGGGACGATTCCGAGGTACGCTGATGAAGTCGCCTTGGGAATTCCACAAACAGGAATCAGGTCTTTGGATTTCGGAACTGCTTCCCAAGTTGGCCTCCGTATCCAATGAGCTTTGCCTTTTGCGTGGCATGCACACCGATCAACCCGTTCATCCGAGCGCTATGACTCAGTTGCACACCGGGACCGCGCAGTTTGTGCGTCCTTCGTTGGGAGCTTGGACTTTGTATGGATTGGGTACTGAGAACGATAGCCTGCCTGGGTTTGTTTCGATCAATCCATCCCCAGGGGCGGCACAGAACTATGGCAGCGCCTTCTTGCCGGCCGTCTACCAGGCCACCACGCTTGGACGGGCCGGCCGAGTCGCCGGACGCGATTCAAAAAGCCAAGTCATCGATGTAACCAATTCGCGTAGGACATCGGAGCAGCAGCGACAACAGTTGAACTTCGTGCAGAAGCTCAATCGCGAGAAGCTGCTCCGCGAAAAAGAGCACCCGGGCATTGAAGGCTTGATCGAGTCTTATGAGCTTGCCTTCCGAATGCAAACGGAGTTGCCGAAAGTCATGGACGTTTCGGGTGAAAATGAAAAAACGCTGGACCTCTATGGAATCAACGGCGGTCCTTCCGATCGATTCGGTCGCCAGTGTTTGACGGCTCGGCGCCTAGCCCAGGCCGGTGTGCGTTTCATCGAAGTCGAACATGCCAACTGGGATACCCATTTCGGCATGGCAAGTCGATTGCCCGACCTGTGCGAAGAGATCGACCAGCCGATCGCCGGTTTACTCAAGGACCTCAAACAGCGCGGTATGTTGAAAGATACGCTCGTCGTGTGGTCCGGTGAGTTCGGTAGAACACCGTTCGCCCAAAATGGTGATGGTCGAGACCACAACAACAAGGGCTTTACCAGTTGGATGGCAGGCGGCGGAGTGAAAGGCGGATTTAGCTTTGGTGAAACCGATGAAACTGGGGCGGAAGCCGTCGAGGGGCGCTGCCACATTCACGATTGGCATGCGACCATTCTGCATCTCTTAGGTCTAGATCACACGCGACTAACCTACCGTTATGCCGGCCGCGACTTTCGCCTGACCGATGTTGCTGGCAATGTATTGAACGACATCATTGCGTAAATGGATAGCATTCGCTTTGATTTCTTTGTTGCAATTTAGGTCAACCGGCGCGCAAGCCTGATACAATGAAGTATCTGAGTTCGCAATTTTGGAAGCCGCATCTTCTCCCATTCTTTTCAGCCGCTTTCAGGGGACCTATCTATGCGCAAAATTTTGCTGAGCGACTTCGTCCGGGCGTTCCAAGGCAAACGCGAGATTCTATTGGCCGGAGCAATGATCGTCGGTCTGACTACCACCGGATGGGCGCAAACTGCACGCACGATCGCGGCTATGAAAAGCCACCAGGCGGCGAGAATCGGATTTTCTCGTTTAGCGACATGGCCATCGCGCCACTCGACCGCACCGATCGGGATGCGACACGTGTACCCGAGGGTTATGCCCAGAGGAGTGAGGCGAGAAGGCGTAGGCTTCTCGTCGTTCTCACCGAGTCACGCAGTTCGCAACGCATGCTATTTCGGCCGCCGACGGATGGTCGCAAGCGCTGTCGTTCGCGGCCGAGACGGATACTATGCAACGGTGTACTATCGATGAACTTGATGAAATTCATCGGCGCGTTTGGCACATTGCTCGACACTCGGAGTGCCCGATTGAACCCAGATACGGTATTTCAGTTCGAGCGGCTTTAGCGGCGTTAAATCGAATTCAAAGTAGTCGCCGAAGCGCCCATAATCTCGTTCGCTGCCGCGAGTCTCGTGCGGGTTGTCCGGATGATTGATCCTGAGCAGCGTGTAGCGATGATCCTGGATGAGAAAGCTCACGGCGTTCCAAGGCAGATTGATCGTACGCGAGTCCTTCGATTTTGGATCCCAGTTTCTCGTTTCGCCAGGCTGACCTTGACCATCTGGCCTAACGTAGTAGGTGTGTTTTGAATTTAGTTTGGCAACCTCTTGATTGGCTCGAAAATGAAATCCCGCGTGTTGCGGGTCTCCATCCAATCGCACCAAATCACGAGTTGTGGTCAAACGTGTCGACCAATCAATCTGAGTCCCACCCGAAATGTTGTAAGCTGTAACTGTTCGACGTTCTTCCGCGAACTGCTCTCCGTCGGTCCCAAACCAACCGATGACAGCCGTGTGCGACGCCCGTTTGGAGTCCGAGGTTTGGTCTTCGATCCGCAAACATTCGCTATATGCGTTGTCGTTGCCGTGCCAGTTGTCAGCGGTTCGACCATCGTAGCTGATGCGGTTGAATCCGAAGAACAATCCGCGATGGTGAGGATATAAGAACTCCTTCGTGTTTGGATGCACACTGCTGCTCAACAGCACGTTTCCCGTTTCAGGATCGAACAGTTCGTGAAACGGCTTGAACGACGCATAGTGGGTTTCTTGACTAGACCCATCGTGCGGTCTATTGATAAACCGCAAGACTTTCCGGTCACCAAATCGAAGTTCGAGATACTCGCCGGGCTTGTCCACGAAATGGAAGGGGCCATCCTGAGCGGATTCCTGCGGCGACTTCGCCCATGCTGGCAGCGCATGCAAGAAAAGTCCGAAACACAGGAAAGCGCAGGCACAAACACGAGAATTCATTGGGGTTCCAGCGATGGTCGGAGTCTCAAATCGGCCCTACAGCCAAGTACGATATGAAATCGATGGTAGCTGGTAGAACCGGATTTGAAAAGGCGACCGACTCGGTGGCGTTCCTACCACAAGAACTCAGCGCCCAGCGAAAATCCTTGGTAGAACGCATAGCCGTCCGTGTCGATAAACGGAAATCGCTCAGGACCGAACACGCTGTTCGCGAAAGCGTTCGCCATGTCACGCGAGTTGAAGTTCTGGGGAGCCAATGCCACTTGGTCAACATACATGATGTTGTAGGCTCCTCGAACGGACCACGAATACGTCAATCGGTAGACCGCTTGTGCGCTGTACTCGATCAAGAATGCCGCACTGTCTTTGCGAAACGCTTCACGGGCTCCTGGGACTGAGTTGGCGACGACCACGGTCTCGAGCTTCGTGTCATTGTTGTAGATACCGGCCCGAACCTCGTTGCCTATAGCGATTCCGGGCACGATATTGCACCACATGTCCGCTCCCACTTGAAACCCGACAAGGCGATTGCGCGTCCGCGTGTCCATATTGAAGAACCGCAGTTGATCGAAGGTGAACGTATTGTCAAAGCTTCCTATGGCTTCAAAGCCGAAGTCTTCGTCAAGCTCGAAGTATCGAATACCGCCGAGCCACGAGCCTTGTAAAACGGAATTGTAGGCCATCCAGCGGCGACGAAAGTTGACTTCGCCGTTGTCGAACTTCGAATCGTAATTGATCCGATGAATGAAGGAGCGATCGGTGTCGTCGAAACCTGGGTCGATTCCACCGGGATCCGTTCCGTAAACGCTGAAGATGCTGAACAAATTCGGGTTGGGTGATTGGGCCTGGGCCGTATCGCTCCACTTGTTCAGTCCAAAATAGCGGACTTCGACGTTAGAGCCTGGACCAGTCTGTATGTTGCCGACGATCTCCAGTCCGTATCGGAGTCGGTCGAGATCCAGGTCGGTGGTTCTCAGGACCGGTGTTCCAGAAACGCCGAGCGTGCTGATCACGTCCGTCGTTTCAAAAACGGGTGTCGTTTGATTGACGATCTGTACCGGCGAGCTTACCGCACCGAGACCGCTATTGCGTCGAGCAAACGCGATCGTGCCTGCGTAGACATCGAACCAACGTTGCGAGCCGGTTCCTTCGGAGTACGGGGCGATCGGACCGAGCATTCGACTGAGCAGCGCGCCGGAAAAAATGGATCCCTGGCCTCCCAGGCATCCGAACAACCCTGCCCCGCCGCCACACGACGAACAAGAGCCGCATCCCATACCCGCTAGGCAACCTGCTCCGCCCATGCAACTGCCAGCGCAAGCGCCGCCACAGCTACCGTCAGCGCAAGCTCCGCCGTAGAGACCATTGTTGAGGCAGCCGCTGATTGGTCCGCTGCCCAAAAATCCGTCTTCGGACGCGTCGCCGTACCGGCCATACACGCCATAAGCGTCACCGCCGCCACCCGCTCCAGCGTAGGTTGCGTTGCCGCCGCGAAATAGCGAGCCAACTTGCCCGCGTAAAAATCCGCGACTGACCATGCCACCCGAACCGGAAACATTGCGACTGTCCCCGACGTAGGAATCGCACCCGTAGTCGGACTGGCAATCCATGGGTACCGGTCCAGGGAATGAGTAACTGCCGGGAGTATCGGAGGCGTGACTGGGCGGTTGAGCCAGGGCCTTGTTCGCAACCAGTCCACTCACGCTCACCATGAGTGCAAGTCCCATTGCTGGCCAGTGCTTTCGATCACTGAGCATTCTCATCGATTCCTCTCCGACGGCTCGTTGAATTGACAACTGAGGGCCGGTCTGAGCGTAAACACGCCAGTCCGTACACTCGCTATAACCGTGCTTATCGGCACAAAGCCGAACAAAGGTTTGATAGAATCGGAATAATCACTACAAACGAACTGCCGCTTTTTCAAGCTGGGCGACTTGGCAGGGCGACTTCGGCGATAGCAATTCAGTCTTATTGAGCTTATCGAATATGCGAAACGTGGCCCGCTGCCGCCCAAGATGTTTGCTATCAAAATTTTTGGCCTAGGCACAATAGGCAGGTATAATTTAGATGGAGTTTGTTTCCCTTTACCTTGCCGCGACTCAAGATTAGGTAAGTGAGTCGGCGCAGCTTATTGGTCAACTTGACTGGAGTACCGCCATGATTCCAGGAGATTACAACCTTTCGCTCGATCGCTTCTTCCTTGGCATCAGCGAGTACGTATTCCATACTCAGTTGGGTGTGGTCGATCCGCAGTTGGTCGACTATGTCGGGTCGTTGCTGATTCGATTCACGCGTACCGAATCCGCCCAAAAGGTCCGTTCGCCAAATGGCCAACCGGCGACTCAAATTGTCTCCATGCTTTCCGAAGCCGACCATCGCTTGGGTGAAGCCAAACGTGAAGTCCATCGGCACATCGGGGACTACACGTTATTCTGGTCGGGCCTTTACCCAGAAGCGCTCCGCTGCGGCAACGCAAGTGATGAATCCGATCAATTCATAGTCTATTGCAGCCATGGAAAACGATCCTACCGCATTGCGAGCTGTATCGACGCAAGAGAGAACGACGCATCCAACGATTTGCTCTTGAGGCTAAGCGAGCAATTCGAGTTGTGCGCCTACGGTCTTCGCGAAATCCGGCGAGAATGGGAGCGCCGCGATGGCCAGCGCGACTCCGATCGTCCACTATTGATTTAGCGACACGAAAGAACTGACGGAACAGGGTTGGCAAAGTTTCGGCTATTCCTTCTACATCCCTCGGAACGATTATGGACCGGTTCCATCGGTCGGTAGATCCATTTCTATGGCTCGCCAGATTTTCAATTGGCAGATGGTCCACGCACCGAAAACGTCGCGATTCAACTACTTCAAAATGATGGTCGCGCGAAAACTATTAATCTAGATCGTAATGACCCGATCTCTAGCCTCGACGCGCCAGCATTCGATAGCCTTCGCATCGCGCACGCACCAGACGTGACTATGCAAAGCGATTGTCGGGCAAACGTGATAGGGTATTCCATATACAACTTGGCCAACTGAGTACTCCGCCGCGCGTGGCGTTTCCAAAACCAAGTGCTCTTCTCCATGCATCGCAGGAACTGCATCTTCGAGTCCCAGCAGGTGAACGCGCGGTGGAGGAAACTCGGATGCAACCGCCTTGTGACCCAGGTCTAGACATAAACGATCGCCTGCCGGTTTACTGACAACTCTTGCGAGCAGGACAGCGGCGTGAACGAACGAATGGTTCGGGCAGGTTCGCTGTTGCCCCCAGTCCCAAAGGACGGTGGTCCCCGCACTCAGTTCGACTTTGCTTTTTCCCAAGTTGGCAAGGATGGGTGATGTAGGAGTTCCAGATACGACAATCGTCGGAGCCACTCCGGCATTGACGGGCGTAAGCGTTTCGACCAGTTGCCAAACTGGCGCGAAGGCCTCGTGAGCTTTCTGGGTCAGTCGTTGATCGCTTGGTTCGACCAAGTGGCCATCGTAAGCATGTAGTCCTGCGAACCGAACGGCGGACGATGTCTGCTGGCTCATTTCAATGAGTTTTCTGCAGAGCGCCAGCGCGGGGCTGCCGACTGCAATTCCCGTGCGATTCATTCCGACATTCAAATCAACAAACATCGAAACGCGAACGCCGGCGCGTTTGGCTTGTCTTTCCATCCAATCGAGATGGTTCGCGTCATCGACCAACACCGAAATCGTCGCATCAGGGAACCGCTGAATGGCTTTAATGACTCGCGCAAAATTCGCGCCGACCGGCTGCATGGCTAGCAGAATGTCCGGGCCGCCAGCGGCAGCGACCATTTCGACTTCGGCAATGGTCGCGGCTTTGAATTTTCGAATTCCTTTTTCGAGTTTGAGCCGAATGATCTGCGCCAGCTTGTGCGTCTTGACGTGCGGACGCAGGCGAGCCGGATCGCCGCTCCAAGCGATCATACGATCCAGGTTCTGGCTGATCCGATCCGGATAGATCAAGACGGTCGGACTTGGCAAATCGTCTGCATTCGAAACTTCCCACCAAGGAAAACTCATCGGAAACTCCAAACTTCGGAACGGACCCAACAATCAAACAGTCCGGAATGACGGGTTTCAATCAGTCAGCCGGCGTTGGGCTCTGGTCTTGATGGCATTCACTACGGAATTATTCGCAACGTCGACCGGCCACCGTTCGACACAGATCGCTAGCGATTGTACAATCGACAGAGTCTGTGTGTCAGCCAAATTCTTCTACTGCAGAGGCGCTAGGTTGCTTCCATGAGACTCCCAATCCTACGCGGGACAATCGAACGCCGAATCTTGATCAACTATCGAGTCGCACCGAGCGTGCTGGCGAACATATTACCGCCGCCCTTTCGGCCGAAACTGCATCGCGGGTTCGCCGTGGCGGGAATTTGCTTAATTCGCCTGACCGAAGTTCGCCCCGACTTCATGCCATCATGGTTGGGAATGGCATCCGAGAACGCCGCTCACCGAATCGCGGTTCAATGGGACGATGATTTTCAGACTCAGGAAGGCGTCTTCATTCGTCGCCGCGACACGAGTTCCCGGTTGAACGCGATCGCTGGAGGTCGCGTCTTTCCAGGTCTGCACTCTCATGCGAGATTTACTGTGAACGAAAGTGATACACATCTTGAAGTGGCCCTGCGCAGCGACGACGGAGTGACCGATCTTGCGGTAGTCGGAGATGTTGCCGAATCGTTGCCCGATGGCTCAATGTTTAGCTCGCTTGCCGAAGCATCAGCATTTTTTGAGGCAGGGTCTCTCGGCTATTCGGCCACGCCAAGCCCGATGCGTTTTGACGGATTGGAACTGCGCTGCAACGGCTGGCAAGTGACTCCCCTTGAAGTCGTAAGCGTGCGCTCGAGCTACTTCGATGACCAAGATATTTTTCCCAGCGGCTCGATCGCGTTTGACTGCGCTCTTTTGATGAGGAACATTCAGCACGAGTGGCACGGCAAAGCCGATTTGTGCTGTTCACTCGCTCAAAGACCCTGTGAAGCTTAAAATCCGTTGAAGGTTCAAGGAAGGTTTTAGAGCCAATCGTTCTCGGAGTTGTTGACCTTCCCACGGAATCAGCCCACGTCAATCCATTGAGTTCACACATTGGGCTACGCGACTGGATTACCCCTGTTTCGCTCAACCCATCGGCTAGGTATCATTGCGGGCGGTTAGGCTTTCATCGGAACCCAGCCTTACAAACTTAGTTTTCAACCGTTCGCACTTTAAGACCATGGCAAGAATGATCCGAGGAGCTTTGATTCAAACGAAGCTCTGCTCCAATTCCGACAACGTACACACGATCAAACAAGCCATGATCGATCGCGCTGTGGCTCAGTTGGAAGAGGCCGCTGCCAAGGGTGCGCAGGTAGCCTGCCTTCAAGAGCTTTTTTATGGCCCGTACTTCTGCGCTGAACAACAAAAAAAGTGGTACGACATTACCGAACGCATCCCCGACGGACCAACAACGAAATTGATGCAATCGATCGCTGCGAAACATAACATGGTGCTGATCGTTCCCATGTATGAAGAAGATTTGACCGGGGTCTATTACAATACGGCGGCGGTCATTAATGCGGATGGAAAATACCTTGGCAAATTCCGCAAGCTGCATCTGCCGCATTGCGAACCTGGGTTCTGGGAAAAGTTTTACTTTCGGCCAGGCAACTTAGGCTATCCTATTTTCGACACGCGAGTCGGCAAGATTGGAGTCTATATCTGCTACGATCGACATTTCCCCGAAGGCTGGCGAGCGTTGGGACTTGGCGGGGCCGAGATCGTATTCAATCCATCGGCCACGGTGGCGGGGCTGAGTGAGTATCTCTGGAAGCTCGAACAACCGGCGGCTGCGGCCAACAATATCTATTACGTCGGCGCGATCAATCGTCCTGGCACTGAAAAGCCATGGAGCATCGGTGAGTTCTACGGGCAATCGTATTTCGCGAACCCTCGCGGACAAATTCTGGCGGAGGGCAAGCGAGTCGAAGACGACGTCGTAGTAGCCGACTTAGACCTCGACTTGATTCGTGAAGTTCGAAACGTTTGGCAGTTCTACCGCGACCGTCGGCCGGACACCTACGAAAGCATCGTCGCACCCTAGCCCCGTCGTCAAAGGCATGAATGCAAGCGGATTGCTAGCCTAGTGACTTTGCCCATAGGTGGTGGAACCGCTCTGCCAATGCGCTCCCCCTACATGACCTCCAATGGTCTGCACCTTGACATGCAATGGGGCCCCCGGATAATTTCGAACGTTCGAATCCCGCAAGCCCTTCCTAACGCGAGCTTGAATTCCTACTAACACGTCGCTCAGGAGAAACCCCATGCCAAATTGGTTCAGTGATAACTCGCGGTCAATCGGCCGCACGCCACTTGTCCGCTTGAATCGCGTCCTCGATGATGCGCCGGCAACCGTGCTGGCGAAAATTGAAGGTCGCAATCCGGCTTATTCGGTCAAGTGCCGTATTGGCGCGGCTATGATCTGGGATGCCGAGAAGCAAGGTTTGCTTGGGCCGGGCAAGGAGCTCGTTGAGCCAACTAGCGGCAATACGGGGATTGCTCTCGCATTTGTGGCTGCGGCGCGAAACTTGCGACTGACGCTGACCATGCCGGAAACGATGAGCGTCGAGCGTCGAAAGTTGCTGATCGCCTATGGCGCAGAGCTTGTGCTGACCGAAGGCGCGCGCGGCATGAAAGGTGCGATCGCCAAAGCGGAAGAAATTGTCCAGTCGGATCCTGACCGATATGTCTTGCTCCAGCAATTCAAAAACCCGGCAAATCCAGCGATTCATGAACAAACGACCGGTCCGGAAATCTGGGACGACACCGATGGCAAAGTTGACATCTTGGTGTCGGGCGTAGGCACGGGTGGCACGATCACGGGCGCCTCGCGTTATATCAAGAACGTTCGTGGCAAACCGATTCAGTCGATCGCGGTCGAGCCCGCGCTCAGCCCCGTGATTACCCAGCAGCGAAACGGGGAACCTCTCAAGCCTGCTCCCCACAAAATTCAGGGCCTGGGAGCGGGATTCGTTCCCGAGACGCTCGATTTGTCGATCGTCGATGACGTTGAACTTGCGACCAACGAAGAATCGATTGAATACGCCAGACGTTTGGCGCGCGAAGAAGGCATCTTGGCTGGAATTTCCGGAGGAGCTGCAACAGCGGTGGCCGCGCGAGTTGCCCAACGACCCGAGAACGCCGGTAAAACGATCGTAGTGATTTTGCCAGATTCCGGCGAACGATACTTGAGTTCCGTGCTGTTCGAGGGCGTGTTCGATTCTGCCGGGTTGGCGCTGGCGTAAGGGCAACGGGAATCGGGCAGCTAGCTCAATGGTGCCTTGACACCGAAAAAGAAATGCATCGAGTATGTCAGCCCCTCATGGTCGGCTTAGAGAATTAGTTGACAAGCTCAACGCATTGGGTCGAGATATTACACTCGTCAAATTGGCTCAAGCGCTCGAATGGGCCAATTTATCGATCGGCGACGTCGCAGATTTTGTCGAAAGCAACCCGCGCGGCTACAATCGAGCACGGGTTGCGTTCTGTGAACAATTTGAACTGCTGGTCATGACCTGGTTACCTGGCCAGCGCAGTGTTCCGCATGACCACGCAGGTTCAATCTGTGTCATGCAAGTCCTTCAAGGCACCGCGATCGAAGGCGCTTTCCGTGTTGGTGCCGATGGATATGTCGATCTCGAATATGAAACCAGCGTCCGAACTGGCGAGGTAACCGCCGGCCAGGACGCCGGCATTCACGGCGTTCGGAATGCGGAAATCAGCGGCCCCCAAACAGGTGAAACTCTTGTCACCGTACATATCTATGCACCGCCTCTGGGCGAATTTCGCCGGTTTATACAACGGCCAACCCCAACTCAAGTCGGAGTCGAGGAAGCCGTTCCCCCCGATCAACCGCCAACTGTGGTGGTCGTGGGCGGTGGCTTCAGCGGCTCGATGACCGCCGCTCAGTTGCTTCGTCGATCAAAACAGCAAAGCGTTCCAATGCGCGTCGTTTTGGTCGAACGCCGAGGTGCGGTCGGTGAAGGCGTTGCCTATGGAACTCGCGACCAAACCCACCTGCTCAACGTGCCCGCAGGCAAGATGAGCGCTTGGCCCGACCGGCCCGAAGATTTCCTGAATTGGGCTCGCGAGACGAAAGGTCGAGGTCAACCCGGAGAATTCTTGCCTCGCATGTGGTATGGTGATTACGTCCGCCATACGCTGTTCAATGCTCAGCGCGAGGCGGAACCGGTGACAGAGTTGAGCGTATTGCTCGACGAGGTTCGTCGCGTCGGTCGCCGTCCCGACGGCGGTTGGCTAGTGCATCTTGGGCGAGAAGGCTCGGTTCGCGCCAATGCCGTAGTCCTTGCAATCGGGCATCGTCCGCCAGAGGATCCGATAGCCAGCCGATGGACGGGTCCGCGCACACGCTGCATTGCAAACCCATGGCAACCCATGGCGCTGAATACGATTGACCCGAATGATCGCGTCGTCGTTTTGGGTAGTGGACTAACGGCAGTCGATGCAGTGTTGTCGCTTGCCCATCCCAGACGCACCGAGCCGATCACGATGATTTCTCGTCGAGGCTTCTTGCCGCAAGCGCATTCCCAAGTTGCCATCACGCCCGTCGACTTGAGTTCGTTCGTGGCCGAGTTACTGGAGGGCACGATGCACCTGCGCGCGGTCGAGTTGAGTCGCCGCTTGAGAGGATTGGCGAAAGAGATCACAGCCACGGGCGTTGATTGGCGAAGCGTCGTCGATGGACTTCGCCCCCACACAACGAAACTCTGGCGGGCCATGCCGCCGGCGGAACGCTTGCGGTTTTTGAGGCACTTGCGACCCTACTGGGAAGTCCATCGCCACCGCATGGCGATAGGCATCTCCGCGCGATTCGGCGAATTGCACGATTGCAACCACGTAAACTTCGTCGGTGGTCGAGTGCGCAGCGCCGTGGGTTCAGAGAATCTGGTCAAGCTGACTGTGGATCGTCGCAAGGGTCGCGGCGTTCTCGAACTCGAAGCCGAATGGGTCATCAACTGCACTGGTCCAGCTCCGTCGAACAGCCCGGCCGCCAATCCAGCCATCGGATCGTTGTTGGTTGATGGATGGTTGCGGCCCGATGAATTGAATTTGGGCCTTGAAACATCGAATACAGGGAATGCCATCGACAGCCACCAAAATCAAGTGGCGAATCTGTTCGTCGTTGGCACGCTTCGCAAGCCTGCTGAATGGGAAAGCACCGCCGTTCCGGAACTTCGAGCTCAGGCTTCGGACGTTTCCCAACGAATCGTCGAGCTATTTAGGCCAAAGCAACTCTAAAAACGTTGGCTTGACCAAACCAGGATGGGCTTTGGACTATCGATCAGACTTCGGCTCTTTTGGGGGGGCCCTGTAGCGAACATTGCGAGACGTTTAAGTACGTGTAAACGGCAACAGGACACGTTTCTACTTCGTTGGGGCAGCTCATTCTCGCATTTGCCCCCGTATTTTATGCCCGCTCCGATTCGTGGATCTTGACCAATTTTCGAGTAATTTGAGCAATGTTTGGTTCCTGCCTGAGTTGGAATTGAGTATCGTAATCATTGCCAAATTTGGGTGGAGTTTCTTGCACTCAACCCTGGTTTCTTTTTCATTTCTTTAACCGGTGGCAAAGGGTAATATCATGATCGATCAATTGCCTTCTAGAAGGGCGTTTACGTTGGTTGAACTTTTGGTGGTCATTGCGATCATTGGAATCTTGGTTGGATTATTGCTGCCCGCAGTTCAGGCAGCTCGCGAGACTGCCCGCGCCTTGACTTGTTCGAATCAGCTTCGCCAATTGGCCCTTGCTTGTCATAACCACGAATCGACACATAAACACTTTCCAACCAATGGTTGGGGTTGGTGGTGGTCCGGCGATCCAGACCGCGGCTTCGGGAAATCTCAACCCGGCGGATGGATGTACAACGTGCTGCCTTACATCGAGCAAAATAGCCTTTCGGTGCTGGGGTCTGATGGTCAGCCCAATGAGATTACAACGACCCAAGGCGACAATACGCTGCGAATGATTCAGACTCCGCTATCGTTCCTGAATTGTCCAACCCGACGCAGCGCGGCATTGTTCGAAAAACCAGTGGATGGACTTTTTGTGGCGTACAATTCTTCCAATGTGCCAGAGTCCAACCAGCGCGTTGCACGATCCGACTACGCATCGAACATTGGAACGAACTACGCCGATCCTGGACTGGGTGGAGAATTCCCTGGTCCCAGTACGATGCCTCCACACCCCAAAGGTCCAAAATATGGCGCTTACAACGGCTTCATTTATGCGGGCAGCACGCTCAAGCACTCTCAGATTTCCGATGGGACAACCCATACCTATATGATCGGTGAAAAGTATTTGAACCCGGACCACTATGACACAGGCTTGAGTGGCGATGACAATGAGAACTGGACCACGGGTGCGAACAACGACAATTCGCGATCGGGTCTGAATCCACCAGTCAGGGATCGCCGAGGCTTGGACCTTTCGGGTAGTTACGCATTTGGTTCAGCACACGCCGGCGGATTTCAAATGGCGTTGGGCGATGCATCTGTCAGGTTGTTTAGTTTTTCGATTGATCCCGCGACGCATAGGAATTTGTCCAATCGCGAAGATGGCAATGTGCAGGTCATCAAAGAGTAGCCTCCCGAACCCAAGGGCTGAGCGCAGGTTCTCATCATAGCCGTCCCTTATTGTAAGTTCGCTGGTGAAGCTGGGCTTGCGGATTGGGCCATGAGTTATTCAAGTTTCACGTGAGTATCCATTTGTTCCGTATTTGGCTGCCAATCATCCCCGTTGAATTTCCCCACGATAAAAATGCATTTCCAAAATCACCAAATTCCAAGAAACAAAGTCGAGTCTAGAGTCAAAGCCAATGGATCCCTAGTCGCGAATCTATTCTCCCAAGGTATGGGTCTGGCATTGGCTTGCAACCTATTTTTTTACCTTGTCTACACCGGTTGCTCCGATTCTAGTTCAGGTCGCGTAGAAGTACCGCGAGTGAGCGAAGACATTCCTGGCTCTCTGATTGCTGAATTCGACAAGGACTCGGATGGAAGTATTTCGAAAGACGAACTGCCTAAGGGAATGGACCTCCAAGGCCAAGATAAAGACAGCGATGGCAAATTCTCCAAGCCGGAATTGGAGGCCTTAGTCCGGAACTGGCAAGATATGCAAGTTGGCATGACCGCCTTTCGATTGCAATTGACTCGGAACGGCACGCCACTTGAAGGCGCAATTGTTACCCTCGAGCCATATTCCTTTCTCGGCTCTGAAACTCTGCCAGCATCAGGCATCAGCGGCCCGGATGGCGTCGTCCAATTCTCCGTAGCCGAAGACAAAACTCCTTCACCTGGTTTAAAGGTTATGCATACCGGATTTTTTAAGATGCGAGTCTCGAAGGAAGAAGGTGGCAAAGAATCGATTCCGGCCAAATACAACTCGGAGTCGGTGCTGGGCTGCGCGGTGCTTCCCAGTTTGCGCCCAGTTGAAAAAATTGACCTCTAGGCATCGATGGCAAAGCACCGAAGCCTACTGTAGAAGTTGATCGAGCAAGTGTCGGCCGATCGAGCCAGTTGCTCCTGCGATCGAACCCCCTCTGCGCTGTCGATCCCAATTCAGAGCGGCTCACTCGAACGCGTCCATTCGGGATAAACCATTGCAATGGAATGCAGGCGTAAGGACTATTCTACAACGTCAAAGCTTGGGTGATAGGAAACCTCGCCTTGCGGAATATCGTTGTCGAAGGACATCCCTTGGAAATACTCTCGAGGTCCTCCCGGATACTCAAGGCCCGAATGCACCGCAAAGCCAAAACGTCCGTAGAAGATTGGACTTCCGAACACCACGCATCCGCAGGCTCTTTGAACCCTTAATTTTTGAAGCCCCGTTTGCACCAATTGTGAGCCAATCGTTTGCCCCTGATA